>JAABUS010003131.1_pt1 | contig 27932 bp, 4 predicted proteins | sample 5560161 | NCBI WGS metagenome assembly JAABUS01 (sample SAMN10711885, study PRJNA513376) | rock metagenome | isolation source: Antarctica rocks | place: Antarctica: Victoria Land, Trio Nunatak nord | collected 2016-01-04
GAATTTATTAATAAAATTAATTTTAAATAAGTTTGTAAACAATTAAGCAAATTATAATAATTAAGTACTTTAATTATATTATAAATCTAGATACAAAAAAAACTATTCTCGAAATATAAAATATATAGTGTAGAGAAAAAAATAACAATTAAACAATAAATAGAGAAGAAGATTTTTTTATACTAGATTTTAAGATTGTTTTAGATTAGATTTATCTATAGATAAATTAATTTTTAAAAAAAAAATATTTTTAATAATTATAGAAATTATTAGATATTATTAGTAGTAATACAAAGAAATAATAGATTTAATAAATTAAATTGCTAAAAAAAATCTATCAATAATAGAATTTTAAAAATTCGAATCTTAGCTAATATAAAGAATAATTATAATTATTTAAAAAAAACAATATATTATATTTGTTTAAAAAGAAAAATATAATATTGTTGTAAAATTTTTAATTTAGAAAATTAAACTATTTTATAAAATTCTTAACAAAAAACAATTTTTTTAGCTAAAATATTATATTGTTATGATATTAGATTAGTAGTTCGCCAATTATATTCGTCGATTAAACAACTCTTTATTCTAATCTCGCTTAATTTTTTGAGCTCGATCTTGATCAAATTTGAGTTAAACTAGACTAGATTTAAATCAATTTTTGTTAAACATAAAGCTTGCAATCTTATATAGTCAACGTTGTTTTATTTTTTTCTTTTCTTTTTTGTCTTTTGTTTTGTATATTAAATCTAGTATAGACTTAAGTTTTATTTAGTTATTAATTTAGATATCTTTTTAATAGAGATTTCGAATTTAGTTTTTGATATTACAAAAGATTTATACTTTTTGCAACGCTTTTATGCGTTAAAATCTAATCTTTTCAAATATATTAATACTTATTAAATTATTAACTCAATAAAGCATCTTAAACTCTTACTAGAGATCGAACTTATTGTCGAGAAGTTTGTTCGACAAATTATTCAAAATTTAGTCGAAACTCTATGTTAATTTCGAGAACTTTAAAATTAAATACAATTTAATATTAATACTACTTTTATTTTATTTGCTTTAAGTTTTTCTTTTGTAGAATTAAATTCAATATCTATAATTGCAATTGCGCAAATCGTTGCTTAAGCTATAAATAATTAATCTATTTTCGTTATATAACTTTTATTGCTCTCTACAAATATTATTGCTTTTGTTGTCTTTAAATTCGAGAAACTTTTCGATATATTACAATATAAGAGAGACAAAAATTAATTAAATATATAAGAGCAAAATCTTATACAATATATAAATGTAAATTATAATCGATATCTTATTAATTAAGTTAAAATTGTTTATGCAAAGTTACAACTTATTATAAATAAGAAGACTTATAATCTTATAAATTAATATTAAATTAATAATTTTTGTATTATTGTTTTCTTTAACAAATAATATCGAAATTTACGTTATTGCTATAATAATTTCTTCGAATTAAAAGATATATGTTTGTATTTTCGCAAGACTCTAAAGCAAGACTTTATTAATTTTGTTAAATATTACAATTTCTTTTATCAAAAAAAAGAATATTTTTAAATAAAGAACGCTTTATTAATTAATTGTATAAAACGCAATGTCAATTATTTTATCTAAGTCGCTATTATATTTTAACAAACTTTTAATAACAAACAATTATCTATTTTTCAACAATAAATTCAAGCTTTTATTGAAATTAATAAGAAGTTTTAACAACTTAAATATTGTTAGTTTTGTATTGTTACAATTGTTGTTGCTTTTATTAAGTTAAAAAACAATTTTATTCTAATTAGCAACTTATTAAGATCTTGCGTTACTTTTTTTGTCTTTATTATTTTATTTGTGTTAACAATTTTTGTAATATTTGACGAGTTAATAAATTTAAACTTTGTTATTATTATTGTTCAAAGCAAATCTTTGATTGTTTTAGAAATTAAAGAAATTTGCAATAAATAAAAGTTGTGCTACTATTGCAAGTTGCAATATTTGAACAAAATTGCAAAAAAATATTTTAATAAATTTTTTTTTTCTTTTTGCTTTATCGATCTAGATAATACTTCTAATATTAACAAAAATATTTTGCTATTAATAAAAAAAGTCTAGTTTTTAAACAAAGTTGTATTCGAAAATCAGTCTATATATTCTTTTGTTTTTTAGTTTTTTAGTTTTTATCTTTTTTTTAATCTTATAAGAGATTTTTAATTAAAACAACTTTGAAATTCTTTAAATTTAATTTTATATTTAAAGATAATTATATAATAATTTTTTTTGTTTTATATCAAATTTAATCTCGAATTTTTGTTATAATTTTAATTAATAATAAAGTTTTAACTTATATTTTTATTAATAAATCTTTCGCACAACAATATAATTTTTTTTTTATTAATTAATTTATCTTTGTAGACTTCGAGATTTTGATAATTAAGCAATTTTAACAAACAATATTATTTATGTTGTCGAAATTATTATAACTCTTAACAATTATATCAAGAGACTATTTCTTTATATTACTAAATTTAACTAGTATTTTATTGTTATAAGTCTATTGTAATTTTGTCGTTATTCTATCGACGCAAACTTTAATTATAATACTTTTATTATATTCTTTTTCTTTTATTTCAAATATTGTTGTTAATTGTTTGTCAAAATCTATAATATTATTTGAAAAGAAAAAGAATTCTTGTCTTCTAAAAAGTCTTAAAATATATAGAAGCTTTAAAATTAAAATATTCTTGTTATTACTTTTAACAATTAAATTTTTTTGTCTAGTTTAAGTTTATCTTGTCAAAAGATATCTAATATTTTAGTCGCTTACAAGAAGCAATTTGCTTGCAAAAAGCAATTTAGTCTTGCTTTTTAGAAGCAATCTAATCTTGTTTACAAAAAATAATCTACTTATTTCGATTTTAAATTTTGTTTCGTTTTGTCTAATTTAAAGCAAGAAACTTCTAATTATATTCTTTAAACTATTCAAAAAAAATACTTCTTAAAAATTAAGTATCGAAGTTTCTTCTTTTTTAGAATTTTTATTAAACAATATGCGAAACAAGTTAAACAATCTTTTATATAACTTAATATAGTTAAGTTAAAAGTTCGTAAATTTAATTGCTTTATTTGCGCAAAAAATGTTAAAATTTTTAATATTATTTTTTAAGAGATAGATATTTTTCTAAATCTAATCAAGAACTTGCTCAAATTTAAGTTGAATCTTGCTTAAATTTTTGATTTATTAAATCTCTCGAAATTATTGTTGTTTTATAAAGACATTAAAATTAATACTTATAATCGAAATTATTATTTAGTACTTTATTAAATAAAAAAGAAACTTTATTTAGCAATCTTTACTACTTAACAAAATCTAGAATACTATTAACAAAACAAGAACGTCAATTTAATTACAATTTTATCTTCTAGATATTTTAAATTTCTTAATATCTTCTTTAAGAAAGAAAGAAATATTTTATCTTTTTATTGTTTTTACAATTACGTTATTTATTTTAAAGAAAATATTTAGTTTTTAATTTTTATTTTGTACAAAATAAGTTGTAATAAAATTCTAAAACTTTGTTGCTATCTAAATAAAAATTTTAGCAAAAAATTTATTCGAACTAGTTATTTTTAAACAATAGTCTCTATTTTTTTTGTTAAAAAATTTAAAAATAAATTTAAATTTTACGTAAACTATAGAGATCTAAACGCTATTACAATTAAAAATAGATATTTTTTGTTTTTAATTTTTAAAACGCTAAATTGTTTTAATTAAGTTAAAATCTTTATTAAACTAAATATTATTTTAGCGTTTAATCGACTATATATTTGAGAAAAAGATAAAATTTTTATTGTTTTTTGTATTTGTTTTAAACTCTTTAAGTATTTTGTTATACTTTTTGATCTATATAATAAATTTGTCTTGTTTTAAAAATATATTAATAAGACTTTTCGAAAGTTTCTAGATAAATTTTGTATCGCTTATTTAAATAATATTCTAATCTACAATAATAATAAACTAGAATACAAAATTTATATCAAATTTATTTTTCGAAAGTTGCGCAAAATAAGTTTACAAGCAAATTTAATTAAATACAAGTTTTACGTTACTTAAGTCTTGTATCTAGAATTAATAATTATTATTAAAAAGATTAAAATAAATTTAATTAAAATAAATATTATTGTTAATTGATTTATTCTAATTAACGTCAAAAATATTTAAAACTTTCTAAGATTCGCGAACTTCTATAGAAGATTTATCTACAACTATAGTAAAATAGTTGTTTTATTAATCTATTTAACTAAAAAGAATTAATTCTTTGTCTAGTTTAAAAAATATCAATTAATATTTATTATTTTGAAGAAAGTTTTTATTTTTAATATAATGCTTTGTTACTACAATCTAGATTACAAAATTGTAATAAAAATTAATACTTCGAATTATATATTTAAAGATATTCTTTCTTAATACAATAAAAAGAAAGTTCTTTATTTATTTGTTTACTTTTTTAAAAAGTACAATTTAATCAAATATAATTATAAAATTTATAATAAAAAGCTTATAACTATTGTTTGCGCATTCGAAGAATAATGTTTTAAGTTTAAGAATTTAATTTATTTAATTGAAATAATTACAAATTATAAAATTTTTAAGTATTTTATATTAATTAAGCAACTAAGTTGTTGTTAAGTTCGATAAAGCGAGTTTCTATTTCAATTCGACTATTAAATTACGTATTGTTTTAGCAAAATCGACAAAAAACTAAACGCTTTTATATATCGCTTAAAAGATCTTTTTAAAAAAAAGAATATTTTCGATTCTTAACATTTGTATCAATATTAGATAATTTTGAAAATTTAAAATTTAAATTTTAAGATTGTTAAAGATCTTTAATATTAAATTATTATTTTAAATTTTATTTAGTTATATCTCTCTTTAGTTTCTTTAACTCTTTTTATTACGTTAGTTTTAATAAAGTTAAACGTAAAAGAACTTAATATTAAGAACGTCAAACTTTAGTTAAATTAAGAAATTCTAAATTTTAACAAGAATCTAAAAGACATTTTTATTTAAATTTTATAAAATTAAGTCGAAGCTAGCAATTAATTTGCATTTTAAATATTCGAAACATTTTGCAATAAAATATATTATTACAATAGAATTTCTCTAGTTAAGTATAAAAACCGCTTTAACTTCTTGTACTTTTAAAAAAGAAAATATATTTTTAATTTAAATTGTCTTTGTTTTTGCGTAATCTAGCTTGCTTATAATAGTGTTGTTAATAGCTATTTAAAAAAAACAAAATACTACAAATTAATTAGTCGAACTTATTGATAATCTAACATTTATAAATATATTTAGCGCTTTGTACAAAACTATTATACGTATATTTGTTTCAAGTCTTTTAAACAAAAAACGCAAAAATAATTGCGTTCTTTTCTTGTTTTTAAATATTATTAATATAATATTTTTATAAATTATATAGATTCTTTATTGTCTAGTATTTTTATAGATATTACGTATAGATACGTTCTTGTTTTTGTTAATTGTTTTATCAAAATAAGATATTTAGTTTTGATTATTTTTATAAAAGTAAAGAAAGCAATCAATTGTTTTTACGTTTATGTTTGAAAATATTACAAATTACTTAAGTTCTTTGTATTTAATCGAAATACACAATTTATCTATAATATTTAAGAACATTTTTGTTAAATACTAAAGATTGATATTAAATTATCTATTGTATATTACTTTAAAATTAATAATTAAATCGAACAAATTAACGCTATTATAAAATATTATCTTTGTGTCTTTGTTAACTATATATAAAACAATTAAGTTAAATAACTTTTAAACGTCGAGTTTGTTGTTAATAATATTCCTTTGTTTACAATTTTTGTCTTGCTCTTTTTGATTAATTTGAGTAAAAATTTACGTTTAGACTTTAAGTTTTTAGAATTCTTGTTGTTCAATTTTACAACTTAGACTTGAATCTAGTTAATTAATATTAAAAGTTTTACTTAAAAGATAAAGAAATTTACTTAATATTTATATAATAAGATATTTGTTGCTCAAACTATTTATAAGTTCAATATTAATTGTTTTTGTTGTTCTTATTTTAAATATTTTGTAGATAACAAAGTTTAACTTAATGTTAAAAATTTGAATATTATTTGTTTTGCAATCAAACTAGACAATTGTTATATTAATTTTTTTAAAATAAAACGTATTTTTGAAAGAAATTCTTTAGTTGTCGAGTTCAAGTTACTTATATCTATAAAAATTTATTTCGTCTTTTATACTACTTTTGTTAGTTACATTGTTATCGATCTTTTGCTTAAATAGCGTCAAGAATCTTGTAAACTTATTATTGTTAAAAATAACAAAAATTTTTAGTATATTTTTAGTATTTTAAACTTCAAATATAATAGATATTTTAATTTTGTTTTGCTCAAATACTACGTTAACTAAAAAAATTATTTCTTTATTTAAAAATCTTTTAATCTTCTAAACAATTGTTAACAAACTTTTAATAAATATTATTTAGTTAATTTTATTGTCGAGAAATTATATATAATATTTTGCGTTATTTCTAATTGTTAATGTCAAAAAAAATAAACAATATTTTTAATCTTGTTCAAATCTTGTCTCGATTTTGTTTAAATAGCAAAAATTTTCTTATTTTGTCTTAATAGTGCTTTGTTATTTTAAACGCGTCAAATCTTGATTAAGTTAGTCAAATCTTATTTAAATCTCGCTCAAATCTTGCTTAGATAACAAAGATTTTCTTTTCTTGTTTTAATAGTGTTTCGTTACTTTAAACGCGTTTAATCTTGACTAAGATAATCTAATCTTGCTTAAATCTTGTCTAGATAACAAAGATTTTCTCGCTTTATCTTATTTAATTTAATAAATTTAAATATTAAGTTTTGCTCAAATCTTGTCTAAATAACAAAGATCTTCTTGTCTCGTTACTTCAAATGCGCTCAATCTTAACTTAATTAGTTTAATTTTGTCTCGTTTTGCCTAAATCTTGTCTAGATAACAAAGATTTTCTTTTTTTACTTTGTCTAATTTATTGAATCTAGATATTTTGTTTTGTTTTTGTCGTTTTTTGTTTTAACTTAATTTAATAAACTCGAATATCTTGTTTTGCTTCTGCTTTGTTTCGTCTCTATTTAATTCAATAAATTTAGTTATCTCGTCTTGTTTTATCTTGCTTCTTGAAATCTCTTCGATCTTCAATTTTTCAATTCTTCAATAGTTTGTTATATTGTTTTAATTGTCTCGTAGAAGCTCTATCTTGTAGAGAGAAGCTATTGTTATAATATTAGATTAGTAGTTTGCCAACTACGTTTGTCGATTAAACAATTTTTTTTATTAATTTTGCTTAATTTTTTAAGTTCGATCTTAATTAAATTTGAATCAAACTAAATCAAATTTAAGTTAACTTTTGTTAAATATAAAGCTTGCAATCTTATATAGTTAACGTTGTTTTATTTCTCTCTTTTCTCTTTTGTCTTTCGTTTTATATATTAAATCTAGTATAGATCTGAGTTCTATCTAGTTACCAATCTAGATATCTCTTTGATAGAGATTCTAAGTCTAGTTTCTAACGTATATATTGTGTAAATAATTGCAAGATTTAAATTTATAATAAGCAAAATATTATTTATAATTCTATTGTTATAATAGTAATATAAAGAGATAATATACTTACTAAAAAGAAAAATAATTATAAATATTTCTATTGTTTTTCAAAGTATTGTTAAAGTTAAGCTCTAAATATAATAATCGATTTAATTATACTTATAATTATCGATTTTATTATAAAAAAACTTACAAATTAGACGCTAAAATACAAATAAAAAAATAAAATAATAAATTAATTTCTAATATTTTCGAATCTTATAAAGAAAAACAGTATTAAACTTCTACTTTTATATATACTATTGCAAAATATTAGTATGTTAGTCGAAAATATATTATTTGTTTGTATTATTTTGATAATATTAGTATTTCGAATACTTTTTTTTTAGTATTTTTTTTTAAGACTTTTTTTTGTTTGTACTTATTCTATTATATTTAGATTAAAAAATTAGTTTATTGCAAAAAATAATTAAAATTAATAAATAAATTAGCAAATTAAATATATTAGTTCTAGACAAAATATTTTATATTATTTGTATATATTATCTATCTACTTTACGCAAACTATTGAAGAAAATAATAAATTTAATAATATTAAAAAGAAATTTATATAAATATAAAAAAAAGATATTAAATTTGAAATAAAATTCAAAAAAATTATAGTAAAATAAATAATAATTTTAATAATCTTAATTAGTACGAACGCGTTAAAAAATTATGTAAAAAAAATTAAAATTAGTAATTAATAACAAAAATATATAATATAAATAACAAAGCAATTAACAAATATAAACTTGTATAATATATTAATAAAATTAGATATATATTAATATAAAAAAATAATAATCTTGTATTAACAAAAGTTTAAAATAAATATTAGTAAATAAATATTAATTCTAATTCTAATATATATATTTTTTATTTTATTTTAGTAAAATTATTTGTTAATATATTATTTACAATTTTGTTAATTTTTTCGAATTGTCTATTTTTTGAATTCTATTGTATTCTATTAGATATTGTAGAAAATTTCTAAGTTGCTATATAATTGTATTATTTTTATTAATTATTTGTAAAATAAGTTAAATATATATACAAATAATAGAAATACTAATAATTAATTTAAAAAGTATTATAAATTGCAATTGTATACAAGAATAAAATTATATTAAAAAAAAATTATATTAGAAATAGAATAATAATTGTAAAATTATTTTAATTTAATTTAAAAATTTGTATAAAATAATTGTTTAAAAACAAGTCTTTGTATTTAATTATAAATATATAAATATATAAAATTAAATATTAAAAATAAAATAAAAAAATATTAAATTAATTAAATTTTTTATAATAATATATTTAGATAATATAATAAAGTATACAATATTACTAATTTTATAGCAAAATACTTTAAAAATAAATTTAGATAAAAAGCAAAAAAAAAATTGCAATTAAAAAACAAATAATATTTTAAAAATTATATACAAAAGTTGTTATAAAATTTTGAATTATTTTATTGCTTACAACTATTTAAGTATATTAAATATAAAAAAATATCTTCTATTCTTTTTTTGTTTAAAATAAAAACAATTTTAATTATAAATAACAATTAATCTAGTCTTTAATTGCGTAAATTATAAATAATAATATATATAAATAATATATAACTAACAATTTATTAGAAGAAAAATTATATTAATTTATTGTTATTTTTTATTTAAAATAATTAAAAAAATTAATTATACAAATTTTTTATAAATTTAAATTTGTTTTTTTAAACTATTAACAATTTTAATTTTTTAAAATTGCTAAAAATATTTTGTTTAAATTTAATACTTTTAAGTTGTGTTAAACTATTTAAGATAATTCTCTTAAAATATAATTAAATTTGCAAAAAAATTAAAATAAATTTTAAAAGTATTTAATATATCTCTATTGCTTTAAATATATAATTAAGTTTTTAAAAAATTGTTTATCTAAAAATTTTAATATATTAAGTAAATATTATATTTTAATTTCGCAAATATTTTGTTAAATTTATTTTTCTTAATATTAAATATATAGATTGTTAATTAATATTAAAATTTATAAAAAATTTCAATTTTTTTTATATTAAAAACAAATTTAACAAAATTTTAAATTAACAAGAGTTTTAATAAAACAAGTAACAAAATTCTATATTTTGTTTAACTTATATAATTAATTTTGTAATTTAAGATTTTATTTTAACTATAAAATTAGAAATAACAAATAATAATATTGTTATACAATTAAAGAAGAAATAACTTTAAGATATTACAAAAAGCACAAATTTATCTAATATAATTAAAAAGATTTTAAATTTATAATAATACAAAGAAATAATATATATATTAAATTTATTAAATTTGTGTTTTTATAATTGCTATTAATAATTTAGTTTAATATTTACTTTAATTTAGAGTCTTTTAAAAGAAAATTAATAAAAAGTTACAAAAATTAATATAAAATATTTGTATTTATTAAAACTCTATTTATTTTATATTTTATCGAACATATTAATTACGCAATTATATTAATTTTTAAGTAAAAAAATATTTTTAAGATTCAAAGATTTAATAAGTTAAATTTAACAAAAACAAATAAAACTTAATTTTGCTTATTAATAATATATATATTTTTTTTTTACAAATATACTCTTATAGTTTTGCAAACAATTAGTATAAATATTTATTTAGAATTTCGAGTATTTAATACAATATTTAATTATTTTAAATATCTAGAGAAGATAATAAAAATTAATATTTATTTTTTAAAAAATATTGTATTTAAGATTTGCAATAAAGTTTTAATAAAGTTTGCAAAATACTATTCGAAAATAAAAGAATTAGACAATATATTATACAATCTTGTTAATATTCTAAATTCTACGTAGAAAGTTAATCTTTATAAATTGTAAAATAAGAGAAAAAACAACAATTCTATTAACTATAAGAACAAATACAAAATAAAATTTAAAAATTATTATTAAAATTATTATAATTCGATTGTTAATTTAAAAGCAAAAGCGCAAAAAACAATTATTGTTAAAAAAATAATACAATATAGTAATATATATAATCTTTTACTAATATTAATATAGTTTATTATAATTCTTACAAAATTCTTACTTCGACAATTTTAACAATCTTGTTTAATTTAAAATAAAAACAATTAATGTCTTTGTATTAATATTATAAAAAATAAATATTTAATCTAAGAATATTAAAGAAATAATATATTAAATTTTTCAAAATTAACGTAAATAATTTAAGATATATTTTTATATTTAGTATTATTAATAGATATTAAACAAACTTTTAGTCTTGCTTAAAGAGTATATTAATAAAATTAATTTCAAATAAATTTATAAACAATCGAATAAATTATAATAATTAAGTACTTTAATTGTACTATAAATCTAGACGCAAAAAAAATTGTTCTCGAATTATAAAATATATATTGTAGAGAAAAGAATAACAATTAAACAATAAATAAATAAAAAGATCTTTTTATACTAAATTTTAAAATTGTTTTAGATTAGATTTATTTATAGATAAATTAACTTTTAAAGAGAAGATATTTTTAATAACTATAGAAATTATTAGATACTATTAATAATAATACAAAGAAATAATATATTTAATAAATTAAATTGCTAAAAGAGATTTATTGATAATAGAATCTTAAAGATTTAAATCTTAATTAATAGAAAAAATAATTATAATTGTTTAAAAAAAACAATATATTATATTTGTTTAAAAAGAAGAATATAATATTGTTATAAAAATTTTAGCTTAAAAGATCGAATTGTTTTATAAAATTCTTAATAAAAAGCAAATTTCTTAGCTAAAGTATTATATATTTTGCGTAAATACTTGCAAGATTCGAATCTATAATACGCAAAATATTAGTTATAATTTTGTTATTATAATAGTAATATAAAGAAATAATACACTTACTAAAAAAAAAGTAATTATAAATATCTTTGTTGCTTTTTAAAGTATTGCTAAAACTAAGTTTTAAATATAATAATTGATTTAATTATATTTATAATTATCGATCTTATTATAAAGAAGTTTACAAATTAGATACTAAAATATAAATAAAAAAATAAAAAAATAGATTAATTTTTAATATTTTCAAATTTTACAAAAAACAATAGTATTAAGCTTCTACTTTTATATATATTATTGCAAAATATTAATATATTAATTAAAAATATATTATCTATTTGTATTATCTTAATTATATTTGTATTTCAAATATTTTTTTCTTTAGTTTTTTTTTTTCTTAAGACTTTTTTTTGTTTTTGCTTATTCTATTATATTTAGATTAAGAAATTAGTTTATCGCGAAATTTTTTTAAAATTAATTAATAAACTAACAAATTAAATATATTAATTCTAGATAAGATATTTTGTATTATTCATATATATTATCTATCTACTTTACGCAAGTTATTGAAGAAAATATTAAAATTAACAATATTAAAAAGAAATTTATATAAATATATAAAAAAAATATTAAATTCGAGACAAAATCTAAAGAAATTATAGTAAAATAAATAATAATTTTGATAATCTTAACTAGTATAAATATATTAAAAAATTGTATAAAAAGAGAGACTTAAATTAGTAATTAGTAATAAAAATATATAATATAAACAACAAAGTAGTTATCAAATATAATCTTATATAATATATTAACAAGATTAAATATATATTAATATAAAGAAATAACAATCTTATATTAATAAAAGTTTAAAATAAATATTAATAAATAAATATTAATTCTAATTCTAATATCTATATTTTTTATTTTATTTTAGTAAAACTACTTGTTAATATAATATTTACAATTTTGTTAATCTTTTTAGATTTTCTACTTTTTAAATTTTGTTGTACTCTATTAAATATTGTAAGAAATTTCTAAGTTGCTATATAATTGTATTATCTCTATATATTACTTGTAAAATAAGCTATATATATATACAAATAATAGACGCACTATTAATTAACTTAAAAAGTATTGCAAATTGCAATTGCGCATAAGAATAAAATAATAAGAAAAAGAAATTGTATCGAAAACAAAGCAATAATTGCAAAACTATTTTAATTTAATCTAAAAAATTGCATAAAACAACTATTTAAAAACAAATCTTTATATCGAATTGTAAATATATTAAAAAAAAAATTAAGAAATATCAAATTAAGAAATATCAAATTAATTAAGATTTTTATAATAATATATTTAGATAATATAATAAAATATACAATGTTAACAATTTTATAGCAAAATATTTTAAAAATAAATTTAGACAAAAAACAAAAAAGAAATTTGCAATTAAAAAAATAAATCGATTTAAAATTATTAAAAAAATACAAAAATTATTTAAAAATATAGATATAATAATAAAACTATTTTTTAAAAAAATATATATTATTTAAATATATTATCTATATTTTATATTAAAGCTAAATAATATTACAATTAAGTATTAACAACAAATTTAATATTAATAAAAGTTTTTTAATCTATATAAAATCGATTGTAAAAATTATTTAATAACAAATTATTTATTACAATAGCTTAAATAACTTAAAAAGAACTAATAATAATAATTCTATAAAATTGATTAATATTTTTGTTAAAAAATTTGCAACTTTATGTTACGCTAGTACTTTCGACAAAGATATTAGAGTGAATTGTGCTATTAAAGAGATTTGTAAACGTCTTTAAGCAATATAAGCAATTACTTGATAACAAGAATTGCAACTATAGACAATTTTTATATTTAATAAATCTAGAGAGATTCGATAAATTAAAGTAACAATAAGTAAAAATCTATAATTAGTTAAACACAATTTATAAAAGAGTTGTATTTTAGTTTCTATATACTAAGAAAATACTAATTGTTTATTTTGCTTGTTTGTCGAACAATATAAATATAATTGTTTGCGATATTTGCTTATTAAATATAGCGAACATTATATTTAGATTACTTGCTTCTCGAATATAGCAAATATAATAGTAGATTTATTTAACAACGCAAAATCTAAATTACTAATATAGTTTTAATAAGCTTGTAATACTATCTTTTTTTTTCAAAGTTTTTGTTTCGAAATTCAATGTCTCTTTATTATGTTTTTAAGAAAAATTAATACTAGATATTTTTTTTTTGAAAGAAAGATTTTTTTAATACTTTAAATTTAATATTTTTAACAATGCGTTTTTGTTGTAATTGTATAATATCTAGTAAGATCTATTATATAAATAATAATTTTAAAAAGTGTGTAAAGTATATGCGATCTAATTGTAATTATAATTTAACAATTTTTTCTATATTAATTAAACAAATTTATAAAGAGCAAATGTATTTAAAGAAAGAAGTGCGCAATGCATATACAAAACTAAGTTAACTAGAAAAACAACTAAATTTCTTAAAAAATAAGAAAAAAAAAATAATTGTAATAAAATAAAAAAATATTAACAATTTAAAAATAAATAAAATATATTTTGTTAAATTTGTTACAAAGATTTTCGAGTTGCTATTTAATATATTGTTCAAATAGTTTTAACTTTCGATTAATTAAAATTAAAATATTATTTTTATATTTTGTTTTAATAAAATTTCTTTAAAAGATTCTAACAATAATTAAGATTTTTCTTTAATTTCTATATATTCTTTGAAATAAAGTATTTTTTTTATTTGATAAAATACTTTTGATTTTTTTATTGTAGAATTTTCTTAATTTCGAATTAATTTTCTTTTTGCAAATAAAAATAAAATATATTCTATAAAGACGTAATTAAGTTTGCTAACTTCAACAATAAAATATAAAATACTAGAAATATTTTGACGTTCTTAAGTAAATCGAGTTTGTAATTAATTGATTTTTTAGTCTTTTTAATAAAAAACAATTCGACTTTAATATAATATAATTTTTTGTTTAATTTTTTTGTTTTAAGATTTTTTGTAAAAAGATATATTTTATCTTTTTCTTTTAATTAAAATATTGTTTTTTGTTTTTTATTTTAGTATTTAATCGATTTTTTTTGTATTTTTAAAATATGGTTGTGTATCTTTTTTAAAATTGCTACTCTTTCGATAACTAATTGCGCAAACAAATATATACGTTTTTTTTCAAAAATGTTTAATTTTTTGCTATAATTGACAAAAAATAAAGTTATTTTAATAATATTCGAAATCTTTGCATTAAGTATTAGTTGTATTATAAATAAAAGTAATATTTAATTGTTGTAAATATTGTTAATATAGTATTTCAAATATTGTTTAAAATTTTAATTTGTTTTTTTTGTCTAATTATTTATAATTGAATAATAGATAATAAATATTTGAAGTCTTGTATCTAATATTAGAAAAAGCGTCTTTTAATAGTTAAATATAAAGAGTTTATCTTTGTTACTAATTAATTTCTTAAGTATATTATAATATTGTATAAGTTAATTTAATATTATATAAGTTAATTTAATATAATATATTTTAATTGTTCTACAATAAACTTCTCTTTGCATGCGATAATATATAAGTACTTGATAAACTTATTAATTATTACTAGTATCAAATTATATTTGTTTTTAATTGGTAGATTTGTCGACTTCGACAACTTAATAATAAAGTTTATTATAACTTTATTTTATAACAATTTAGATAATTTTTAATATTAAATTTCGTTATAGTTTGCGTGCGTATTATATTTATTCTACTAATAATTAAAATATTGTTTAATATATGTTTTAACAACTTGTTTTATTTGTAAAAACTAATAATATTAATATAAAAACTAAAGAATTTTTGTTACTTTTAGATACTTTTGCAATAATTTATTATAATGCTTTTTTATATATTTGTCGATCTTGTTAATAAATATTTGAAGTTTTTCTTTTTTTATTAAAAACTTTTTTATATTATTTCGAAGTATTTGTAATATTATATTTAGTTTATATTTGTTTACTAATAATAATTTGTTTTTGTTAATTTTAAGTATATTATAATTAAACAATTTTTTGTTTTTATATAATTATTTTTTTTGCTAAGTGTGTTTGCTTTGTTATTATCTTTGTCTAAAATATATTATATTTTAAATTTGTACTATTTAAGTCTTTTTAATTATTATATTTGTTTTCTATTAAGTTATTTAATAATAATAAAGTATACAAGATTTTTATAATCTATAAGAATTATAAATTTTGACAATTCTTTTATATATATTTTTTATAATTTTAAGAAGATTACTATAAAAAGTAATTTCTTATTGTAAATATTATAGTTTTGTTTAATTAATAAAAGTTTTTTCGAAAGATATATTATTAAATATTATATATTTTTATATTTTCAATTGAAGTATATATTAATAATTAGATTTAATATATCGATTTTAATTTTGTTTAACAATTAGAAATTATATATCTTTAATACTAGTTTTTTTAAATATTTTAACTTAAGATTTTAGAATAATTTCTTTTCTACAAATTTTTATAATTATAATATATTTTTCTTTGTAAAGTTTATTAATAATATTATATTTACTAAATAGTTTTTAATAAATTTCTTGTTGTAATTTATAAAATTTAGAAAGAATTATACTTTTTTAATATTTGTCGATAATTTTTATTTTTTAATTGTTTATAACTATTACGACCCTAGTTCGTTATAGCTAGTATATATTCTATAGAGTAGTCTATAGCATATAGTACGATTATTTGCATGTTCGACGACTTAACAAGCGAACATTGCTCGATACGCTAGTGGGCGAATTCGACATGTTCGACAACGAACAAAGCGAACAAAGCTCGACATGCTCGACAACGAGCATAGCGAACAAGAAGAATCTTCTTTAATATATAGATCTCCTAGATACAACTCTTTTATAAATCGTGTTTAACTTAAAATAAATTCTTATTTATTGTTATCGCTACATCTAGTTGCAATCTTTGTTATTAAATAATTGTTTACATTGTTTAAAGACGTTTACAAATCTCTTTAACAATACAATTCTCTCTAATACTTTTAAGATCTCTTAGAAAGTAGCAACGTAACACTTTGAACATTCTAAGAATGTCTATATTAGATCAACGCGTCTCTACTTTAAACACTAGCTCATTAGTATTACGTCAATCATTAATTATGAGAGACGACAAAATTAGAATTAACAAGCCTAATATTTATTATGAAGATTGTATTGGCCTAAAGAACTAGCTTATACAAGTAGATATCTATTTTATCTTTTATCTTGTTTCAACGAACTAGAAGACGATTTTCGCATCGACATTTCTTAGAGAAAGAGTTCAACATTAATTTAAGTTAAACTTACGAAAGTATTTAAAGAATTATAACGAAAACTCTCGTGCGATGTTCACGAACTTCGACAACTTTAAAAGAGAGCTTCGAAGAATTTTTGAAACATTTAACGAGAAACAAATTGCGAAAAGAGTGATTTAACATTTAATTTAACGAATCTTTGCAACAAACTACGCAACTAGATTTTAAAAATATGTTAATTTAATTAAATGAAACGATGTCGCACTTATAACAATGTTTCGACGAGATTTTAAAAACAATCTAAAGAACGAAATTATGTGTGATAAAAAAACTTTTAACGACATGTTTAATCTTATCGAAGTAGTTATCGATTTCGACGACAAGTTGTATAAAAGAGTTATGAAAAAAAAAAATAATTAATCTTGAAAAAGGATAGAAATCTTCTTTGAACTAGCGATCAAATATTAGTAAAGAGAATCTTGTTCTAACTAGAAGTACAATAATTCTAATTATCGTAAACTTGCATCTATAAAACTAAATTTCACTTAACAACGCAAAGAGAAGAATTTTAGAGAAAAGCAAGATAACAAATTCTAGAAAACGTGCTATTTATGTGACAAATCAAGTCACTTCGCAAGAGATTATTAATCACGAAACTTAATAAATCGCTATTAAATTAATGCTATGTTAAAAGAGATATTTAATAGTTAGAACGACATTAGAAAGTAAACTAACATAGAGACGAACACTTCTAAAACTAAATCGAACGACAACTACTATCTAGTAGAAAACCTAGATCAATTATAGAAAGTTCTAGATGAAACATTATTAGACAAGGCATTCGCATCTACGCAAGAAGTTAATCAAATACTTAATGAAACTATAAGAGTGAAACGATCAAGAACGTTATATTTTTATTTAGCAACAAACTTAGACGACAAATACGACTAAAAGAATTTTTACGAATGTCTAAACGACATCACGAAGCATTTTAAGACTTTAGCTAGTTCATCGAAGAAACGATAGATAAATTAAATCGTAAATAAATGCGAGAAAGCGCTAGAAAGCGACGCCACTATAGAAAGAGATATTTTTGATAAAGTCGAACGACAACTAAGCAATGTAAGTTTATCTTAAGAAAAGATAAAGAAAGCAAAGAAACATGCGACACTTAATTGAACAAAATGCTATAACGACTCATGGTAGACTCATCTAGAAGACAAAGAAGAAGTCAATTGATTTTCTAAAAAGTTAAAGTTATTAATTTAGCATAAGAAAGAAGCTTAGCGCAAGCAAGCGTTCGAAGCAGAAGTCACAACACAAGAATAGAGAAAAGTTCAAATTTTTTAGTAAAGAGCATATCAAAGAAATGCAATATGTTAGCTTAATAGTAGCAACTAAACTTAACAACACACGCACAATGTTTTATTACATCAATTAAGATCAATGATTGTTAACTCATCGCAATGATCGATTTTGATGCGATAGATAATTTTATGATCAAAGCTTTTGTTAAAAGGAAAGAATACTTTACTTAAAAGAAGTCTAACGCATACAACTTAATAGTTGTAGACGAAAACTCATTACTTGACAAGAATGAAAAAGTGAATAAAGAAACGAAGTTATTATCGATAGCTATTCAACAACATCACGAGAAACTAATCTTTAATATAGTGAGAATAATCACTTACGATATCGTTCTAAGAATGCTTTGATTGAAGCAACACAATTTAAAAGTTGACTAAAATATACGAGTACTCAAATTTGCGCGATGTGATCACGTAATTCATATCTAATCTACGTATTAACAACGTTCAATAATAGATAAAAAAATAAGTCGAAAATTAATCGCAAGCAACGAATTTACATTTTTTGGGAAAAAAACGATCTAACAAAGTTCGACTTAATAAGCATTGATAAAGATTAACTAGATCACAAAGTTAAAGTAAATGAAAAAAATTACGAACCTTCTAGAAACCTTGAACTATTTAGTATAGCGAAGAAATCGCTAAAATACGTATCACGAATATACAACAATTGGGAGCATCTATTCTAAGAAAAGAAAACGACAAAGACTCTTTCTAAACATTAATCGTAAAATTACGAAATTAAACTTGAATTAGACAAGCAACTCACGTTTAAACTTATATATGCTCTATTCAAGAAAAAGCTCGAAGTACTTCGCAAATATCTAGCAAAAAACGAAAAAAAAGAATTTATTAAAAAATTCTAATCATAGATAGAATATCTAATTCTCTTTGTATTAAAAAAGAATAAAATCTTTTATTTATGTGTTAATTATTAAAAGCTAAATAATATTACGATTAAGAATCGATATTTACTACTCAATATTAGCGAGCTTTAGAATCGATTATCTAAAGCGAAGTACTTTATCAAATTGAATTTACGAGAAGCGTACAACTAGATTAGAATGAAGATAAAGAAAGAGTAAAAGATAGCTTTTCGCATACGATATAAATTATACAAATACACAATAATGTCGTTCGAACTCACGAACGCCCTAGCAACGTATTAGAAAATAATCAATGATGTACTACGACAATATTTGAATCGATTTGTCATAGCATACTTGAACGACATCATAATTTATTCGAAAATCTTGAAAGAATATATTAGTTATGTCTTTAAAGTATTAAAATGTCTAAACATAAAAAACTTACATCTTAAGTTAAAGAAATGCGAATTTCATCAAAAGAAAGTTAATTTTCTTAAATTTGTCGTTAAACGATACGAAGTACACATGAATCTTAAGAAGTTACAAGTAATTAAAGAATAAAAATCATCAACAAATGTTAAAGAAGTATAATTTTTTCTAAATTTTATAAACTACAACAAGAAATTCATTAAAAACTACTTAATAAACGTGATATTATTAACGAATTTTACGAAAAAGAATACGCCATAATTATAAAAATTTGCAAAAGAGAAATCATTCTAGAACCTTAAGCTAAAATGCTTGAAAAAGTTAATATTAAAAATGTACGATTTGCGATTATTAAGTAGAATTGAAATTGACGCATTAAATCTAGTTATTAATGCATGCTTTAATTAAAGACATGAAGACATATAACACTTAATAACATATCTCTCGAAAAAACTCTTGTTAATTAAACAAAACTATGATGTCTACAATAAAAAACTACTCGCTATAGTAGTCTTCTTAAAATCATAAAAAGTATATACGAAAGAATTATTCAAACTTACGATTCTTATAGATCACAAAAATCTTGTGCACTTCACTACTATTAAATAGCTTAACAAAAGACAAATGCGATAATTAGAAAGACTTAAACAATACAAGTTTAGAATACAATATACTTTAAATAAGAATAACGACAAAGTAGACGCACTTAGCAAAAGAAGTAATTATATAAAAACGAAAGAATCGTTTAATCACAATATACTTAAGATCAACTAAGATGAATCATTATTAGCAAACAAGTACGAGCTAAATGCTACACTACGAATACTTCAAGACGATATAAAAAAGTTTCCAATAAAGAAAGAAAAACTCTAGATATCTATCGACAAAATTGACGAATATATAAAAGAGCATTATGATAAATCATTGCAAGAGCATCTAAGAGTAACTAAAATTCTTCAACTTTTACGCTAGCATTGTTAGTTTTCACAAATAAGACAAATTGTCGAAACATATATTAAACGATGCCTTAGTTGTTAGTAGAACAAATATGATACACATGCGAGCTATGACGAAATTCAATATTAAAAATTACTTGAATCGTCATAAGATAAAGTTACGATAAACTTTATTATTAAGTTGTCGAAGTCGACGAATCTAGCAATTGAAGACAAATATAATTTAATACTAGTAATGATTAATAAGCTTATCAAGTACTCACATATTATTGCATGCAAAAAGAAGTTCATTGCAAAACAATTAGAATACATTATATTAAATCGACTTATACAATATTATAATATATCTAAGGGACTAACTAATGACAAAGACAAGCTCTTCACGTCTAACTATTGAAAGACGCTTCTCTCAATGTTAAATACGAGGCTTCAAATGTCTACTACCTATCATTTAGTCACGAATAACTAAATAAAAAGAACGAACTAGAGTTTTAAGCAATATCTAAGACATTACATTAACAATACTTATAGTAATTAGATATTACTTCTATCTATGACACAATTAGCACTCAATGCTAGGGTTTCGAATACTATTAAGATAACTTCATTCTTCGTCAACTATAGCAAGGAATCAAATCTCTTCGAAGAAGAGCGTACGCATCTATTTGCGCAATTAGTTATCGAAAGAATAGCGACATTAAAGAAGATACACGACAACATCTCAAAAATGCAAAAAAAGTTAATTAAGTATCAAAATAAGAAACGAAAAACAACACCTTAACTAAAAGAGAGGAATAAGATATATCTTTTTACAAAAAATCTTAGAACAAGGAAGTTAAGCAAGAAATTAAATCATGTTAAAGTTGAATCGTTTCTTATTAAGAAAGCTAAAAGATCAATCAATTACGAACTTGACTTACTTAAAAACGCCAAAATATTTCTAATATTTTATGTATCATTGTTGAAATTAGTCGACTTAAGTACGTTTATACAAGAAACATTTCATTATAAATTACAAAAAGAAAACCAATTTAAGGTTAAAAGAATTCTAGAACAACAAAATTAACAATATCTTATAAAGTGAAAAAAATACTCTACGACGAAAAATACGTAAGAATCAACTAGCAATTTCGACGATTGTCATGCTCTTATCTAGAAATTCCATCAACGTTCGAAAGATCATTTAGCATAACAAGAGAAAATCAAATGATAAAAGATGTCTTAATCAAAGTATTCGCAACAAGACAATTCGACAACTTAATAACATTTAACTTCTTTATACTAGACAATAAACATTGTGTTTTTTGCTTCATCTTTGCATCGACTTTCTTTAAGATCTTCTTATTACGAAGTAATCGCGTAATTATGATTATTAATACGATCTCATTCTTTGTTACTTTAAAGAATAAATTTTCTTTAATACAATTTAAGAAAGTTTACGACATATTTACACACAATTTGTTCGCGCAAATATATTTTAAACACTTTAAATAGAATGACGAATCTTTTATGACAATGCAAGGCTTGCTAGTATAGCAACGACGTTTATAAGCAAAATTAACAAGTATTTCGTAGCAATCTATTTCGAAAGCAAGACAAATACGATTTTGATAAAAAGACATAACATGTAAGCATTCGCTTTTTGAGACGAAAAAGTTTGAAAAAGAAAAATAGTGTTACGACCCTAATTCGTTACAACTAGTATATACTCTACAAAGTAATCTATAGCATATAGTACAATTATTTGCATGTTCGACGATTTAACAAGCGAACATTGTTCGATACGCTAATGAGCGAATTCGACATGCTTGACAACGAATAAAGCGAACAAAGCTCGACATGCTCAACAACGAACATAGCGAACAAGAAGAATTTTCTTTAATATATAGATTTTCTAAATACGACTCTCTTATGAATCGTATTTAACTTAAGATAAATTTTTACTTATTGTTATTGCTACATCTAGCTACAACTTTTGTTATCAAATGATTGCTTACATTGTTTGAAGACGTCTACAAATCTCTTCAATAATACAACTCTCTTTAATATCTCTAAGACTTCTTAGGAAGTAGTAGCGTAACAATAACTTTTTAAAATTTATATATATTTTATATTGTTTAACAAATTCGAAAAAATTAATTTTCTTTTAATAAAATTTGTATTTCTTTAATTTAAAATATAAATTTTTTATATTTAAATATTTCAATATTTTGAAAATATAGCTAATATATTCTTTTAAAATTTTTAAGTAAATTATAATATTGTTCAAATATATTATAAAAAATTAATTCAAATATTGTTATAATATATTATTAATTATTTTTTAATATATTGTTAAGATATTTGTAAATTCGAACAATATTATTGTATATTTATATAATTTATATTGTATACCAAAAGCTATTTTTTATTTTTTTCTTATTTTTATTTTAATTTAATTGTATATTTCTTGTAAATCTAGTTTAATAAAGTATTTTACTTTAAATAGTTAATTTTAAAGTTCGTTAATATTAAGTAGTAAATATCGATTTTTAATTGTAATATTATTTAGTTTTTAATAATTTATATATAGACAAAGAGTTTTATTCTTTTTTAATACAAAGAGAATTAAATATTCTATTTATAATTAAAAATTTTCAATAAATTTTTTTTTTGTTTTTTGCTAAATATTTGCGAAGTACTTCCAGTTTCTTTTTGAATAAAATATATATAAATTCAAATATAAACTATTTGTTTAATTTAAGTTTAATTTTGTAATTTTACAATTAATATTTAAAAAGAATTTTTATTGTTTTTTTTTCTTAAAATAAATACTCTTAATTGTTGTATATTTGTAATACGTACTTTAGCAATTTCTTTATTATATTAAATAGTTTAAGATTTCTAAAAAAATTATAATTTTATTTATTTATTTTAATTTTGTAATTCGACTAATTTTTGTTAGTGTTTGTCGAATCAAACTTTGTTAAATTATTTTTTTGCAAAAATGCAAACTCGCTATTTGCAATCAATTTTCAATTTGTTCTTTTATCTACTATCGAACGTTATTAATACGTAAATTAAATATAAATTACGTAATTATATTGCGTAAATCTAAATACTCGTGTATTTTAGTCAACTTCTAGATTGTATTGTTTCAATTAAAATATTTCTAAAACAATATTGTAAATAGCTATTTTTACTATATTAAAAATTAGTTTCTTGTAATATTGTTAAATAACTATTAATAATTATTTTATTATTTTATTTACTTTTTTATTTTTGTCGAATAATAAATTTTTATTTACAATTATTAGATTGTATGCGTCAAACTTTTTTTAAATAGAATACTTTTCTCTTTTAACAAAAGCTTTAACTATAAAATTATTTATTATATCAAAATCGATTATTGCAATAAGTCAATAATTATTGATCTTAATTGATGTAATAAAATATTATGCGTATACTATTAAGTTTAATTGCTATTATTGAACTAATATATTGCATTTCTTTAGTATATTTTTTATTAAAAAATTTAAACTTTTTTTTGTTTTTGTGTTGTAACTTTTGTTTCAAACATCTATTTACGCTAAACTTTCTTTTTATATTAAATTAATAGTTTTAATTTTTTAAAAAATTAATTAATTTTTTCTTTGTTTTTTAAATAAATTTAGCATAAATTGTTATAGTATTTTGTTTAACTAAGTATCGCGTATTTTTTTGCTTTCTCTATTTTCTTTTAAGACAAACTTATATTGCTTAGTTGTTGTTCGATTTTATCAAATTTTTTTTATAGTAGCGTTGCTTTCTAGCGCTTTCTTGCATTTATTTACGATTTAATTTATTTCTCTCTCTCTTAATAAGTTAGCTAAAGTATTAAAATAATTTGTAATATTGTCTAAATATTTGTAAAAGTTCTTCTAGTTATACTTGTTATCTAAGTCTATTATTAAATAAAAATATAACGTTCTTAATTTATTAGTTTTATTAAGTATTTAATTAATTTTTTGCGTAGATGCGAATATTTTGCTTAATAATGTTTTATCTAGAACTTTTTATAATTAATTTAGATTTTTTATTAAATAGTAGTTGTTATTCGATCTAGTCTTAAAAGTATTTGTTTTTATATTAATTTGCTTTCTAATGTTGTTTTAGCTATTAAATATCTCTCTTAATATAGTATTGATTTGTTAACAATTTATTAAGTTTCGTAATCGACAATCTTTTGCAAAGTAACTTAATTTATTATATAAATAGTACGTTTTTTAGAATTTGTTATTTTGCTTTTCTTTAAAAAATTTTTCTTTATATTGTTAGATAGAATTTGATTTTATAGATATAGACTTATAATAGTTTAAGTTATTGTATTTCTAATTAAAACAAGATTTTTTTTACTAATATTCGATTGTTAGTTTAAAGAAGATTCTTACTCTTTCTTAAAATTGATTATATCTTTTTTTTATAGTTTTTTTATATAGCTTGTTGTCGAAGTCGATAGCTATTTCGATAAAATCGAATATATTGTTAAGAGTTCTTCTATTACATATAATTTTGTCTTTTAGATTGTTTTTAAAATCTTGTTGAAATATTGTTATAAATATAATATTGTTTTATTTAATTAAATTAATATATTTTTAGAATCTAGCTACGTAGTTTGTTGCAAAGATTTGTTAAATTAAATATTAAATTACTTTTTTTGCAATTTGTTTTTTGTTAAATATTTTAAAGATTCTTCGAAATTCTTTTTTAAAATTGTTAAAATTTGTAAATATTGTATAAAAATTTTTGCTATTATTTTTTAAATATTTTTGTAGATTTGACTTGAGTCAATACTAGACTCATTTTTTGAGAAATATTAATGCAAAAATTGTCTTTTAGTTTACTAGAATAAGATAAAAGATAAAATAGATATTTATTTGCATAAATTAATTTTTTAGATTAATACAATCTTTATAATAGATATTAATTTTATTAATTTTGATTTTGTTATCTTTTATAATTAATAATTGATATAATATTAATAAACTAATGCTTAAAATAGAAGCGCGTTAATCTAATATAAATATTCTGAAAGTATTTAAAGTGTTACGCTAGTACTTTCAACAAAAATATTAAAATAAATTATGTTATTAAAAAGATTTGTAGACGTCTTTAAACAATATAAGCAATTACTTAATAACAAGAATTGCAACTATAGACAATTTTTATATTTAATAAACTTGAAGAGATTCGATAAACTAAAGTAACAATAAGTAAAAATCTATAATAAGTTAAACACAATTTATAAGAAAGTCGTATTTTAGTTTCTATATATTAAGAAAATATTAATTGTTTATTTTGTTTGTTTGTCGAACAATACAAATATAATTGTTCGCAATATTTGTTTGTCAAATATAACAAATATTATATTTAGATTATTTGTTTCTCGAATATAACAAATATAATAGTAGATTTGTTCAACAACGCAAAATCTAAATTACTAGTATAGCTTTAATAAGCTTGTAACAAAGAATAACAAAATAAAGTATACAATATAGTAATATATTAAAATAATATATTATAATTGTTCTTATAATAGTAGATTCTCTAAACTATATATATAAAGTTATTAATTTAAAATATTAATAATCTTGTTTATTTTACTATTATTCTAAATAATTTAATTCGAGTTATTTTCTATCTTATTATTATTTTTATTGTTGTTATTTCTATTAATTTTATTGTTATTGTCTTTATTGTTCTTATTCTTATTATTTGTTTTGTTATTTTTATTATTTGTTGTTAGATAGTAATTATAACTTAGCTTTTTTATATTATTTTAAATCTTATATTAAGTTTTTTGTTTATAATTATTTTTTTCAATTATATTATTAAAATTCTTTATCTTAAAAATAATAATAAATTTTTTTTTTTTTTGTTTAAAGTGTTACGAGCTTATTAAAGCTATACTAGTAATTTAGATTTTGTATTGTTAAACAAACTTGCTATTATATTTGTTATATTCGAGAAGCAAACAACTTAAGCATAATATTTCCTATATTTAACAAACAAACATTGCAAACAATTATGCTCGCATTATTTAACAAACAAATAAGATAAACAATTAATATTTTCTTAATATATAGAAACTAGAATACAACTTTCTTATAGATTGTGTTTAATTTATTATAGATTTTTCTTTATTGTTACTTTAATTTATCGAATCTCTCTAAATTTATTAAATATAGAAATTGTCTATAGTTGCAACTTTTGTTATTAAGTAATTGCTTATATTGTTTAAAGACGTCTACAAATCTTTTCAATAGCACAATCTATTTTAATATCTTTGTTAAAAGTACTAGCGTAACATTCTTTTATATTATTAAATTATAATTAAAATAAATATTAGAATTGCAACTTATATATAACTTTATTTAATTTTACTTAAATTAAAGACTTTAATCTTTAATAATATATTAAAAGTATATATTTAATATTTTAATAATTATATTATTGTTTAAGTATTATTTTTTTATATATAAATAGATAAAATAGACTTTAATAATAGATTTCGATAGCTTAGTAATTAGAGCAAATATAGTTGTTAATAGTTGTTGTTAAATTTAAAAATATATTGCAATATTAATATTAAGCTAGCTATAAGTAGCATTAATTTATCTAATATTTATATTGTATTAGAAATTCGAATCTCTTTTAAAATATAATTTTATTAATTATTTAAATTTTAATTCTAGATAGTTCAAATATATTATCTAAATACATTACTAGATAATTTACTATTAAAAAATTATAAAACAAAATATAACTTTCTACTATTTATTTTAGAATTTCTTTATACTAATATTAAGTTTTAACAATTCGAATTAATTTTTCGAATTAATTTTCGATTTCAAGTTTGCAACTCGACTTAAATTGTCGATTTTAATATTAGAAATTAAATCGTCAATTTAATTTTAATTTTTAAAATTAATTTAATCCAATTTGAATTAAGTACTTGATTCGAACTCGATAATTCGATCTAACGCAATTAGTCTAATTATATACTTTATTTTATTATTCTTTTATATTATCAAATTGTAATTAAAAAAAATATTAAAATTGCAACTTATATATAATTTTATTTAACTTTATTTAATTTAAAGATTTTAATTTTTAATAATATATTAAAAGTGTATATTTAATACTTTAATAATTATACTATTATTTGAATATTATTTCTTTATATATAAATAAATTAAATAAACTTAAATAACAAATTTTAATAGTTTATTAATTAAAGCAAATATAATTATTAATAGTTGTTGTTAAATTTAAAAATATATTGCAATATTAATATTAAGTTAGCTATAAATAATATTTATTTATCTAA
>JAABUS010003132.1_pt1 | contig 27930 bp, 36 predicted proteins | sample 5560161 | NCBI WGS metagenome assembly JAABUS01 (sample SAMN10711885, study PRJNA513376) | rock metagenome | isolation source: Antarctica rocks | place: Antarctica: Victoria Land, Trio Nunatak nord | collected 2016-01-04
CAGGATTCGGTGCAACATGGCGTTGACCATGATGGTTTTATATTAATAGCTACTAAGTCTTTGATGTCTGGACGCTTAAGCGAGTTTTCCAAGGCCGAATTTCGCTTAGATACTAGGCTGACGTGCCTCGACCTCGGCTTCAGCAGTCAGCATCGAAATCAGTCATTTTTCGGCTTAGATATTGAAACTGCTCATGAATCCAGACACGAAGTTGCAGTGACAATACTCAATCCCTATCAATGGCCGCTGTACCACCAGTAGCGATAGTCTGTGTCGGGATGGCCGGTGAGTAAAAATGGTCATCTCTGCGCGTTGTGGGAGTACTGAGCTCCAGCTAACTCTAAGTGCTCCTCCAGGTTCAGGAAAGACCACATTCGTGCAAAGAATCAACTCTCATCTCCACTCAAAGCGCGAGCCGCCGTATGTCATAAATTTAGACCCTGCTGTCCGCAACGTCCCATTTGACAGCAACATTGACATAAGAGACTCGCTCAACTACAAGGAGGTCATGAAAGAATATAATCTTGGGCCAAATGGCGGCATTCTGACTTCTCTCAATATTTTTGCAACCAAAATTGATCAGGTTATGAATATATTAGAGAAGCGTACAAGTCCAGATCCAAAGACACCTAATGCTAAGCCGATTAAGAACATTATTGTTGATACACCCGGACAGATTGAAGTTTTTGTGTGGAGTGCATCTGGGAGCATACTGCTTGACTCATTGGCATCTACCTTTCCCACCGTCATTGCATACATCATTGATACACCCCGGACTACATCGACCAGCACCTTCATGAGCAATATGCTTTACGCTTGCAGTATTCTTTACAAAACAAAGCTTCCAATGATCTTAGTTTTCAACAAAACCGATGTCAAGGATGCAGACTTTGCAAAAGAATGGATGACAGACTTTGAAGCTTTCCAAGCCGCTTTGAAACAGGAAGAAGATAGTGGCAGTTTTGGCGGGGCAGAGGGTGGCAGTGGTGGCCTCGGTGGTGGTAGTGGATACATGGGATCGTTGCTAAACAGCATGAGTCTTATGTTAGAAGAGTTCTATCGTCACCTAAACGTTGTAGGAGTGAGCTCCATGACAGGACAAGGTGTCAATGAATTTTTTGAAGCCGTCAGCGAAAAAGCAAAAGAATTCGAGAGAGATTACAAACCTGAGCTTGAAAAACGGAGAGAAGAGAGGCAGCAGGAGAAGGAAGGCAAGAGGGGGAAAGAACTTGGAAAACTGATGAAAGACATGAACGTCTCCGACTCTGACCGGGAACCATCGGCTGGATTGAGAACAGCAAGAGCTTCACAGGAGCAAGACATGGACACCATCAGTGACATGGAAGATGCGGATGCAGGGGCTGAAGAAGATGGCTCTGATGAAGCTGAGGCTGGGGAAGGAGGGTCTACAGACGATGTGCTCTCGCGTCGCTACAAGAAGGCATTAGCAGATGAAAGGGGATCCAGTACATCCACGGAGGAACACAGCTTCACGAGATATCTGCGAGCGAGCGGAATGAATTGATGATACCTCGGTCTCGGCTTTGCAGGCGTTCTTCGTACCTGAATACCGCGGAGGCGTATCTGAGCCTAGCAAGGAGTCTAGGTACTAGAAAATACCTCTCTCAGGGCATAGGTTCCTTATGAACGGAGTTATACACTTTCTAGTCTAGCGTGTTATTTGAATTGAGCATTTCTCGGACTGCACGCATAAGCAATTGGGAATTGGAATTTTCCTACCTGGAGATTCTTACATTCGTGATACAGAGCTTCTTGACTCGTTGCGTAGTTCGAATAAAATAATTATTGGTGTTGTGGAGGTTATTCCGGCTCACTTATGTCATGCTACGAACGACGCACACTACAGAAACTTTTCAAAGGTACCGAAGTTACTCCTCCACCTCCGCAATTACTTCGTTACCACCTCCCCAACGTCTTTCCTCCATACATATCGTGCATGTTAGACCTTGCGGCGATCTCTCAAACGCAATTTACAAAGTTTTACCGCTCACAGAATTAGTTACGGTTGTTGATGCTCCACTCATGAGGGTACGAGTAATCTTGAGTTGATTCGCCTAGCAGCCTACGGATCTCACGCCGTGACTGGAATTTTCCCACACTTTATACCTCCCAATACGAGAGCTTACTCAGGGTGTAAGTCCTTTACTACCCTGGTCAATCATGAAGCTCTAGGACAATCTGATTGACGTGTTTGTGTTGACGTTTTGAGCAGTTTGCGCCCACGCCCACGCCTTCACTTTGGACTCAAGACTGATATTGCCGATTTAATAACCCTCCACCACCGCAGCCAAGCCTGCATCTCTTCGCCCAATTTGACAACCTTCCACCTTCGAGAGCTCACGTTTGGCAACATAAAAGACTGTAGTTTTGCTGACCTCGGCTCAACATCTGCGCTATTTGTCCGTCGTCGAAAACGGGTGAAGGCTTCCCAAGCGGTTTCCTGACTGTGCCTACGATAAACATATCCAGTATCTCAGCTTTTGTTTTCCATTAGGCATTTAAGATTCGCACGCGCCTTGAGTATCTACGGGAATACGGAAACTGTCCATCGGCTTTAGCGTATCATAAGTCTCAGAGGAAAATTTCGTCACCCCTCAAGAGCTGGAAGACGATTAAGTGGGCTGTGCCTGGTGGAGCAAGGTGTGGGTGGAGGTTGTACCCCTCCTCCTGTCAACCGTTGGTTTTTTACGATATAAATATCCGATAGCTGCAGAAAAAGCAACGTACTAGGCTTTTACAAACCAAGTCTGAACGAAAGGATGTCAGCGGCAACACAAAAGCCTGTTGGGGAGCTGCCGCAGGCTGCGCCAGCTTTTTCATACGCTCAAGCTGCGAAAGGAATGTATCCCTCCGTGCCTTCGGCCCTCCCTTCTGGCAAGACCTCTTCAGAGATTACAGAAATGACTCCCAGGAGAACTTCAATACCAGACTCCAAACCTGTATCAATGGTCTCAGATCGACCCATGACCAAACGGACCGCGAGCGAAGGTCGTGAATCGCATGGAGGCGATTTAAAGACCAGCAATGAACCAGACTCCGTGTCGTCTAACAGTGGAGAGACCGCACCAACAAACACATCTTTAACATGCTATCCTCAGTCTGGGGGGCGTGATCAGGCTGTTAACTCTACGCCATCCTCGCCTGGCTTTGGTACTGCCTCAACGTCTACATTGCCGAAGGAGGATGACCTGTTCTCAACACCCAATGGTTCTTCGGATTCGACCTGGGAAAAGCATTCACAAACGTCTCAGAATGGAGCAAAAACCGGAGAGAAGGTCGGCGCAGAGAAGGAACAGAGTGCAGGTACCGCATGGGATGAGGAACCACCACTACCTGTGTCGCTTAAGGAAGCACCACCACCAGCCATCAACTTTTGGCAGCAACGGAAAGAAGCCCAAGATGCAAAAAGCAAAGCTTTAAAGCAGGTAGCTCCGGCTGCAAAATCGGAATTAGCAACCTCAAACGTCCGGTACGGAAGCATGAACGGCCCACCTAGGGGGTTGGAGAATGATGTAGACTTGAAGAGGCAAGATACCAAGAAGAAGGCTAAGGGTAATGTTGGGCCTCCAGACGAGCGGACAGCGCCAAGAGCTGTCAAGGACGGTATCAAGTTAGCAGATGGTAAATTAAGGAACGGCGAAGAAGGTAATATCATGCCCAGTTATCCACGCAGTAAGTTACTGATAGAGTGCAGGCGGCGCTCATCGACCTGCACGATCACCGGAAGCAGAAAAGCCTACAGTAATGGCCCCGCCTCCACCTCCTGGAGATGCGATTTCTTGGCCAACGCCAGACAGCGCGCAAGGTGAAGAGAAGAAGAAGGCCCATGATAGGGTGGAGAAGGGCGAGAGAGATAAAGTTCCAACCACGAAGCCTCATGGAAAGGAGAAATGGATGCCGGTACCATATGTACCATCCGCCGTATTCAATACCCCTCTACCTCTCTCCCGTAGAGGAGGGAGACCTACGCGTGGTAGGGAAGGTGGTGCTCGCGGAGGAGGTGTCGGTCACGGAGGCAGCGTGGCCCATGGAGGTAATAGTATTGAAAAGCAAACGACAGGACAGCTAGGCAACTCCACTGGTGCAGTCCTGGCTGGCGTTGGCGAGCGCGGAAGAGCAGACCTGAGCTTGCCTAAGAATACCTCAAATGCTTCAAGACCGAAGAGAGCGGCGAGCGCCGGGCCTCCCACGTTGAGAGAACAACGAAACACTGCTGATACTGTGAGGGGAGAAAAACATAAAGAAAGCGATCTGGGGACCAAATCAGGAAGTCAGAACGGACCAGCTGCGAACGAACCTAGAAGGACGTCTGGTGGTGCAGAAATAAAATCCATCCAGATCGATCCAAATGTCTCAGCAAGTAATAGAGCATCTAATGCTGCAAAACCTGCACACACCACTCCAACTAAGGATGAGAGACGGCAAAGTGTGCCACATGACACACATGGGCATCCCAAGTCTGCTGGATCCGAACGACGGAGTGAGGGAACAATGCGCCCACCCGATTACTCAAGGGACTTCCATGGCTATATGCCAATGCGCGAACGCGGTGAAGGACGGTCAGAACGTGGTCGTGGAGGACTTCGCGGAAGAGGTGGAAACCATGGTTTTTCAACCTCAACCGTAACAAATGGACAGGGCTTTCCCAACGGCCACCCATATCAATACCAGTCTCCGGTGCCACCTCAGCCTTCGAAGTCACACTCAAGCCATGAACGACACGCAGCACAATCACAGGGTGGTCCCTTCCTGTCCTCCCAATCACATGGCAGACATTTCCGCTCGAGTTCGCGTTCTCAGTCCATACCGCATTCAGCACCGTACGGTAGATTCCCCAATGGACCTCATTCTGGAGCGCCGCATCTGCCCAATCTTCAGACAGATTTAGCGAACCAATACGGCTATCAGCCTGGTAACCAGGGTATTATGAGCGCTATGCCATTTAATGCATACATGGAGCAAGTATCACTATACGGCATGGTCTCGATGCAAATGTATGTATTCGATGTAGTGAAATCCTGAAGCACAACTAATGCATATTCAGGGAATACTACTTTTCAGTAGATAATCTCTGCAAAGACATGTTTCTCCGCAAACATATGGACTCCCAAGGATTTGTATTCCTCAGTGTTTTGGCGAAGTTCAATCGTATCAGACAACTCACCCAAGATATGGAACTGATCAGACATGTTTGCCTGAATTCACCAAACATTGAGTTCCGCCAGGGAACCGACGGTATCGACCGCCTGCGTAAACGCGAAGGATGGCAGCAGTGGGTACTCAATATGGAGGAACGCGATTCATCAGCGCAGAATGATGGCCTCACACCCTCGCAGCAGCCGCGCGTTCCACATCTACCAATCTCCGATGCCCCATATGGCTATGATGAACGTCAAGGACCTTTGCCCAAGTTTAATGGCGCGATTACGAGACCGGAAGACACTCAATACATGCCTTCTGACGGCATGGCTGCACCCTTCGTCCCGTCTGCCCCTGCTCCTTTGGTGATGGCAAATGGGAACATCAGCGATGCTTCAGTCACGCAAACGCCACTGTCTGCCGCAGTACCAGACTTTGCTCCTGGAATTCCCTCTCTATATACTCGCAGCTTGTCCTTGGATGCTAGTCCGAATGGAGCAAGCTCATTTACAGATGAGCAGGTTGAGAGTCTAATGATTGTTGTTCGCAAACCAATCAACCCTTCGACGCCTCTACCTCCTCCTTTCCATTCGCAGTCTTCTCGTACCTTTTCGAATGGTTCCATTGACGGCCGAACCATTCATGACGAGCTCTTCAAACTTGAGGAGCGCCAATCCAGGCCAATGACCAACGGCGATACTCCGTTAGATCTGTAAGTTTGGTGCATCCAATTTCCAGACCTCCTTGGTGCGTGTTACTGACAAATTGTAGCGTTGACATGAGCAGATCTCAGAGATCTCGAAGTCCATTCCACCTAGGATCACCCAGCCGACAAGTCAATACAAATGCATCACCTGTCTTCTGGGTCAAGGACAAAGACACCCCGATTGATTCTTTGCCGAATGATCTGACCCACGAATCATACAATGTGTTCCGACGAAATGCCTTGAAGCAGCGTGAACAAGTTGGGGTAGGCAACTGCCACCGCGACATGGATATTCTCTACCAATTCTGGTCTCATTTCCTTATTCGAAATTTCAACATACGCATGTACGAAGAATTTCGGCAGGTAGCGTTTGAAGATGCCAAACAGCATGAATCGACAGTAGGCATTCGGAACTTGATACAGTACTATGACGAGTCGATCTTGGGCCAAAAGGTTATCACTGACGAGATCGCTCGCGACTTTGTGGATTTGGTGAAAGATGACAGCCTGGCCACGAAGAGGTTGGCTTTTGACAAATTGAGAGCTGCTTGGAGGAACGGCGCGTTCAACCTAAAAAACCGCAAGAAGATCGACAACATAATTGACGCAGAACTCAAAGCTGAGCTCGAACGCTGAATCCAAGGCTACTAATCCCGCCCTTCACAATCTGGACACATGAGCAAGGGGAAATCCTACATGCTCGAAGCGGACTCTACGAGCGATGTACTGCTACCAAACCCTTTCTCGGACCCTAACCAAGGCAAAAGTTATGACGGCGTTCTATTGATAGCATATTCAAGGAGCTTCAGAGTCTTGGAGTTTTTATCTATTGGCTGGAAAATTGATGCTGCTACGGCTTACATAGACTTTTTCTTTTCTTTCAACTTACGCATGCGCTCGAAATCCAGCAAATTCCAAGGGTCTGAACAGAGCATGGAGGAATCTTGCAGCATCAAGACAAGTATTTCAAAGAGCATCCAGACGTTCAGGAAGAAACGGATTGTGGATCAGTCACTCGGCCTTCCATGCTCATGGAACAAGGAAAAGATCTTGAAATCTAGTCACTCGATCTTCATGCTTGAAGACGAGCCTTTTGCCAAACGCGAACACTTCACCATCCGTGAGACGTACGACATTGGCTATGTCGATGGTTCTGCATGCGTCCGTAGATTTTATGCTTCCGCTGGTACATATCTGAACCAAAAATATCCAATCATTGCAAAAATATTGTCCTGCACCATGACCACTTCAACACCTAAGCAAAGAGCGAGAAAGCCTCAAGAGAGAGTCACCACGATGTGCTTTACGCTATAGACGGAACGGGAAAACGTATGACCGACGCGTTACTGGATTGGGACATAGGTGGCGGTGCGCAGTTGCCACACCTATCCGCTGTCCATTGTTTCTTGTTGTTGAGTTCACAGTTGCATCCATCACAACCTCAACGATGGCGCCTTCCAGCGGGCATCTCTTAGTCCCCAAGACCATGAGAATCCTCAAGTACTCTCCCCTCTATATCTCCCAACTTAATCCATACTGACACCACCCAGATTCGCTCTCGAAAAGGCCAATGCCGTCATTCGCTCCAAACTCTCGACATCAACCAGCACCGCCGGGAATGCAGTCCTTCAGCCCATTCGTATCTATGCTCAAACCCAACCAATCCACCCCTTAGCGCAATTCCGCCAATCACGCTCTCAGCTCCGCTGGTTCTCCCAGAGCACCCGAAAACTCACCTCTGCTTCTCGTCACGCAGGCCCATACAACCGGGCCTCTTTTCCCGTTTCGAAGACCAGCAGAGCTGTCGTACGCAGCGGGGCCGCGCCGTTCACGTCGACTCTTCGCCCGAACTTGACAGGCGGAGCTCTGCCTCGCACAGCCGGAGGGTACTCCCTTGGCGGCAGTGGAAGACAAGGCGTGCGGCATTTCAGCCACACTCCCTCTGCCCAAGCCCAAGTGGTACAGAACGTCAGCGCAGGTATCCGAGCTTTTGTCGTTGGTGGTGGGAAAGCCCGCTACGATGGTATTGACCCAAGATCCGGAGCGAAGAAGTACAAGGCGGTTACGAAGACGCAGGATCAGGTTCTTGAAAGCCTGTCTAAACCTATCCCTAGTCTTGGTTCATCCCTTGAATTCCGGGTCAGCCCTATCGTTACTGCGCTCGGTCCTTCATTCTCTCCCTCCACCTCCACCCTCAACACTTCTGGTCTTCTGGACACCCTCGCCACCGACTTTGCCCGCGCCCTCCGCGATCTCTCCCTCATCCTCACCGACCTCCGCCGTTTAGCCTCTCTCGGGGATCTCCCGCTAACCCTCGCCAACACCCCCACCGGCCCTACCCTCGTCGTCCGCTTCCCAGGTTGCGATGCGAAAGCCGTCGAGAGCCTATGCGATGAAGTAGGCGTCAGGAGGGGCGTTGTGAAGGAAGACGAGGCGTGGCGTGGCGACAAGGCGGCTGAGATGGCATTACTGTTTCCCTTCGCTTCTACCAGTGATGCTATAAGCGAAAGCGCGGATGAGTACTTTGAACCAGCTGCCACAAAACGGGAGCCAGAAAAGCTCGATTGGCGGCACATGCTCTCGCCCTCCGAGCGTCGTTCTGTTACCCCTTACTCCAACACATTAAGCACTATAACCACCTTTACAGAGCTTGTGCATCAAGATTCCATCCTCACGCCTCTGGAGTCGCCGGAGGGATATGAGAGCCTACGGGCTAGCGATTTCGGCAGCGAGGATCCTCCAATGAGTTACCATCATTATCAGCAGTCAGACGCGGATCTGCGTTCCAAGAGCACCGAGAAGTGTGCTAGCGAGGAGTATGAAGGTCTTGAGGGAATTTACAAGTTCCTGAGGGAGTGCGAACAGGCGAGGCGGTAGTAGGGGTTATGAGCTACAGATACCACAGTGGTTTAGATTGGTTACGATGGTATTTCGAGGGGGTTGACAGGTAGCGGTATCACCAGCGTGCGTGATAGAGTTGTAGCTTTTGCCATGCCAGAACCCTTTTACGACGTGCCTATCTCATTATTCACACCATACATTCCAGCAACCTTTTTGCATTGCAAGAACCAACCGCCACGACATCACCGCCGTCCAACGTGAGAAAAAAACCACAAAAAGAGAAAAATCTCTGAACCAGCGGCGTCGAGTCTCAGAGCCATTCCCCACCATATAACTTGCAATAGCTAGCCAAACCAACCCCCCCCTCAAGACAAACAGCTTCTAAACCCAGCTAGTAAGTACCCTGGCTATATCGCGACATTTCGCATTCTGCATAGAGAACTGGGTCCTTTTTCTTACTTCGAGAGAGGATGGAAAGAGGCTGAGAGGAAGAGGGTGACGTGACGTGATTTATAGTATGTTGAGATATATAGAGTAGCTTTGAGTCGATGGGCGCTTTTTTTCGTGCTGCTCGATTGCTGCCATCTTCTTCTTGCCTCTTCTTCCTCGTCGTCGTTGTCATTGTCGTCGTCGTCGTTGTCGTCGTCGTCGTTGTCGTCGTCGTCGTTGTCGTCGTCGTCGTTGTCGTCCCTCTCTCACACCGCAAACTTCCACCGTCGGTTCTGTCGTTCCTTTTTCCTTGCTCTCCTTTTTCCTTCTTTGAGAGGACGGACAGTAACGCTTTCTCCGCACCTTCTCTACCCCCCACACCTTTCCCACCTGTCTCCTCCACCCCATCTTGCCCCTTTCCATTTTCCATTTTCCATCTTCCATCTTCCATCTCCATCTGCACTCATCCTCCCCCCGCCCCGCCCTCTCCAAGTCCCCTCTCCTTCACTCATCCAACGATATACACGTACAGAAGCGGTGCAAATACTCAGTCCACCACAGTAACCCTTCCTGTTGCGGGGATTCTGCTGTTCTCGCTGTGTCTGTTGGGTTGGATTGGATCTTGATGAAAGGGCTTGTGGGAGACAGGATTAGAGTTGGAGTTGGGGATTAGCGGGGTTGGAGGGGTTGAGGTGGGATCAAAGGGGGAGGGAAAGGAAGGGACGAGAGGGCTATGCTCCTTGAAAGTTTAGGGCCCTCATAGTCTAGGTACCAGAGGAGGTTTCTAGGCGATTTTGGACGGTTGGGTCGGTAATATAGAATAGCTGAATCGTTTAGTCAAAGGGGAGGCGGATGAATATGTGTTGGCGCGGTCGCGACAGAAGGATTGGTCAAGGGAAAGAGGTCGCGAGACTGGGGGATGGGCAATAAGTGTGATCCGCGAAATGCTTTGATGCAAAGAGCGTGGATGTTTTGTGGGGTATATTGAACGTATGGTGCACTATGAGGATCGTTCAGAGAATGATGACCGCTACTGATCCCCTCTTTTAACCGCTTCGAAAGAGGCGCGGAAAGTCGACGCTCTAAAGTTTGCTATCTTATTTTCAGCTTTATACCTTTGACCACTGTTTCCGCTCTTTTGCTTCTATCGTTGGGGAGAGCAACAACTCTACCCTGCGGTGTCTCGGGTTGTTGTAGTAGCTACTTATCGGGATTCTTTGTCCTTCTTGGCGTATTCCATGTCCAGGTATTAAAAGATAAATTTCTTAAAGGTTTTTTATTAATAAGTTTACGATGTAGATACGAAAAGGCGGACGAAGTGGTAACCTTGCTCTTCATGGTCCTCTGCCCGTCGATGGAATTGCATGTGTATAGGCTCTTTTGAAGACTCGAAAATTGGTTTAGGAGCGAAGGATGTGTGAATGAGACAATGGCTGACAAGAACAAGGTTATGAGTAGCAAGTCGACGAGGATCAGGACTGGCGAGGGGCGAGCGTGAAGGGTTTTGAGGGAGATGGGAACGGCGGAGCTAGAGGCTGGGCGGCTAGTGCTGGCAAGTGCTGAGGAATAAAGCAGAGCTGACGAGGACTGCTTGGGGGAGTGAAGGAGAACGGCAAACTATGGACATGATTGAATCTCTGAGACCCTCCATATTGCCAAGAAGGGATTTGCAACAGTCGAGCGAGCTCGGTCCTCATGACTCGAATCAGCGGTAGCAAGTCGGGGAGGATGAGTCTGAGCGCTTCAGGCAAGAATGAGACAGCGCCGTCAAATGACAGCGCCAAAGTCCGACGACGTGACACCGACGAGTTCTGAAGGCCCAAACCTCGGGATGACTGAAGGAGCGGTCATCATAGCAGGACCAAGTGACGAGGAAAGTGGAGCAGCAAAACTGCACATCCCAGAACTGAAGTGCGGGACGGTCGAAAGAGCGGGTGTTACGGCGCGACGACTGACAAAGACGTTGAAGTAAAGACAGTAACCGTTGAGGTTGGGGGTACAGCATGAGGCCGGCATGACAGTTGAATGACGGGATCGATGGATGAGGAGCCGTGGTTTTAGGACCGAGCGTGTGGGGGAAGAAGTGACCAAAATAGGCCGTTAACAATATATGGATGATGGAAATGGAGGCGCGGCCCGTGTTTGAGATACTTAGACACCGATCCCGAAATCGACCGCCGTAGACCCTTCAGAGAAGCCATGGCGCGGTTGATGGTCACGAAGAACGAAGAACGACTCGAAGTATGGTTCTTGGAATGTCATGACGTGAGAAAGTTGTTCGGGCGAAGAGTTTCAAGTGCCTTTGTTGGAAGGGCGGGGTACAGGAGAGAGTGGGGGTGGAAGGAAAATCAAAACTGCTGTTGGTGTGTTACACTGAAGACGGGGTAAGAAGGTTCGGCTCGGACTTCTCAAGGTTGGTGATAAGAGAGAACGGTCCGACAATGACATGATTCGACAGCAGTAGGAAAACATTGGGCTAGAGCGAATCGAAGAGAGTAGCAAGAAGATGGCTGTGGCCGTTGAGTGACTCGAAGAAAGTGGGGAAGTGTGAAGCGGGACGGTTTCGGTCTGATATCAGAGGGAAGTAAGTAGTGCTACTGTAGCACGACTTCAATGGCGCCGGCGGGCATAACAAATGGCCAGGAAGATCAACGATGGGGTTGAAGTCGATTGTTTAGGAGCCGACCAGGGTTACGTAGGCGCATGCGGCGGTGCATGCCGTCCTGTTGCCTTGATTGGAAATGCGTGCAACGAAATGGAGGGCTTGATATAGTAATGGGCACATGTAAATGCTTTCTGTTCCTTTCATTGGGCTGCAGAATGGCCGTTGAGACCCGGACATCAGACGCTGCATGTGGGAAATGCGCAAATCCATAGGTCCATGGTTCGAAAGTGCCGGCGCAGGATGTGCTAAAATGCGCACTGATTCGCTTTCCCATGGAGTAATCCCAACGGCGAAGCATGCGGTGAACGCAGTTTGCCCCAGTTAGGCGCCCGATGGCGACGTCGGTCCAGGCAGGATGATCGGTGTGTAACATTTTGTTGATTTTCGCTGCAAGATCGCAATCTTCATGGTCAATGCATCAAGATAATCGCCACAATCAGGCTTCACCAAAGGGCTTAGGAATCGCGCTTGATAATATTGTACTAGGTTTGGAGAGGATCATCACGTATATCAATCTGTCATCCAAGCCGAAAGCCTGTTGGTTCCGAAGCGTGCGGCAAACCTCAACCCTGTGCCTCCCATGGGGAAATAGCTGACAAGATACCAAACAAGCGACGCTAACTGGAAGATAGCGGACACAAGTGTCAGGGTAGTGCTGTGCAGCTGTCATGTGAGCCGAGTGGTCAGCAGGTCATTGATCAAACCCGAAGGACTGGATTGGAGGGTGTGCAGTCTCATTCATGAACCAAATTGGAGATACATGGACCGTGGAAAGGAATGAAATACGACGTACCTTGATGGCGAAGAACAATGTCAGTCCGATGGAACCGAAGTATGCCGCTGTAAACGGAAGTCGTGGTGTCGAGATGAGATGCTGGGCATACGTGACCGGGCCCATCAGGACCGCCCAAGATGCCAAAAATAGTACAGAGCCCATGGTCCATCTTGATCATACATGGGATTGTCAGCGCAAACGCGTTCGTATTTTGAAGGTAGATACAGAGTGCGAGGTGGAACAATGCTACTTCTAGGCAGTCGAAACACCTGCTCGATCGACTGCACCGTTCCGTGGTCGAGGCTTATCATGCGCCCTTCCAGAAGGTTGTGTACGAATATGGGGGGAAAAAGTGTGGGCGTGGGTACGCGTTGTGCCGACAAAGCAGGCTTTGGGGGGAGGGATAGACAATGTCAAGCAGGGTTACTCACAAAATAACAAACTTTCGAATTTTCATGGTAGCAAAAACCGGGAACAAAGCGAAGCAGATCACAAAGCACGCCAGCGCTGCCAGATTGCACGCACCAAAGATGAGTAGCCGATCCCATCTGCTTACTGTTGATGCGACATTTTTGGTCAGTACAGAATTTGACACAACGGGCATAGTCGACATGCGTCCAACGCGAGCGGATGGTTGCATGAAGCCATGCGTGTGACGATAACGGCTACGCAGCAGCTAAAGTCCTATCGATAGCGCTTATCGCAAGTACCAAATATCTGAATATATATGGGAAATGTTGTTGGTACTCACGTGCAAAGAAACCCTCATCCTCTTCCCTGCGACTTGGAGCAGGCAACGGGGCTCCAGGTGGGCCTTCGTGGGTCGGAAGCCTAACATAGCCCGAGTCGCCAAAAGGGTTCAGCCTCTGCAGCCTAGAGAGGATGGGCGTCGAGGAGTTGGTGGTGACGGGGACATCTGGATCCCGTCGAGACCAGCCCATGGAGTTCATCGACTCTCGGAACGACGCAGATGCCATCGGTACTTGGTCAGGTAAGTACAGTAGGTACTTTTATCCTATCTGGCACACCCAGGAAGCGCTTGATGATGAAGAGGCCGGTCGCCGCACGTCCCGTCGTACGTTTGCACTAGCTAATGCACCAAGCGACTGTCGAGCGATACGTTTCAGGCAATAGCAACGGTCGATGATCTTTAGATGATTGTCGACACTTCCCCGGATTAGGCTGGCGAGATGGACGGGAACATGGATGGGATAGGCCGAAGTTGGCGAGCTGCAAGATGCAGAGGTAATGCGCGGCGGGAGACGGATAATTTCGTGCAGATGATCTTTTGTGGGGTAAGACAGCTTGGACGATAGGTAGAGTTACTTAAGGGTAAGGAGGTAAGGTAGTCAAGCAAAGGGTAAGGCGGGATTAGTTTAGATTGCGATGGGGGGGAGCTTGGGTTGCCAATGAGGGTTTTTCGAGGTTCGAGGAATGACCGCTTTGTCTTACGCGGTCAAGGCGTCGATACTTCCAGCGGCGCAGGTGCGCGATATGCAGTGCTTGTGACGAAGAGATCTGATCTTGTTAGAGGGAGGGGGGTGTTTTCTCGGTGTTGGGTGAACTCGTGTTGGGCAGTGGAAGAGGTTACTAGGAAACAAGAAAAGAGGGTGGTGCTTTGATAGGGAAAGTGGAAAGTTGGCAGGCCACAGATACGGTGAAGTAGTTAGCAGGTAGTTGGGGGTGGTGTTGGTGTGGCGACTTCTGGGGAAGTGATTGGATCGCAGTCGCAGGAGGCATTTGCAGCACACCCTCTTCTGCGGATCCTTCAGGGTAGAGTGGTAGACGTACTTTAGAATACCGTGATACCGACGGCACCAACGCGAAAGATACTTTCCATTGATAGATTACTCGTACGGAAGACAGCCAAGCCGGACATGGGAGCATTCAATGGACTGACGCCTTGAGGAGGTGGTTGAGTGAAGAAGGGTCGTCCACCGCTTACTCTAGCGTCCGAGTGCCTTACTAACCGGTTGGAGCCTAGAGTGACGCATGAGCATTGATCACCGCCACACGCTCTGATCGCTTTGGTCTCTCTGATAGGCAGGCTCGCCCACTGCGAGAAAGGCTTCGACTAGGTAGGTATCTTATCTACTACTACAGTATACCTACAGTACTTTACCTTGAGACAATTGACTACCTTACTTACCTCACGCTGGCTTGGACAGGTCCATACCGTATTCTACTCCTACCTAGACCGATAGTTGCACACCCCCCATTTTACCAGTATATCGTTATTCCTGTTGTAATCGTCCCTTTGTTCATTCCTCGTCTGCCTGGCGTGGGATTGATGAGTCACATTGACCATCCCATGGTGAATGTCGTCGTATGGCCGTGTGGCGGTGATGGTTGCCCATAGCCCCCCCCCAAGAAGTGAAACCCTTTGATAATGACCCAGCAGTCGAGTGGTCAAATGGTGAATGGCAGTTGATGCCATGTTGATCTGCTGCAACATAAAGTCCCCCCGTCGCAGTAGGCTCGTAGCCTGCTCCCTGCTGCATCCTGACTGTGCATCTTCTTCCCTTCCCGCCTGAAGCGAAACGCCATCCTGCCGACTTCAAAGAGATTCCGTACCACGACCACATACCAGACCAGATCTGGTCATCCGCCCAAGTCAGCCCCCACCCTTCTTGGACAACCACCATCTCGACTTACTCACCAGAAGAGTCGACGGTCGGACTGGAATTCACTCATGTCGTGTTTGCATTGCTTGGATCCGTAGCCTCACTAAAGCAAGCCCAACACCCTTAATATATACTGCGGCCTTTCGTCCTTCGATTCGGATCTTCCTCCGATCTTGCCATCCTCTGATTCCTGGTACGCTTCTTCCGCTGTCAAACCCGACTGTCACATCCTATCTTTGTGATCTCCATCTTCAGCGATAAGTACTTCAACCAGCCGTGTGTAACGTTGAAAGACGCCGAGAGATAAAACCTTCTTTGTTACTCCCCCCCCGCGAGACTGTTCCCAATACGAGCGTCATCGTACATTGCGCCCGCCTTAAATTACATTAGCTCGGAACCATCCGACGAAGCGAGCTGCTAGTATACACCGACATCCCTCTTCCACTGATCAACCTCTGAATCCCACAAACCTTCGCTGTCGTCCTCGACATCTCCCCATCGCGTTTCACATCCACAAGGACGACAGATCGTCCACCGCTCGCCACCAGTGTCTCATCCGCTGGGCGCTCGACGACGCTCCGCTGCCTCGCCAAAGGATCTATCGCTTGCGCAGAAACTCCCCCAACCTGACACCGACTCGGTACCTGGCGGGTCCAGCCTACCTCTCATCGTCGTCGACCCGCGTTTGCTGCGTACGCGGCTGCAAAGCAATACCCCGACGCACCAGAACAACAGCAACACCAATCGTGAAACAATCCTACTGGTTTAGCTAGGGCCAGCAGCAACTAGCCGTTCTGGTAAGCTGCTCCTACGATTCCCTTGATTGCTTCACCATTGTCTCTCGCAAATCGTTGGTTTACTCTTGGTAAATCTGTTTCTACCGAAGCTGCTTTGTGATACCGTTGTATCTGGAAAACGTGATCGTGCTGTCGTTTCTACAGTCCGATTTGAGGCATGTAAGGCTTCGTGCAGTCCTCCCCAGTATCTGTCTCGGTGCGGGTACTTCCCTTGCATAGCCACTACTTGTCTCAGGCCAGTCTTTCGGCTCTATTGTCCCTGTATGCTGCCTTACTGCGCTTGGCTTCAGCAAAAACCACTGCACGCTGTACTAACGCAGCCTCTAGTCATATCCACATCTTCAGGATCAACTACATTGAGGCAAACGAACTTCAGAGAACCCCACAGCCAAACAAAAGCTACTGGGACGACTTTGTTGGCCTGGTTACATCTGCGAAACGAAGCTTTCTCGAGGGAGTTTGCAAACACTCCGTCACCCGTGCCACCAAGCATTTCAGCGGAAAGCAAAGCTCAGTCCAATTGCTGTGGTTGGCGAGTCCCACGTCAAGAAAACTCGATTTAACGGGTCGTCGGCTCCCAGCATACCGAGATCTGCACTGACCTTTTCCAACCGTACGGTTCATCCATAATCGCTTCTAGAAATCAGCCAACTGCATCTTTCCCACGGCTTGACCCAACACACATAATTACGACCTTTCGACTATCAGGCGGGTACGTCAACAGGCGTTCGCCCTACAGTGTATACCCTCGAACGCGGTATCCGCAACACAAGCTTTAGCGCATTGCCATGCCAGTACCCTGTAAGTAGTATTTTGCATCCCTACATCTTTGAGGCACTCTCGAGTTGTTTCCTCAATTTCTACATCTTCATGGCGTTGAGATTTAGCTACGCTGCTTTTCTTTTCATCACTCCAAGGTATTTCAACACTGCCTCCATGTTTGCTCACATGTTTTCTCTTTTAGCTGAGAAACCCTTCGATCTCCAATACTCCATACCAATGACCCGCAAGGACAAACCGATACCAACTTACGATTTCAATCCAGATACAACTCTGGAAGAAGAGTTGGACTTTTTCACTAATACTGGTACTATGGCTGCCACAGGCAATTCGAGCCCATTCATCAAAGACGAACCTGAAGATTACACTTTTCCTGCTCACAGCTACGTACCAAGACAGCAAGGATACATGGAGATTGGTCAGCAGTTTGGACAGAGCACAACCGGTAGTGTTAATCCTTCGGAGCTCACGATGCAGGCCAACAATTTCAATCCCTACAACTTGGGAGGCCAGCAGAACTTGTCGTCTAGCTTCAACTTGGGTAATTCGGGGATTGGGGATGACGAGCTCCTGGATCTAGACCTCAACGACGGTTCTGCACATCAGAACCAGATGCAACGTGGTCAACATGGGCTGGAGAATGGCAGCATGCATGCCTACTTTCCGGACCAAGGCCAGTCCGGCTCGACAATGCTCAACAATCAAAACCAGATGTATTCCAATACACCAGACGGTGCACCGATACAGAGTCCTTTCGCACATAACAACTTCAACTATGCCCAATTCGGCTCGTTGCAGCAACAACATATACCCCAAGCTTCGCCCCACATGCGTCCTACGCAAGGTGGAGGAATGGAGACTCGCTACATAAACGGCCGTTCAAAGCCTCAGATGCCTCAACCCATGGACCGCCAGAATTCGGATTCTCGGAGCCCTATGACACCAAAGACCCCTGGATTAGGCGGTCTGAATCTTGGCACCCCGGAATCCGGCAGCTTGCCGTCACAACCCATCCACACCAACTTCAATCAGCACCGACATCAGAAGAGTCTATCCAACCAATGGGATAGTACTCCAGGAAGTGTACGCTCCTTCGGCGAGTCGCCCATCTCATCTCCTGGTCATCCAGCAAGTCACGCCCAGATTTCAGAGATCCTAAAATCTGGCAAACACGCCTCATTACCCGCAAAGGTCGAGACTGGCCATCATTCCATCCCAGCCTACCAGACGCAAGAAGCCAAGCGTAGGAGACGACGAGAGTCTCACAACATGGTCGAGCGGAGGCGTCGCGACAACATCAACGAACGTATACAAGAGCTTTCCCACCTTGTACCTCTGCACCGTCTTGAAGACGAAAAGGTCCGCAAGCACATTGTCAACAATTCACCGCTCTCACCAACCCTTGCTGCCGCACACGGTAGCCCACCTCAGGCAACATCCCTGCTTGCTGGAGGTGGTCGACGTGCCACAGGTGCGGGAAGCATAAGCATGGGCATTCCTGTAGAGGAAAAGGATAAAGGTCCCAACAAGGGCGACATCCTCAATGGCGCCGTTAGCTGGACCCGTGATCTGATGTGGGCACTCCACATCAAGCTCCAGCAAGAGACCGAGCTTGCCGAGATCATTACCAGGCTTGGCGGAGAGTTTCCTTTCGAGCAGACCGAAGAGGAAAAGCGCATGAAGAGCGAGCTTCTACACGCCTTTGAGGCTAACGATCCAAGCTCTTTCCAATACACACGCGGACCGGGCAGCGGACTAAGAGTGCCAAATTACACCAACGCCATGGGCGAACCTCTCAACGTCAACCAAAACGGTACACTAAGCCCGCAGAGCCTTAGTCCGGGTGTACAATCAGGCGGCAGCGGCGCCAACAGTGGCGGCCATGGCCACCCCCAATTCTGGAACCACAATGGCCACGATGGTTTCAGCCTCAAGGAGGAGGATGAGTACGGAATGGATATGAATTGACGTGGAAGGATACGAGATTGACGAGACGTGGATGTGGAAATGACTGTCATTTCTTTTCTCTTGCTCCGGGTCGCTTCTGCTTTTCCCCCGCATTCCTTCTCCTGATTTACAACCGGCATCACCCTTTCCCCCATTTCACATGCATACGCCGACCCCGGGGTGGTCGGAGGTGTTTGAGGAGCAACAGACATTGGATTTTATTTACTATACCAACCCCCGCCTTTCATTCTTCTCTTACCAGCATCATCTTCCCGCGAGTATTTTTTGCCTGGCATATACCTATTTGAGGAAGAGGAGTTAATCAGATGTCGTCGGGGAGTTGCGGGATATTTGGCTGTCTGCGCGTCTTTTTCGAGACCTCGATAATCAGAGCCCAGCTCGAGCGCTTTGTTTGGCTTCATAGCTTCGTGGGAGAATACACTGCTTGATGCCTTGAGCTTTTCCAATACAAATCATCTGAAATTCCATTTGAACACTTTGGTCGCTGAGAGGGTTTCGTGATAATTGAATCCCGAGTAATTTCCTCCCATCCACATGAACAATACGGAGCTTTCATCGCTAGTTCAGCGACCTCCATGAAGGTCCTTTCGACATACAACCACATTTCGAACTGCCTGAGAAAACTACGTTCCAGACCTCCCCCATCGTAAAACCACCACCCCGCATCGACTCCCCCAACCCTTCAAGCTCTGTGACCCTAAACCAAGATCATCCCTAAAGCAACCAATAAACCCCTCCCCCTTCCCCCGCTTGCCCCATCCGCACCAACCCGTCCGCACCCGTCCGCCCCTCCGTCACCAGCACATCCCCAGGATATCCCCAGCACGTCACACAAGATAAGGAAAGCCTCGGGAGGACCGCTCGGCAATAGGGAACGGGAAGGGCGGCAAAAGAGGAGGCGCACGTGGAGGCACGAGGGAGGTGGGTTGATCTGATAAGATTAGATATCCCTGATCTGGTCGGGCCGTCACCGGTGTGTTCTCTTTACGAAGCGGGCTGGACGTGGTAAGGTATCTAGGTAGGTACCTAGGGTAGGGTGATGCGGGATGTTGGTGTGGGGAAGCGCGATGGGTTGGTTGGTTGGTTGGGGTGTGATTTGGGAAGGGCGAGATGGTGGAAAGGGATGGAGGGGATGGAAGGTAGGGGATGGGATTGGGGGTGGTGAGAAATGGGGAGTGATGGGTGAATATGGAGGAGGTGAGGAGAGACAGGCGGGAACAGCAAGGTTGGGGGGGGGGGATGATGAGATGGGGGGAAGACCAGGTGGAATATACGGGACGAGGATCGAGGGTCGAGGGAAGATGGGAGTGGGAGTGTAGATTGCTATACTGCGGCGAAAAGAGACTTGGGAATGATAGAGAGAGAATCTTCTATAAGACATCCACCCCTCCCCCACAACCGGCCCCCCATCCAACATCCATATAACCATAAACCCCGGCGCCCCCCTCCCCACCCCCCCCCCCCCTCTCCCCCAGCCTTCACCACCTGCCCCCGAACAAAATCACCTCCACCTCATCGCCCCGGTCTCAATAGCCATGCGAAGATTAGGTTCTAGCACGCAGACGAGAGGATTTGGTATGGTTGGTTGCGGTTGGAGGGGTGTGGGAATATGTGGGGAAGTGTGGGTGTGAGAGAGGGGGATCGGAGGGGTAGGGGTGTAGGGCTGCGGGAGCGGGAGTGGGGAGGATTATTTGGGGTCGGTGAGGTTTGAGGATGGGAGAAGGTATCTGGAAGAAATCTGTGAATCTACCCAGAGGCCTGGACAGACATTGCTGTGAGGACGTCGAGATGGGAGGGGACCGAGGAGTCATCGTGGTTTTTGAAAAGCGCGGTAGCCCTGCGTTCTGGTTATTGTTGGTGTTTCTACGTTTGGTTTGGCATATCAGTACCCAGTAGTTGCCAGTAGGCAGCCTACGATAATGAGTATGGAAGTGGCCCTTGCCTTCGAGGGACTTAGTGGCCGAATTGATACGTAGGGCTGAGTGTGTGGCACAGTTCTGGCGCATACGCGTCAACTAGACGCGTTTGGATGTAAACACTGAAGGCACCATCATCGTAAGCTCGACGGTAGTAAAGTGTAAAGCCTCCGCCCATTCTAAACATGCACAAGATGTTAACCTGCCTGTACTCCTTCCACACACAACCTGTTTCCTCGCATGCACAGAATCGACAGAGCTTACGTTATCGCCATTCGCCAAGATTGAAAGTGAATCTGCCCACATGGATCCTCGAGGGAATAACCAGTCCAGCGTACCGGATCTTTCCCCCAGTGACTGCTACCCCTCACCATGTCGAAACCAAATCCACAATCCGGACAAAAGCGCACGCGGTCGTCAGAACATTCTGGTGGAGAAGTAAGTAGCTGTCCTGCTGCAAGCTGCGTGGCATGACTTGTACCAAAGGCTGACTCGAGTTGTAGCTTGACTACCCAGAGAAACCTATAGTCCGAAGGTCACCTGGCTCTGCGAGCAAGCTCACTGTTCCGCTTCGACCTCCTACCCAGCTCGGCGTGTCAACAACAGTTCAAGAGGTTAGTACTGCCTCTATACTTATGCTTCCGTCTCTACGTATACTCTCTTCATCATCTGTCAACAAGGATCGACTTCTCGCGACATTTCAGATCGCTTTTTCATGGGCGGAAGTGAGCAGTTCGTAGTTCCTGGTGATTCCGTGCTTTTTCTGACTTTTTGATCTTCCAATTGACTATAGCTACTTCTGGTCTTTCTACTTCATTGCCCTATATTGAGGTCCTTCTCGTGACTGTCTAAGAATCCGTGGAATAACCCCCGTGTGTGTCTCTCCAATTCACATCCGGTTGACTGCGTTCCATCTGGAAAAGTGTACTGGTATTCAACGGTTTTCCGATTGTCTGCTTCAGCCCGCTGTCCTTGTGGCTATCCAGCAATGTGCTAAAAGCCCTGTGTATCTCGTCGTTCAATTGATCAGTTTTCTTCTTGGAACTCCTGTTAGTTTCGATATCTGTCCATTTGTGCGCTGGCTCGTCCTCGCAGCTTTTACAGTCCCATATCAAGCAAACCCACCTATTTCTAGAACGATTACACATTTTCCGTGGCATAATAGCGGCATAAGCACGTTGAGTTATCTGACGCCTTCAGCTGACTCTCTTACAGCCAAACCAAGCCTCTCGTGTCAGCACCTGGATCGCAGATTCGCAAGAACAGCTACCCGTTCTCGACCAAAGCCCATCACTCTCCGAATCTACTACCGACCTTGACTCGCAGAGATTATCTTTGGCCTCGGGCGCCACTTCTAAAACAGCTCCACTAACTAAACAGAATCTAAAGCTCCTACGACAGCAGACCATAACGGCCAAATCAGGAAAGGATACTGACCCCTCAACTTCCGTAAAGTCTACAGCGAAATCAACCAGCAGCTCCTTTGAAAAGGACCTTTGGAATGCTCGTAGGATTCTGGCCCTCAATGGCATGCACCTTGAGGAACCGAGTGCTAGAGCCAGGTATCCCCAGGTCGCAGAGGAGGTTGGTCGACTTCTAATTGACCGGAATTCAGAGAAGAAAAGGAATATGGAACATCTAAAGGCGACCTTCGAACGCTTTGGATGGAGTAACGAAATTACCCTCGAGGCTAATGTTATGCCTCTTCTAAAAGGCATCGAGCGCTCGGTTACGCAGCAAGATCGCAACGGCGAGCCAATGGAGGTTCAGAAGCCATGGTTCAAGGACCACCTTGGGGAGAATTGGGATTTCCCATTTATTGAAAGCGTCCTGCAGACATTGAAACGTGGAACACTTTTTGAGCATAAGGTTTTCGACGCTATTCTAGAGAAATATCCCAAGTTGAAGAGCCCTAGGCCAGATATTATCTATGGTCCGTGGGCTTCAGCGTTCTCGGAAGAGGAGCAATTTGTGAACGAGCAATTCATCGAATTCAGCATGGCTTCCGAATCCTTGTACCATTCTGCTTTTATCTGGGAGTGGAAAAGCGCAAAAGGCAACTTAGAGGAGTCAAGACTGCAAGCGTGTCGCGCAACGGCGGCGGTTGGATACGCCATACGAAATTTTCAAAGATGCATCGGTATCAACCCGGACGACCACATGGTCGACGATGTCGATTTAACGTCCCTAGTATACGCCATGTGCATTGATAACCAGATAGCATACATGTATGCCGGTTTCTATGTGCGAGAGGGAGCTTCGGTGGTTTTTCGCCTCGTCCCATTTCGTGATTATCCCTTCTACATGAACGCGAACGCCTTGAGCAATCTCCGTCAGGACGTCCACAATGTGCTTGATTGGATAGTTGGCGAGAGAGTCAATTGGATCAAACGCCTCATCGGCGAGTATGTTGAGCGTGAGAAAGCGAAGTTGGCTGCGGCGGCAGAATCGAGCACTCCTGTTGCGCTGGGTGCTGCGAACGTGGGGGCCAGCACTGGCGAAGCCGCCAGTCCAAGTGGAAGCCATGCCAATAAGAGGCAGCGTACGGGAAAGGAACAGTCTACCCAAACCGATACCTAGTTGGCTGACGGGTGGTTGGTCTTTGCTTCCTTGAGAATGAAAGGCTTGTAAAATAGATGGTTATGAGACTATGAGGCTATGGCTTTTAGATTGCGTGCTTTAGTATCAACATGAGGTATTCACTTGACTCATTTTTTCCCTGACACGTAGATTGTTACTCTGATGTGAGCCTTGTTTAGACGAGGTTAAAAGTCAGTCTTTCGTTGTTGATTCGATGGTAGGAAAGAAACAGCATACCGGGAAGGAACGGTTTTTTTCCAACCAGATGTCTAGTTAGAAGTATTCCCGAGCCCGTGCACGTTCCGGTCCCGTGCACACCCTAAACCCGATTAGTAACCCATACTATTTTTATTATTATTCAACCATCATTCATAGAATCAAATTGCAATTAATACAGAGAGTTGTCGATATCTATATGAAGCTTTCAAGCTATAAGAATCAATCATCAAATCGCTTAGAAGCTTTGAATTGTCTTTCAGCTCGCGTAGACCTGATTTGACTTGACCTTCTTTTCACCTTCTCAATAGCAACAAAATCAGTGAATTGCTGTATTTTCATCTCTTTAGACTTCTTCTTTTGCTCTTTCTGAAGCTCTTTAGTCTTCAGCTTTTGCTTCTGAACTAGACGTCGTTGCTTCAATTTCTTCGCTCGTAGCTTCTTTTTTCGCTTCACTTTCTTTTCTCACTTTGTCTTCTTTTTTTCTCATTTCATCTTTCTTTCAGCTATTAAACGCTGTTTCTCTAGCTTTCTAAGCTTTCTTTGTTTCTTTTCTTCAGTCTTTTGAATAGCAGCTTGCTGTTTCTCTTCGATTCTTTGAATTTGACAATCATGAGTCATCTGAATCTTATTAAAACTAAAAAACACTTTCTTTGTCTCATCATTAATCTCTAGATCATCAAATAAAGACTTTTCATATCGTCTGCAACTTCTCTCAATACATACTGTTTATTGAAGATCTTCATTTTCTGCTTTCAGAAGAGCAACATCTGTAGTAAGCTTTTTCATCGTATTGTTCAACTTACGAGCTTTCAAATCAACTACTTCTTCTACAACTGACTTCATTAATCATTGAATCTTTCTTCAATCAGCTTCTGACAATGCTGAAGAAAAAGAATGACTTGAAACAGATTTAGCATTCGATTTAATCTGCTTTATGATCTGTGACAAATTGAAAAACAGCAATTCTGTCTTTTTTCATTCACTTTTGATGTTGACATGCGTGAAAGCAGCTTGATATGCAAATCAAAATAGATCAAAAAGTCTCTTTTTGATATTCAAGAAAGTTCTTGATTCTTAAAGATTCAGTCGTTCAGATTTTGCAAGTAATAATTGATCAAAGAATTAAATAAGCTGACATTCAGAGATTGAAGATGATGCGTAGAATGAGAAGAATATAAAGTCATGAGCATCTTGTTCTGCTTACATCAGTCAAGAAACTTCATGTTGATATGATTATCATGCTCATCAACAAATAAAAGATGATAATTGCGTGAATTTCTGACTTTTGATCTTGTATTTCGATCAAATACGATAGTGAGTCAAAAGTAAATCAATTCATCGTTGATTCAGTCAGTAGCAAAGAAAGTAAAGAAGCAAAATTGCTTTTTGAAATCATATTCAGTAAGTCAGCTGTTCTGAATATTATTTGATATTATCTGATAAATGATTGAAGAAAGTATATAAATCATATTTATGCAAATGATTGCAATCAAAGTAATTCATTTTCTATTGTCATCTTGATCAGCATTCAGCAATTTGTCACTATCAAGATGCTTTAAATTGAAGACTTTTCAAGTCTTTTGAAGCAGTTCAAATAGAAAGCTTTTTTCATTCATATTGTATATGTTTGAAGAAAGAATTTTATATTCTTCGATTTTTTGCTTTATCTACTCTTATATTAGTATGAAACTAAACGTAATGAAAACATTTACAAGGTCAAAATAAAGCTGATATTGATATGCATTATCAGCTTTCTTTTGCTCTAGATCAGCTTCTTGTAGAAACTTTGACTGTAGTATATTTGAATGATGTCAAACGAACTCATAAGATCAGTTTTTGTCTGACTGTTTTTCAAATATATTATATGCAAAAACATGAATCATGACATTGAAAGAAGATATATCACATTCGATAAGCTTGTTGATATAGTGAATAAGCTCTTTTTCTTGTTGATTCAAAAGAATTGATGTCGTTTGCTTGCTTTTCTTCATGAAGATGATTATATCTCTATGTTATCATGACAGCGTGCTTCAATTGATATTGAATTTCTTTGCAGTTGCAGTGTAGTTAAATAACTCTTGCAAAGTTAAATCTGCAAGCGCTGTTGCAATTGAAGTCATATTGAATTTGTAATTGATTTTTGAAGAAAGATGAAAGTAGTAAAGTGAGATGTGCATGAAATCAAAACATGCATCAAGTTGAAAATACTTCTAGCTGACTAGTAAGTAAGTCTTTGCTTAGAAGTATTTTTGAGCTTATGCACGTTTCGATTTCATGCACACTCTAAACTTGATTAGTAACTCATACTATTTTTATTATTATTCAATCATTATTCATAAAATCAAATTGCAATTAATACAGAGAGTTGTCAATATTTATATGAAGCTTTCAAGCTATAAGAATCAATCATCAAATCACTTAAAAGCTTTGAATTATCTTTCAACTTACGTAGATCTGATTTGACTTGACTCTCTTTTCATCTTCTCAATAGCAACAAATCAGTGAATTGCTGTATTTTCATCTTTTTAAACTTCTTCTTTTGCTCTTTCTGAAGTTCTTTAATCTTCAGCTTTTGCTTCTGAACTAGACATCGTTGCTTCAATTTCTTCGCTTGTAGCTTCTTTTTTCGCTTTGCTTTCTTCTTTCACTTCATTTTCATTTTTTCTCATTTCATCTTTCTTTCAGCTATTAAATGCTGTTTCTCTAGCTTTCTAAGCTTTCTTTGTTTCTTTTCTTCAGTCTTTTAAATAACAGCTTGCTGTTTCTCTTCGATTCTTTGAATTTAATGATCATGAATCATCTGAATCTTATTAGAACTAAAAAACACTTTCTTTGTTTCATCATTAATCTTTAGATTGTTAAATAAAGACTTTTCACGTCATCTGCAACTTTTTTCAATACATATTGTTTGTTGAAGATCTTCATTTTCTGCTTTCAAAAGAGTAACATCTGTAGTAAGCTTTTTCATCATATTGTTCAACTTACAAACTTTTGAATCAATTACTTCTTCTACAACTGACTTCATTAATTGTTGAATTTTTCTTCAATCAGCTTCTGACAATGCTGAAGAAAAAGAATAACTTGAAACAGATTTAACATTCAATTTAATCTGCTTTATGATTTGTGATGAATTGAAAGATAGCAATTCTGTCTTTTTTCATTCACTTTTAATGTTGACATGCATGAAAGCAGCTTAATATGCAGATCAAAATAAATCAAAGAAGTTTCTTTTCAATATTTGAGAAAGTTCTTGACTTTTAAAGATTCAGTCATTCAGATTTTGCAAATAGTAATTGATCAAAGAGTTAAATAAGCTGACATTCAGAGATTGAAGATAATGCGTAGAATGAGAAGAATATAAAGTCATGAGCATCTTGTTCTGCTTACATCAGTCAAGAAACTTCATGTTGATATGACTGTCATGCTCGTCAACAAATAGAAGATGATAATCATGTGAATTTCTGACTTTTGATCTCGTATTTCGATCAAATACAATAGTGAGTCAAGAGTAAATCAATTCATCATTGATTCAATCAGTAGCAAAGAAAGCAAAGAAGCAGAATTGCTCTTTGAAATCATATTCAGTAAGTCAGCTGTTCTGAATATTATCTGATATCATCTGATAAATGATCAAAGAAAGTATATGAGTCATATTCATGCAAATGATTGCAATCAAGATAATTCATTCTTTATTGTTGTCTTGATCAGCACTCAGCAATTTGTTACTGTCAAGATGCTTTAGATTAAAGACTCTTCAAGTTTTTTGAAGCAGTTCAAGTAGAAAGCTCTTTTCATTCATATTGTATGTATTTGAAGAAAGAATCTTATATTCTTCGATTTTTTGCTTTATCTATTCTTATATTAGTATGAAACTAAACGTAATGAAGATACTTACAAGGTCAAAATAAAGCTGATATTGATATGCATTATCAACTTTCTTTCGCTTTAGATCAGCTTCTTGTAGAAACTTTGATTGTAGTATATTTGAATGACGTCGTACGAACTCATAAGATCAGTTTTTGCCTGACTGTTTTTCAGATATATTATACGCAAAAACACGAATCATGACATTGAGAGAAGATATATGTCAGGATCGTGCCTAGGTGAGTCAACCAGCGAAAGTCAGGGTTGAATAGTGCTTGATCTTTAGAGGTAGCTATAATTGAATATTAAGAATACAGAAGAAGGTTGGTACAAGAGCTTCTATTTATGTAATGTTCAGAGGCTGCGCTAGGCCCGAAAGGGATGTGTTTGTGACACGGGAAGAATGTGATGTAGGTGAACAAGGTGTTGGTGAAAGAAAAGGGTGTTGGGGAAGGAAAAGGGTGTTGGGCCATATCTGAGCCATATCTGGGCCATATCTGGCTAGCTCGCTGGTTAGCCCTAATCATTACGCAGGGAACTCGCTAGCGTTCACTGCGAATTGATTAGGGCTTCAGCCTTGTTCAGCCTTGGTACGCTCGTAACATT
>JAABUS010003133.1_pt1 | contig 27930 bp, 17 predicted proteins | sample 5560161 | NCBI WGS metagenome assembly JAABUS01 (sample SAMN10711885, study PRJNA513376) | rock metagenome | isolation source: Antarctica rocks | place: Antarctica: Victoria Land, Trio Nunatak nord | collected 2016-01-04
GAGTCGATATTGGAGCGGGGTTTACGAAAGGCAGTTGGGAAGGCGCATGGCTGGGGGGGGGGGATGATACCCAGGATATTTATTCTTCTTCTACCCACTATACCAACCAGCCATCGATCATGAACCCTACACTCCAGCCCAGCACACCCAGCCTCCTGCCTAGGTACTCACCACTGCTCATCACCCCGCGGTCCTACAAAAATCAACCCAGTTCTTCCCAGACCCCACCATCCAAACGCAACCCCTCACACCCAAACACGCTGAATTTGAAAACGCACGACTCGAAACACCCCATTCGCAGTAGCGGGAAGTAGCATAGCGGGATCTATTTTATGGGGCGAGCAATGCAAGGAGCTGAGCTCTGCGGAGTGGGATTTCCTGGGCTGTTTGTGTGGGGGAGAGGGGGTACGAAAGCTGATGGATGGAGGGAGGAAGGGCGAGGAGGAACTGATGGCGTTAGATTGGGGGGCGGGAGCGGAGAATGCTAGAGAGAGGGGGTGAGAGGGGGGGAGAGAGAGGGGGAGAAAGAGGGGGGGTGAGAGAAGAGGGGGGTGGGAGAAGAGGGGGGTGGGAATTGCGTTAGGAGAGTAGAGATCGAGAGGAGAGTTGGCGGTAGGGTTGAGGGCTTATAGGTTGACAAGTCACTAAGAGTGTGACCTTGAGAGGGGGGAAAAGAGCAAAGAGTTTGAAACATATATTGTCGAGGGTATCGAATTAGCCATTCGCCTCATTCGCATATCATCACACGTAGATCTCCAATCCAAGCGCAACCCCTATCTCCCCAACACCCTCTTCTCCACCGTCCGCATCCCCACATAACTAATTGCCGAAAAGGCAAACGCCAGCGGGAAGCCGATGTCGCCGCCATACCCCGGCGTGCCGATCTTCCTCCCAATGGGACCCTTGAACCAGAGCTGTGCCATACCCATCGCGGCGCCCATGATGCCGAAGCCGAAGGCGACAATGGCGGCGAGGCCGGGCGGGAGGCGCGAAGGGGTGTTGAAGGCGGTGATGTCGTAGCGGCGGTGCGCGAAGAGGAAGTGCTCCGTTAGGGAGATGCCTTCGTAGATGGAGAGCCAGTAGCCCTGGTGGGAGGTCAGCCTTGGTGCAAAAGACTACGTGGCGAAAGGAGGGAAATTCGTCATGGGAAGACTTACGATCAGCAGCATGAAATTCTCCAACACCAGTTCGAAATGCGCGTAGCCCGGAATCGCAATTGCGCAGTAGACGATGGTGCCGATTAGAGTCCAGACGAAGCGGGGAATGAATTGTGAGTAATGGCTCATGAGCTGGAGACTGAATGTCAGGCTGTAGATGTTTGGGCAGTTGTTGGCGACAATGCTAAGCGCCAGAATGATGAGACAGAACTGCCCGAAGCGTCCGAAAGGTGGGAAAAGCACAGCGGCCAGCAGGCCGCCGATGCCACTACCTTGGTACCTCTCGAAATAGGATGTGTCGACAGTGTCCATCGTTGCGGTCGCTACTGCTAGTCCGAGCATTTCGGTGAAACAGAGGGGCAATATCAGCCCAGCGTATGTCCAGGCAAAGGTCTTAACCCGTGATACGTGGGCAGGTTGGTAGACGGTGTAGTCAGCGGCATAGCTCGTCCAGCCTGTACCAAAGCCGAAGACGCTGGAGGCGAAGGAGAGAATAGATCCCGCTTCGGCACTTCCCGTATGCATGGGCAGATTGATGAATTTGCCAGAGTGGGCAAATTCACCAAGCACGATGAGAAAGATGATGAAGCTGGGAATCCAGGACCAGAACTCATATGCGTGCACAACCTTGTAGCCGAACAGAGTGACTAGTAGCGTAGCCGCGGCAATGATGATGATGCCGGCGTACCCTGGGACATTACCATTGACTGCGTTGATGAGTTGGGCGCCCACTATCACATTGACGGCAGACCAGCCCACGCATGCGAGGATGTTGAAGAAGGCGATCACCTTGACGCCATAGAAGCCGAAGAAAAACCGTGAGAGGACCATCTGGCGGAGTCCGTAGACGGGGCCAAAGGTTGAGAAGAAGGCTACCGGTGTGATCGCAAGCATATTGATAAAGAGAATGGTGAGCAGCGAATCGACGAACCCGAGTTTAAAAACTGTGATGGCCAGCGCCCCAATGGCGAAACTCGAGACGACCATATTCGCTGAGAACCACATTGTCCCAACTTTCCTCAAATTGGTATCTGTTCGTTCATTCTCCGGCACCCTCTCGATGCCCCTCTGCTCCACGCCAAAGCGCCCCACGAATCTTTGTAGCTTTGCATAGGGCGAGTTGCCGATTTCGAAGCTCTCACCTGGGACGCCGCTGGTTTGATCGGTGAGAAATGAAGACGGCTGCTTTTCGCCTGGGTATGTATCTGGCGGCGAGTGTGCCTCGACATCGTAATCGTTCTTGTAGTCCATCGTCGCAGGTGTATGAGAGGGCAGATTTTAGACTATCCTAGAATATAGTCCGATGCGTGGCTCCCTGGGTCGCGTGATGAATGCCTTGAGTGGACTGGCAAGGACCAAGGGGACTCCTTATTCAACAACAAACGTGAGAAAAGAGAAGACGCGGGAACGAAGAGAAGGAGAGAAGGAAGACGAGAGATATGTTAGCTGATGCCAAGCATGAAGAAGAAGATGGGAGATGGAGATGGCCGATGGAAGTCTGCCTGAGGTCCAGCTCTTACAACTTCTTGCTGATAAGCAGCTCAAGGTGGATACGGCGCGGCGGCCGTAGGTTGGAATAGCTCGTCTTTGAAGAGCTTTGATGCCGCCAGATCGACCCTTGGGCCCGGGTCTCGCCAAAGCTGGCAGGAGGGTGTGTTGCACCCCCTACGACTACACGTCGACAAGCGCGGTGGACTTGCCGATGGCTCGCTAGTCGGACTGACGATTGAGTGGGTGAGCCAGAATCTACGCGAGTCTGGCAGTGGGATGATAAGAAGATCAAGAACGTGATTGGTTGAATTCACCGAGGCACGTCAAGTAAGGTAGGCAGAGGGCACAAAGGGACTTTAACCCTAATAAGCTCAAAGACCAGAGCTCCTAGATCAAACCAACACAAAGCACATCAAAGCAATAAGAACTTCAAGGACGCCCAAAGACTCTCTAAAACTCTCCAGAGGTCTACCTTATCGAACGATTCGCCGATACGAGACATGTGGGTCGAATAAGGCAACGCTCATTTACCGTTGTGGCTCTCTTCGTCTCACACCATCTCCATCTGGCAAGATCTTTCTTCGGGGGAGATAATTGAGCTGTACTATAGAATACAGAATTCGAACAAAGGCTGAACATAAACATCAATGCGGGCTGTGTCATTGTTAAAAATCGGTCCTAGGAGTATTCTGTATATAAAAAAGTATTGTAAAACCCATTCGTTACGGCTTTGGATCCTGGAGGTCATCACAATACGTCTCTACTACGAGGATCATTCGGCACTTTTCATTCTGTATAATGCCGTCCGAAGCACTTGACGGCAGCAGGAAGGTGCACATGGAGTGAGTGTCTCTGCCTAGCCATTGTCATTCTTCTGTTTCGTCCTTGGTATTTTGGACCGAGCCGTCGGAGAACGTCGACGATGCTTCATATACAACTACGGCGGATCAATGGGTTCACCTTACAGCAGGCACGAACGATAGGAACAAAATCGATCCCCCTCGTAGACTCATCCCACCTCTTCGATGCTTCGCTAGAATCGCTACGTACACTTGAGCTGTCCTCTTATCCAACTACTCTTGGCTTCCGCCCATCCATATGTGACCTTTCCCTCAAGGTTGGGGATGGCGAATCGACGCTTTCGATCTGTACTCTACATCCACATAGCTATCCGGAATTATCTATACAAACCGCGCTCCTGCTGCTTCCTCATCGAAACTCATCGTCATCCTCCCCAGCCCCCACGCGATCAAGCCGCTGTACAAGCTCCTTCGTCTCTCGCGCGATCTTAAAGGCCAGCGGCGGCAGCATCTTCGTGAACTCCTTCCATGTCGCGGCGTCGTTGATTCTGTCAACCTCTACACTGGCATCAACAAGAAGAGACCTGCATTCGGCTAATGTGTCAACGCTCGGGTTAGCCTGATCTCGAAGGGCATGGTTGTCCGAGTTGCTGAGGCTCTGGTGAGTCTCGGAGACGATTTTGCCGACGATGCCTGCAATGTCGTCGATGTGGTCCTTGATCGTCAGCGGGGGTTCTTCTGCTCGAATACTGCCGACAAGGGATTGAATCGACTGCACTAGTCCCTCCGTCTGGTCCTCGAGGAAAGCCTAGTTCGTTAGCCTTGATTGACCACACGTGGTTTCTAGAATTACCTTCAGTTCTTCGACCTCAGCGACTTGTGCTGTGATCCCTAGCCCTTGCCGAGGGGCAGCATGATAAGGACCACCATTAGTAATGCCACTTTGGTATGCAAGTCTTCGATTTGCTTCGGAATTCTTTTGAACCTGATAATTACTAGCCAGGAGTGGTGGCTGATTAGAGCTCATGCGACTATAGACAGATTCGTCGCCAAGACTTCTCCTTCCATTGGGCATCCCATAGTATGCTGCGGGAGACTCATTGATCAGGCTATTGTCGTCATCATCCTCCAATTCTCCAGGCGAGCTCGTCTTAATCTTGAAAATTCTGACCATTTCGACTATGCTCACCGTTAGATGGGAGGCTGCTGCGTCGAGCAAGGAAACCGGCGAAAGGCCATCTGCAATCGCATAATTCTTTGCAGCTGTAATGAGATTATTGGCTGTTGCAGATATCCGCAATTGAAGCTTGTTCATCTGCTGTGCTTCATCGTTGCTGCCTGATGCAGTTGAAGTAACGTCCTGAGTAATGTTCCGTACAGCAATGACGACTGATTTGACGTGAGCTAAAACTGACGAGGGTTCACTAATACGAGCAGTCCTCAACAATTCATCGACCGAGATCTGAAATCGAGTAACGTGAACGTGCTTGACAATGCCGTCCTGCTGCAGGAAGCCTCGATCCTGCAGGAGCTGGTCCATGTCCGGTTGCTGCGTGGGGGAGCCCATCGAAGGAGCCCGCAATGTGCGGAGCTGGGACTTGACTTTGGTATATCTGTTTCTCCAGTCCTTGATCTCGTCTTCAAGCCTGTGGACTTGTCGGACCAGCTTCTCCTCGCGCTCCGCGTTCTGGTTGCTACGCTCAGACAATGCTTTCATCTCCCGCAGAAAAGTGGCGGCTTCCTTCTTGACCTCAGCCGTGACTTTCTGTTGCTGTTTCAGATCGCCCTGCAACTGTTGATGCGCTCTGTCCAGATATTCAGAACGCATCTGCCATTCGTCGCCATCTCGTCCCAGTTTCGCCATCTGCTCCATCTCATTTCGTAGTTGGCGCTCATTATCAGTTTGGCTTTGTCTGGCTTGTTCTATCTCATTCTGCAGACTTTTGTTTAGATTCGTTGCACTTGCAAGTTTACTCTCAAGATCGGCTCGAAGACTCGCCCAGTCCTGTCGTTCTGCGTCGCTTATCTACGGCGCCACCGTGTCAGCGAAACTTGAGCAAACATTTCGATATTTGAGTTCTTACGCTGTCCGGTCTCTGTGACCCCTGAAGTCTCTCGACTTCAGCGTCTCTTTCCCTTACCATAATCTCAAGCTCTTCGACTTTGCCTCGAAGCTCGCCAGCCTGGTTGTCAAAAGCCCCAATTCCGAGGCCCCCAGTCCTCAGACCACCATCGGTTCGATATGAATGATTTGTATCCCTCCTGCTCCTGAAGCTCCGACCGTCAGCGTTGTCTTCCGGGCCCGTCTGATCGTCATCGTCTTCTACGAGCGTACTCTTGTTCGGTATGATGGTGTTACTCTGAAACGTCTTTGCGGTCGGCCTGCCGTATGCATCTTCGTCAACTCCCGGTATCCCCTGTCCAGCCATAACTTGGCTTCCCAGTGATGCATTTCGTGCTCTATAATCCGGTCCAGGTCTGCCTGGTGCCCCTAACATGGGACTTTGGCCTGGTCGGTAACCATTAGGTGTTCCTTGCCGACTTGGGGGACCTCGTAAGCCTGGAGCTGGGCTCCCGTTCCGATCGATGCTACCACCTGCGAATCTCGGAAATCTCCGCTCCAGTTCGTAGAAAACATCCGTAGCCAGATCGCGAAACCTTGGAGGAGGCAAAGTGGCTAGTTTTTGCCGCGCTTGGTTGCGCTTGGGATGGAAATTCTCCTTAGGTTGTAGATATGAAGGCACCTGCCCAGGCCCATTTACCTGTTGCCCAGCGGCGCTTTGTCTCCGCAGCAGCTCGTCATAGACATCAGTACTGAGTTCCATAAATTGCACTGGTGATAAACGTAGCAACTTGTCTCTGGCCCTGTTCGGCTTCGGGTTTCCTTTGTCGTCACGCAGCGACTGCGCAAGATATCGCTTGAGGATAGCATAGTGCTGCGCCAAATTTTCCTCCATCTGCAATGTCTTCCTCCTTTGTCCCTCTGACATGTTTGACAGATTCGTTCCATAGCTGGATCGACCCACTGAATTCGGCGGTGAAGGATCGCCGGGTGGGCGACTGATGCCGTTCGACATGCGGCCAGGTCCTTGCATTCCCGAGGAAGAGCCCGATATAGGAGGAGTCGCCAAGTTACCACGAGCATTGGGATTCGGAAGGTAATTCAAGGGCGCTGTGTTCTGGTAGCGGGATATGCCCGACCATTCACTGCCGTCGGTAGAGATTGGCGAAAACGTGCCAGCACGGCCATTCATAGTAAGACACTATTTACACGGCCCCACGTCATCCAGATACTTTAGTTCGTTTTCGATCGAGCAAATGATTTCGACGACCGAATCCGCAGAGTCATCAAGTTTGTATACGGTTCGAGGGCGCATATGACTGAAACGTCCAACGTAAGGCGCCCGCCAGAGTGCCTGCGTCTGTTGTTCAGATAAGAGGATTACAAGAAGCTTTTCGACGAGACCGGATGAACAGCGAGAAGGCAAGCAACAATATAGCTAGGTCTGAAGAGTTGTTTCCTTCCTCGTAGGGCTCGAGGAGTAGGAAGTTCGAGTCAGTCCACCGAAATTGGTCTGGGGGCTGCGGCCAATCAACGTTTCCACCGCTTGTGGGTGTACCCCCACGAATGCATGTCGCCTTACTTTAGTAAAGCATGGGGCACCAGGCTGCTAAGGTCCAATAAAGTATCCCTCATGCTCATCCACCCACGATTTCTGGTCAACTGAAGTATTCAAATATCCATATATAGAATACCCTGATTTCGAATAGTCGAATGTCCTCAGGTACATATCTTTAGGGTCTCATTGAATCGTTGCAGCTTTGTTGACCGCAGAACTCCCTGCATTAACTACATCTGAACCTGGCATTATCCCACCATTGCAGTCTCAAGGCGAGCCTGAAGAAGACCGCTTAGCCCCTCACTTATGTTTACAACGGCCTTGACTGGTAATGTGCTGGCGGCGTTCCCTGCTGTTCAAGTGGAATGTCATATTGATTCTGAGCTGGGACATACGCGCTCTGGAAATTTTGGGCTGCGGGAGTTGCAAAAACACCTCTGCGGCGCTCGCGGCGAGATTTGAGAAAGAAGCCGCCGGCAATGAGGACCGCGACGAAAATGATAAGGGCGCCATCCAGGATCATGTGGCGATGATCCGAGACAAATGAGAAGCCTAGGAAAGAGTTGATAATCCCGAGGAGTATGACGAAGGGTCCAAGCAGCCGGTGGATTCTCGACAGTATTGATGGCTTTGGATGCTTCTTGTAAAGAATCATGTGGTGTATACCTCCGAACGACCATTGGACCAGTATGAGGAGAAATACGAGCAACCCTATGATCTGGTGTGCCGAACTGTAATGCCGAGACTAGTAGAGTGGTTAGCAGATTCGACAAAGACTTCCATAACCATGCCGCCGTTGCAATGAACCACAATAACCAACGGGCTGACGGAATCACGTATTGCTCTTGACAGCATTGCGATCTGGGAGATATATGGGCGTATTGGTGAATGCTTACGCTGTTGTACTGTTGACTGAGATTCAACCCGATACCAACACCAACAAAAGTCCCTAGAACCCCTAAGGACTGCATAATCCAGTGCCATATGACGCTATTTTGTAGTCTCAAGTATGCCGCGCCGAACGGGAACAGAATGACAAACACGCCGACCATCAGAATGGCATGCGCGGTACTGCCATAATCATGGTCGTCTGTATCTTTTCCAGAAGAAGCGGAGTTCCTGTTCTTAGAGATGTCGCCGGGAAAACCTGCAGGATCTCCAGTGGCTGACATCATATTCATTGTAAATTGGCCATAGTGCTCGTGTCTGCGTAAGCCAGCATCAAATGCATTCGAATTCAATTGCACGTCGCCTGGTCCGACGGCATAGAGAAAATGCTGTGCGGTCGCCTTGAGATCGAGTGATCCTCCTCCCCATGCTAAACAATCATGGCAAATTCCTTTCGCAATGACGGTGCCATCAGAAATGCCCGATCCAGCCAAAAGCTCAAGGTTTATACTCTTGTTGTAGGAGGGCTCAGAATAGCCGGTAGAGATTCGTGGGCTGAGGGTAACTTCTTCAAGAATGTTAGCCTGGGTTCGAAGCCGATACCCTTCCAATCCTTGTACTCTTCCCGTTGCCATCAGAATACATTATCAACATCAGACTTTCCTTCATCCCCGTCCCGATACCGACACCTACAAAGATGGTCAGATAGCTATAGGCTCTTTGGGGCAATCACATTATACCTATCCATGAGTTCGAGGCCGGACCGCTCAAGTAGAAAGAAAGCTGGTCGGGCTGCGTAGACCAGTTGATCGCAAAGGTGACATTGTAGGCTTTGTTGCCCTGGCCAAGATTTGAGACGTAGACGGCAGATGTGTCTTGGGCCTGGACTGGCTCAAACGTGAAAGCTGCTCATCGTCAGGAGAGCCTTGAGACTGAGTGGAGCCGAGGAACAACCCACTACTCGCAGCAAGGATGACAAGCAGCGCTAATCGGAGCCACCGCTTGTTTGGACCCATCATTCTCCCCTTTCACATCTTTGAGTTCGATTTGTTATGCAGAGAAGTTGACAACGAGGACAGCGATACAAGGAAATGGAAACGTTGGTCTTTAGGCGCTTCATGGGGAAGTCGAACCCCAGGCTGAATCTGAAACACGAAGTCATTCGGTTCCTTCTGAAGGATTCTCGTGTCTCGCACCACTTAAGTAGTGAATATACTCCGTACTTTTACGGGTAATATCCTTAAGAAGCGTGGTGCATCTTACCTTATTGTTTGGATCTTCTACGCTATTTCTATTTATAGCTTCTGTCCGTATGAAGATCTATCTTCCGTGTGCCTGAGCCACCTTCTTTATATATAAGTACTTGATCTTGGAACGGCATATTCTTCTAAGGCGGGCCAAATAAGCACTTTCAAAGGTCCTGTGGCGGTTGCTCATATAAATATTCTTGATACCCACGTTCGCCCTCTTTAACAAGTCTCAATTATACAGATTCTGCGCACGAGCACAAGGGATTTATTCAAGATCAGATACTTTATACGCCCAAGGGACATTCGCCGCCATGTCTCAGCCCTAAGCTTTATCCGCCCACTTCAATGATGTTGAATACATCATTGATGGCATCGCTTCTGACGAAGAAGTTTGCCCACGAGCTCGTCGCCTCAGAATGTAACCACCTTCTCTGAAATTCCACCAAGACGCCGCTCCATGAACGGAGAACGCGCTTCTGGCCGAGAACGGTGTGGTCAAAAGTATTGATCATGTACTGTAGAAATCGTCGCGCTCTGCAGCACAATGGAAGTCTCTGCAATTGCAGCAGTCGAAAACATAGCCGTGACTATGTCTAACCAGCCTCGCCTGGACATCTGCTGGTTAAAGCCATTCCCCACAGATCGAAATAGTTGCTTCGCAACTTATGTTCATGACTTGCCAAGGCCTGTCATGATTGTTGTGGAAGAGCGCTGGACGCCAGCGACATGTACACACGCGAACGAAAGAGAAAAGACAGACTCTTAAGTGAGATGGCAGCCTCGTTAGCGAGGTAGCCACCCAAGCGCGAAAGCGTCGATTGACTTATATCACTCATCCTTGACTGATGCAATGGCATGCCAGTCTATGGGCGAGTAGAGGCCGAAGTAAGATAGCATTCTGAGGCAAGTTTGCATGACAGCGCAAATTCTGCGCCTCCTTACTCGATGCCCAGCCCAGATTTTCGCCACAAGTGTATCATGCCCGCATTGTACAGAAATACGGTAAAGCTTCAAAACAACACATGGATCCATGGTAATCCATGTATGTCGAAACTCACCTCTCTTGGTGAAGGTGAGGGAAATTATTCTGACTCAAAAAGCTCTAGCTCGTCCTGAAACCACCTCAACCCGCGAGACGAGAAAGAGAAGCTTCCACACATCGGAATACACTTAGATAAAGTCTGTAGCACTGCATGGCATACAGTCCGGAAAAAACCTTTACCAATTTTTTTGAATAGATAACCAACGAAGAAGCATGCTTGCTGCTTGAGAAGACAGAAGTAGACGAGGTGAAAATCCGTAAAGGAAGACTTTCTCCTATATTTAAAGGCCGCTGGAAGCTCTGTATACGCATCGCATTTTCGTATCTGCATGCGCCTACGAGTAGGTACGGTATCCTAGAAGAAAAGACATCCAGGCCCATCTACCTACTATTCTAAAGCAGCACTGATGCACATTTCAGAGCCGGGAACGATATGGGGGCAATGAAAGATAACAACATGTCACGAGTGCTGCTGTTATAGGTCGTTGTGGGATCCAATAATGTGGACCATTGCAGAGGAGAGAACCTGGACAACATGACTGATCTACTGAATGAGCAGTATCCTCTCGAATGTGTATTTCGGCTCACCGAACACCTATCTGGAGGTAATCAAATCAACGAGAAAGGGGCTGCCGAAATTAGCAGGGCAGATAGATAGACATCTCGATTGGGAAGATTAGAGTGGATCATCGTCTCAATCCGTCGTCGCTGTAACCTTGGCCGTGCCACGGCAACGGCATCCTGCGCACGATATCGAGGCTTTACGAGGATTCGTTACCGAAAAGAGAAACAGTGGTGATTAGTGAAGATGGCATCCAATCGACAGTGCACATGAGGTTGAGAAAGAACGGTTGGCCCGGTTTATCGAGAGGATTTGCGGAAATTTCCCACCCCTTTCCCAATCGCACCTAGTGGCTACATTTCCCTGGGTGCGACCTCAACATCGGCCAAAATATCTGGAAAGATAAAAACTGTCAATCTCCCTCCTCTACGCAAACACTTCGCTTCACATATACTTCTCGTGTTGACACCTACTGTGTATACCCTTCCGCAGCTACATCGCATATAGAAGAGCTCCGAATAGCTCGCTTCCGATTGTTGACGTTGATACTGTTAGTCGCCCTTTCCCCTTGCTCCGTAGCTCTCCGGCTCCAATGCCTCGCATGGGTCTCTTCAAAGCTTCGGTCAAAAGCTCTTTTTCTTGGGCAGCTGCCCGGCAGCGTTCCAGTCCCGTTGTATTAATCCCTTCCCGCTGACTTGGGGTACCAATCAGTCAGCAAACGATTGTCTGATATTTCGAGCTATCTTTCTGGCTTTTCGTACCATTTGACGCCCGCTCGTAGAAGCTGAGACTGATGATTTATCTATAGTGAGCGAGCCGCCTCTCCACCACATCAGCCACCATGGCATACAAGGCCCTACCTTCACACCTCAAGGGTGCGATGAGCAATGGCGATGGGAGCGGAGCTTTCGAACCGAAGCACCACGGGAAGAGTCAATCGCACATGGTGAGTACCATCTCTGGTTGGAGAGAATGACTGTGTCACCACAGCATTCACATTTTGCGCGTCAAGTGAAGGAACGCTCCGTTCGGTCTTGGAGGATGTACTTTCCAAGTTACACCCGAGCCTCCCGATCGAGTACCTTCCATCATTTGTCACATTCACATCAAAAGCTACAATTCAGACTTTGGAGTCTCGCCCTGGCTAAGCCAATAGTCTGTTTAATATACATTATGACCAGCAGACCTGTACAGCAGCAGAGAAGGCCCTCGTCATGTCTTTACCTCCCGACAGTACAGAAATGAAGCTAACTCGCGAGCGCGCGGATTCAAAGGCATTCGAAAACACCTCGACCTCAGTAGCAGCCGGACAAATGCGCAATGCCCTCAATGCGCTGGCGGATACTTGCAAGGATGCGGATGAGAAGGCCCGGTTCGAGACGGAGATGGACAACTTTTTCGCCCTCTTCCGTCGGTATCTCAATGATAAAGCCAAAGGCAATGCTGTTTCATGGGACCGTATCGCACCGCCCGAACCAGAACAAGTTGTCGATTATAATGACCTTCCCAACTCGGATGCTGTCGAGTTCCTCAACAAGCTGGCAGTTATCAAGCTGAACGGCGGTCTTGGTACCTCTATGGGTTGTGTTGGTCCTAAGTCAGTCATCGAAGTCCGCGATGGGATGTCCTTCCTCGACCTTTCCGTCCGTCAGATCGAGTACCTAAACCGTACCTACAATGTCAATGTTCCTTTCGTACTGATGAACTCCTTCAATACCGACGAAGATACTAGCAACATCATCAAGAAATACGAGGGCCACAATATCGACATCATGACCTTCAACCAATCTCGCTACCCCCGTATTCTCAAGGATTCTCTTCTCCCTGCTCCTAAATCCTACGACTCCCAGATCTCGGATTGGTACCCTCCTGGACACGGTGACGTCTTCGAGTCACTCTACAACTCTGGCATACTTGATAAGCTCATTGGACGTGGGGTCGAGATTGTCTTCCTGTCCAACGCTGACAATCTTGGTGCTGTTGTGGACCTACGTATATTGCAGCACATGGTTGAATCGAAAGCCGAGTACATCATGGAATTGACACCCAAGACCAAAGCCGATGTCAAGGGTGGTACCATCATCAACTACGACAACTCCGTCCGCCTCCTCGAAATCGCTCAAGTTCCGAAAGAGCACACCAATGAATTCAAGTCGATCAAGAAGTTTAAGTACTTCAACACGAACAACATCTGGCTGAATTTGAAAGCTATCAAACGCGTGGTCGAGAACAGTGAACTCGAGATGGAGATCATTCCCAACAACAAGTCGATCCCGGCCGACAAGAAAGGAGAGTCTGACGTCTCCATTGTTCAGCTCGAGACCGCCGTCGGAGCCGCCATCCGTCACTTCGGCAACGCACACGGGGTAAGCGTGCCGCGGAGCCGTTTCCTACCGGTCAAGACGTGCTCGGATCTGATGCTCGTGAAATCGGATCTTTACAGCCTGAAGCACGGTTCGCTGGTGATGCACACAGATCGGTTTGGACCTGCGCCCTTGATCAAGTTAGGCACCGACTTCAAGAAGGTCAGCGACTTCCAGAAACGGATCCCCAGCATACCCAAGATACTCGAATTGGATCACCTGACCATCACTGGAGCTGTGAACTTGGGCCGTGGAGTGGTTCTGAAGGGGACGGTCATCATTGTGGCGACGGAGGGTAGCACTATTGACGTGCCGCCGGGATCGATTCTGGAGAACGTTGTGGTACAGGGTAGTCTGAGGTTGTTGGAACATTGAGCATCGATGGCGCTGTCGTGCTTGTACTCCTTTCTACATACATTGATTGGCTGCAATGCCTGTGGTTGTTCATATTATTATGGTTGGGTTCGACAACTTCCACTGTCAGAAGTTCCGTTTGCTGGTTGATAGGTACCCTAATCCGAAAATTGATCATCTATATTTCATCCTCATGGTTTGACACCAATTTTCAAATGCATACTGATCTAAAATGTTCAGTGAAGGGAGACAAGACATGACGGTCTTGTCTCGAAGCACCGTCAGTGAGTAGGAGTTGGAATGGGGCTTCATGTGAACGCTTACGTGCGAATCTACATGTACTTAATGTCTTGTTAACAGTTGAGTATACCCTGTGAGGTTGACGTCCTCGTACCTACTTTACCTGAAGTAATCGTGGGTCCCCCTGTAGGCATCGGCAAGCGCTCCCTGCATGTACTCATGCCTGCCGAGGTCCAGGTTGCAACTCACGATTCACGAAGACATTTCGATTTCTCCCTTCATAGCACTTTGGCCGCTGATTATATGATGATGCGTAAATGGAATCGGAGTGAAGAACTTGAGAACTTAATGCCCCCCCCTTGGGCCAAAACATACGGTATGCAGCGTTGATCCATCCGTGTTCTAAAGTATTCAGCCAGTAAACATCGAGCACCTCGTACTTTACGCGCCGTCCTACTTTATTTCTAGGAGCAATCCAGAAGGAGCATAAGTTTCTCCCGCAGCCTTAGCTCCACTGATACCTAGCACCCTATCCCCCATTTCTCGGCATTGGCAAACTCCCTCTGATTTTATCCAAACTTCCAAAGCACCCTTCCTACCTCCAAAGTCTCTACGTCAGAACGAAGCAATCGGATCTCGGCGCTGCGGGATAGGCTGGCGCCGGAAAATGGTGCAAAGCTGTGGCGATCAGGCCCGATGATTGCTCGCGTGCCGTACTCCTTTTCGCTTGCCGTTCTCTTGACATGGGCGCTTCAATGCGCCTGGGTAAGGGGAGATGCCGACTTCGAAAGTGTCCGCGTTTTGATGACCGAGGATTCAAGTGGAAAGGGAGGAGATCCGAAGGAAAAATATTGGCGTGAGTGGTCCGTTCCAATGTCATTCTTGCATTTCTTACGGACAGCTTGGCGCAGATGAATCAGTGTAAGTGGCGACCCTTTGCCATACCAAGCATCCGACACTGACAGACAACAGATTCCACCCACATTATGATGGACGGTAGATGCATCCTTGCAGTCTCCGGCATCCTAGCTGACGAGTGCACAGCTTCACCGACCACGAATTATCTTACGACGACCAAAGGACAAACCTTACCGCGGCGATGCAGGCCTATCTCCTCACAATGGCGGATCTTGGGGCGGATACGTGGATAATGCATGGGACATTGCTGGGCTGGTGGTGGAATCGAAAAGTACGCTTCTCTTCGGGACTGGAGGCCTGTTGCAAGGTCTGACAGATGACAGATCATGCCTTGGGACTCGGATATCGACGTCCAAGTTTCTCTGCCCACCATGGATTTCCTCGCACGCTACTACAACATGACGATGCATTACTATAGTTCGCCAGAGATGCCTCCAGGAGGTAGAAATTATATGTTCGAGATCAACCCAGGTTACGTCAACGGCTCGCCAGATGACTGGCTGAATGTGATCGATGCGAGGTGGATTGATACAGAAACCGGCGTCTTCATTGATATCACTACCGCCAGGCCAAAGCCAGGCGAAAAAGGTGTCGTGCAGATCAAGGACCAGCACCAATACGAGGTCAGTGGCGTGGGAATTATTGTACGGCTGAAGACAGGCGCTGACGATGGGCACGGCACAGGAGCAAGACTTGTTTCCCTTACGAGACAGTCAATTCGAAGGGAAGCCGGTCAAGATACCTTACAATTACGCGTGGCTGCTTGAAGAAGAGTATGGTCGGAGTTCTTTGACGACCACGGAATTTGAAGGGTTCGTCGACCTCAACCATCCTTCTGGACGTTCACTGACTTCTCGACAGGCACAGGTTCGATGCGACACGTCTCGAATGGGTGCGCGTAAGGTATGCATGACGTACAATTTTCATTCTTTCTCCGCCTGGCTACACCCAATCACTCGTCTGGCGTCACTTCAAGTCATGCTGATAGATATTCCTAGCCCAAGGCAAAACCCTCGGATACGCAAACCACACCTTGACGACTGAAAGCTCAATGCATGCACGCCATATATTTGCACTGCGATGCCACGTGCACCGTTCCTGATGCGCTTTACCATACAAGCGATTCAAAGCAGAGATTGGTGCGCCATCTACGCCACACTAGAAGACGCAGACATCTTTCTCGCTGCTCGACAATCCGGACCCGATGTTGATGGAGTTGGAATTTCCAAAGATAGTCTCAGCCATTCGTAGAAGGAGAGGCTGACATGCAGCAAGAAGCACTTGTACCAGTACGCCATGTTCCAACGAGGTTAGCAGTCTAGGGGGAGGCACGGTTCTGCATGAGGAGTCTGCACAGTAGTGCCCGGAAGCGTTGATACCTACTAGCCACGAGCCCCGACGTTCGGGAAGTGGCCGATCTGCATACACCAATATACCTTACATATTCATCATCGGCCTCATATTGCACAAAGCATTTATTTGACTGTCCATGTGCGGTTGCTTTCTGGGAGCATAGCTTGGATTCCCTACTCCTGTAACTCTCGCAGAAGCCCTTCAAAGCCAAGTCAGGCTTGCTTTGCTGCATCAGGCTTTCTACCGACACTCGCAAGCGGATGCGTGCAATGATTCAATGAAGCAGAAGTAAGTTACGGCTTGTCCTTGGTGGGCGGCCGCCGGGAGCGAAGTGTGCCGCAGGACTTAGACTTCGTAGAGCAAGTAGACCCCACAGCCCCCCGGGTCTTGTCAAGCGTCGTTCAACTCCTCACGGAAACGGCTGTCTCAGTTGGTTTCGTGCCTCTCTCTCATGTGTCAGAACATTCGGGACACCCCGTCTGGCAATTGGCTTGACTTCGATTTTGTCCAATTCCTGGCGAAGTATATGGCCCTACCATTACCATTCGCAAGTGAAGAAGCATTACCCATCTACTGTGACCACGCACAGAGTGAAAGCGGAGGATATTGGACTGGGACTCGTGGATTCCTCGTCAGCTATGCCAACGTCCACCGAAGACATGTCTGCTAGGCAGCCTCATTCCAGCCCTTCCAGTACCAGCTCTCCACCACCCCAACAGCACGCTATCCGTGACGATACGAAGGGGCACAATGTCTCCAGCGCCTCGAAGTCGAAGACCAGCTCACTACCTATCAATGGTGCTGCGGCGCCCCCTTTAAATCCCAGATCGTGCGTCACTTGCAGAAAGCGGAAGGTTCGCTGTGACAAACGACATCCATGTATCAATTGCACCAAAGCGGGCATTGAATGTGTGTTTCCCGGTCCAGGCAGAGCGCCTAGGCGGAGCAGGAAGCCACCGGATACTGAGTTACTCGCACGGCTCAGACGGCTTGAGGGAGTGGTCAAGCATATGGGCAAGGATCCTGAAGAGGCGATAGCATCGGCAGAAAATGCTTCACGAGCAGGGGCGGATGATCTTGCAAATAAAGACCCTGGATGCGACAACAGCCAATTCTTCGCCCATTTGAATCAGAACGGTGATCAAGGGACCGATAAGCTTGCGAGAGATTTCGGACGACTCGTCGTCGAGGAGGGAAGAAGCCGCTATGTGGCCAATAAGTTCTGGACGGCATTGTGTGAAGAGGTACGAGAATCCTGTTGCAGCATCGCGTCCTTCCAAACCTGGTGTTCATTGTGACCTTTGGGTCCTTACCCTTGGTGCCACATGCCCTTCCATACGAGACGGTGCAGGTGTACCGCCTCGTATATGTCGATCTAACAATTTACCCAGCTGCAGTGTCTTCACTAGCTAACAAACCCACAGGTAGCAGAAATGTGCGATATTCTAGATGACCCGTTAGACGACGAGGAGGAATATCACTCACCCGATGGGTCAGGTTCGGTCTCATCCGCATCGGCCAATGGTCAGGGATTTCTCTTCAATTTCAGCTCTGCCGCCCATTCCATGCGCAACTTTCACCCGCCTACGAAACAGATACTGGTGTACTGGCAAATCTTTAAAGAGAATGTTGACCCGGTCCTAAGAATCCTTCATCGGCCGACAACTGAGAAGCTGGTTATAGAAGCGACCCGAAACCTAGACCATTTGACTAAGACCACGGAGAGCACAATGTTCGCTATATACTATGCAGTAGTAACTGCTTTGGATCCTGGCGACTGTGTGGCTATACTCGGGTTCGACAAAGAAGCAGGTCTAAAGAAATATCGCTTCGCATTCGAGCAATCACTGGCTCGGGCCGATTTCTTAAGCACCCAAGAAACAGAGCTCTTACTGTCAACGACACTCTTCCTGACTTGTGCTCGCCGCTCAGACGATACCCGCTATGTCTGGACGATGGCAGGCCTTCTGATCCGTCTAGCCACGGCATTGGGGATACATCGTGATGGCTCTCATTTCGGCCTCTCACCATACGACAACGAGATGCGGAGACGACTGTGGTGGCAAATATGCAATCTCGATGTTCGTACCTCAGAAGATCATGGCATAAATCCGTCCACTGTGGAATCAACCTTTGACACAAAATTCCCCTCTAATATCAACGACGAAGACATAGACCCCAGTACCACGGAAATGCCGAAGGAGCACGAAGGCTGGACCGAACTTACTTTTGACCTCATCCGCTACTCTGTTGTTACAACGGTTCGCCGCCTTAGCTTTGCTCCAGCTGGTCCCGGCCCATGTCAGAGCAAAAGTGCTAAGCTCACTGTTGAAGACAAAGAGCACATCATTGAAGAGCTTCATCAGTTCCTTGAGCGCAAATACCTAATATACTGCGACCTCTCGGTACCCCTGAACTGGGTGGCCGCCACTGTCACCCGTTTGATTATGGCCAAAATGTGGTTGGTCGTACACCATCCTCTGCTACGCCCTGACCGCGGCGCAGGCCTTCCCAAACAGACTCTCGACCGCCTTTTCCTTACCTCACTTGAAGTCATTGAGTTCTCTCGCCTCCTAGAAACCGAGAACGCAACACGCAAGTGGGGATGGCTTTTCGCAACCTACCAGCAATGGCATGCGATGGCGTATCTCCTCTCCCAACTCACCATCCGTACCAAGGGCCCCGAAGTCGAGCGCGCATGGGCCGTCGTCGACGTCGTTTTCCAAGAATGGCATACTGGTGACCCAACCACCAAAAAGGGTATGCTCTGGAAGCCTCTCCGGAAGCTGATGGCTCGCGCGCGCGCCGCCAGAAACGAAGAAATGAAGAAACGCAACAGGTTCCCGCTCGATGGGAGGCTGGGTCCCGCTGTCGTATCACCCAACACGGTCATGCAGACCGTGGGCGTGACGCCCGGCCTAAGTCCCGACGCGAACCCCTTGGATTACACGAACATGTTACCCTTCGTCCAGAGCCCGACTCCGACAGTATACATGAACGGCAATACCCATCGAGGCCTAAGTGGCCATAACCCCACACAGCAGCTCTTGAATCCCAATGACCAGAGATCATTGCCAACAGCACTAACGCTCGATCAGGCATATCCGCCGCAGCCGAATGGACTTACCAACGGTGATATGGTTGATCAGTGGCTGTACGATGAGGCTGCGTATCCGCAGGAACAGTGGGTCGGGGATCCTAACATGGCGTGGGCGGGATGGGATGATATGGTCAAGGACTTTCAGATCCAAAACCCGAGCGGGGAGCCGCAAATTAGGGGAGCGATGGAGGGGATGCCGATGGTTGGGGGTGTTACGAATTGGTGGTAGGGTTTTGCTGCTGGTTTTTTGATGCCACTCATGGATTACGGCGATCTTCGTATTCTCTGCGACCCCGTTGTGGCTTGGTTTTAATCATGTGAATGAATGATAGATGACGGATGGACTGGAACAAGGCATCTGGATGGCTTTCCATGACTGATGGGATCGCTGGGAGGCAGGGACCACGGGCAGGGACCCCGGGCCCTCAAATAAGAGAAGGGAAGGAGGAGTAAAGCAATGTCTACTTGACCTTATATACGTATATAGCTACATGAAACTCCACGCTTGGAAGCTATCCCACACATATACCTACTTACCGCATGTCACCGCGCGCCCTCTCCACCGTCCTCACCCTTCGCTCCAGCTTCTCCCTCTCCGACACTCTGGACACACCCACAGCTGTCCCACGCGTGGAGAGCCCGGATATTCTCCCTAGCCATAAGATCAATAGCTACCTCCATCGAGCTCCCTGCTTCCACCCACATCCCCATCTACACGAGCTCTCAACAAAACTGACAGAGAGAAACAGTGAGACGGCTTCTGGGACAGGGCTTGCAGGGAGTGTTACAGAAGGGACGATCACCGTTGGACGGGGGATGTTGGTAGCAGACTGAAACAAATGAGCGAGGTTGCTAGAGTAATAAGTGGGGGTCAAGTTGAGGGGTGGAGACTAGGGAAAATTGACGTCTAGAGAGGAGTGGATGTCTTTGGCTTTGAAAAGGGTACTGTTCGTGGGTGTGCCAAAAAATAGAGGGAGCCTCAGCAGGACACCGATCGCTACGGATTCCAATAATTCATTTGCTAATGAAAAGCTTTTAGTGGCAGGATCGTTCTCGACGTCGGGTTGAAGGATATGGTAAGCGGAAGGCTTGTTGTTGCTTTGGTAGTTGAGGAATCGCAGGGAAAGTGGGTGTTTGAGGGGTCATGATTTTGGTTGGCACCTGCGAGAGTGCTTGTGCGTAGTGGACTGACTGTATGGTTGTGGGCTTGTCATTTTGTGGCATAGGCTCTGCTCTGCTCTGTCTGCTCGTTTTCATGGAATTTGCTGCAGGTGGAAGAACGAGAAGGCGTTGAGCATTTGGACAGCGGGTCGCTGAGGCTTCCAGAGGGCATGCGCGCACTCGCTATATGCCCGTCCTATGAGATAGAATGCACTACAAGTCCGCAGATACTTTTGAAGTTCTCATGCAACCTTTGCAGGCGACGTTCAGAGGAACGAATAGGGTTCGATAAGATGGAAGAACAGTTGGGATTATGTACGAAGCCTGATCTCAGCATCAGATATGCCGTATCCGTAAGTGCATCTTCTGTTGATGAATCGAAGGCATTGCTTAGAATGTCCTCCTCCTTGCACTGGGGGTTTTCGCTTTCAATGAGGCGAGACTTGAGTGAAGGAGATAACTTGCAATTGACACCATTGTACGAGTGTTGCGCATGGGTGTTCATACATATGAGGGGAAGAGGATGTGCTAAGCACAGGAAGACGAGGGATGGACCTAGAGTGCCTTATTCCATTTTGCTACTATAGCACCGCTGCATTAAGTAATCTATCGGCTAGAATTCTATCTCACGTCTTTGCATCATGAGAGCGAACAGGCACCGCCTGATGATGGAGGTTGGTACGTCGTACTCGGTATATTCTCTGCTGTCCTGTTGTACTATGCCTCATTTTCACGATGCTTAGAGGACTGCGAAATCGAGGCACCGCTTGAACGAGAATTCATACTCCGTTAATGGCTCGAGTTGGACTCTCATCGTTGGCAGTGGACGTGTGCGATCTCGTTTTTCGAACCTGCCGAGGAGTACTCTCCACTTCAAGGTGCCTACATCATTGATCTGAGATCACGTGATTTTGAAGATCGCCGGAATCTCTTGGCGGCTGATCCGTTTCTTGAGTCCCGTTCGTTCCACAACAACCAGTCAACGAGAGCCTGACACCCCATTTCGATTCGGATCCCCCTCGGGCTACATGAATGTTGGGGAAACAGTGGATTACTGTCAGAGGCCTCTAGTGATTCTTCGAGTGTTGATGGGCTACACACTGGCAATCCCTATTTATTCGACTCCGTTCCGGATGCGGTAGTCTCGAACATTTTCGCGACTCTTCAACCATACCTTTTCTCGATCTCGTACACGCATTCGGTGTCCTGCCAGTCGAGCCTGCGTCGGATATTCCCCTTTGACTGCGACCTATATCTCCCCCAACACCTGGCGCGTAGCCCGCCGGCGAACGTCACGATGTCAAAGCGCAGTGCTGAAGCGCAGAGACTTGCCTATGAGCAGAGATTTATAGAGACAGACGACATAGAGCCTAATGTTAGGGCAACAGCTGCTCAGCTGGCGAAGAGACAGTAAGTCCTGTTGTTTGCCATTGCGAACCCCATCACTCTTTGTTTTGCTGCCCGCTATTTCAATAATGGGCTAGCAACAATTCACTTCACCATGAATATCAACACCTACAACACACCTACAACATCCAACCCAGCCCCTCTTTCTCCTCACCTACACCTTCTGTCCCAGTTCCCCTTCACACACATACGCATACACACACCGCTATCCAAATCAACCTTTTCATCATGCCTTTGAGCGCTAATCAATGGGAAAAAATCAGGATACGGGCAATGAAAGGCGTTCGCCGGGCCTCAGCTCGTCCTTCTATCAATTCGCCTGTCCAAAGCACACCCACGCCTTTTGCAAGCGATGCTTCCAACACTGTCAACGGTATTCAAGGGGCACAAAATCCTTTTCAATCAGGCTCTCAGTCCTTTGGGGGCATGACGCTGCCTGGTTTGAACGGTGGACAGCCGGCATCTCAAAGCGTGTCTTTTCCTCCGACAGGAAGCAGCACGAATAGCAACCCTAGCTTCCAATTTGCGCCATCGAACGCTGGGTTCAATTTCACTAATAGCTCGAACACACCTTTCGACAACCCCTTCACAAACATAAGCAGCGGCAACACAGGTGCATCACAACCCTCTAGCTCAAGTGGGTTTCAAGGCAGCATCTTCAACATTCCAGCCCAGACTCCGACAGCGCCAAGCCCAAAACCCATCAATGCACCCTTTGCCTTCGGACAGTCGACCTCACAGTCACAACAACAATCACAGCAGACATCGTCATCGAACATATTTGGGAACATCCCCACGAATCCATTCGGTCCGGCTAAAGATCAATCGGCTTCCGGTATCATCAGCCACAGCGGACAGGCACAATCCAATACACCTACGTCGATAATCTTTGGGGCTTCAAAAGCGCAGCAAGATCAGCCGCCGAGCGATTTCTTTAGGTCCAGTGCACCAAAATCCGGTCAAGCGCAATCCCCTGAGAGTATGTCTACCACTCCGGATACATCTCCGCAGGCGACACAACAGCAGCAACCTTTGAACCCATTTGTGTCTCTCAATGTTCCAGCTTCTCCCACCCCACAAGGCGGTCCTAGTAGCATCTTTTCGAACAGCACGTCTACTCCTGCTGCAAGCGAGAAGCCCAAAGACGACACTCAGCCCGAGCGGGGGGGTAGTCTCTTCGATTGCATATCAACACCAACGATTGCGACCGATCAAGGCCCCAAGGAGGACAACAAGCCGAGCACAGCAACGGAGATGCCGAAGGTCACTTTCGCGGGGCTTAGTCAACCAGCACATCCAGCCCCAGGCACTGCAACTACGACTTTTATCAAACCAGACCAATCAACCATCCAGCCCCTTTTCGCTCCGTTTCTACCAACACAAGCGCCTAATAGCATTGCTTTGAACAACACCGTCTCAGAGCCAAAGGCTATGCCGGCACAGTCATCTTCAAGCGCATTGGCCTCCCAAGCGGCGTCAAAGGCTCCAGAAGCGCCACCATCATTCAACATGAAGAGTGCGGCAGTCCCAGCTGGTGGGAAGTCGCTCACGCTGAGCAATGCTGTTATACCACATGACAATTCCGTACTTCCCGTCGGTAGCGCGCATGGAGACCTTCCATCATGGTCGATCTTTGCAAACGAACATAAGGAGCTATCGATGAACACACTGTGGCGTCTCAGGGCTTTATATATGGGTATCAAAAGACTCTGTGACCGGGATACAGTGGATTTTGAAGCTGTCATGAGATATTATGAAGAGAGGAAGCAGGCTATTATGAATGCAGCAGGTCGTCCTACAGAAGGCGTAGCAGGTAAAAAGAGGAAGCTGTCACAGGACGAGCACGAGACCAGCAGTCCAAAGAAGGCAAGACCGGCAATGTCTGCGCTTGATTTTTACACGCCCAAAGCGCTGACCAATGGTGCGTTTACGAACGGCGCAAGCTCTGGTTTGAACACACAGGATCAAGCCAGCTCTTTCAAGCAATCCTCACCCGCAAAGAGAAAGGCGGACGAAGACATCTCGAAGGAAAACGATCAAGGAGGTATCAATGGTGCGAAGAAGGCTCGTTCTGAAGGCGCTGTCTCCTATCCTTCTCTATCCTCGTCAACCGGTTCTGAGACATCGAACATCTTCAAGAGCATTGTCAACAACGAAGGACATGGATTTTCTTCAGTGGCTGCTCAGCAGACTAATGGCAGACTTGGTGCCAATCCAGCGCAGCAAGGGCTTGGGGCTCTATCGGGCTCGTCGGATGCATCCGCAACACCCAAGGGAAGCCCTCAGAAACCCCAAGATGTCTCTACGGCTCCAAAGGCTCCCACTGGGAACCCTTTCGCAAATATAGCCCCCGCGGCTTCTCCGAGTCTCTTCCTCCCCGTTGGGGACTCACAATCCTGGTTCAGACCAGACGCTGCGACATCTTCCTCATCGTCGCCTAAGGTTGCATCTCCCTCTAAACAATCTGGCACTACTGCATCTCCATTCAAACCAGCTGGGACTGCTGAAGCTACTGTTAAATCATCTACCACTATTGAATCTCCCTTCACACCATCCGGCCGGACTGCGAGTCCATATTCTGCGCCAGCGGCAAAGACTACCGCGGAGAAGCCAAAGTTTCAAGCGCCCAAGTTTGACTCGGCTGCGACAGCGAATTTTATGTCGCAATTCGCCAAGGCCTCGAAAGAAAGCGAAAGCAAGGAGAGAGAGAAGCGCAAGGCCGAAGACTTCGATTCTGATGAGGACAATGAGGCTGATTGGGAGCGCAAGTACCTCGAAGAACAGCGCGCCAAGAAGCAGAAGCTTGAAGAATCCACGAAGGGCAAGGCTACGAGGTTCGTTGCTGGCAAAGGATTCATATTTACCGATGATGAGCAAGACAAGAAGACCTACAAGGACGCCGAGTCCGAAGAGTCATCATCAGAGCGGTCATCCAGGGCTCAAAGTGCCTCGGTGTTCGATCAGCCTCCCAAGCCGATGAGTAACGGCCTCAACATTTTCGGACATCTTTCCGAAGCTGAATCCGGCGCAGAAGGCAGCAAGATCGGCGATGCTGATGATGAAGATGATTACTCTACAGGAAGCTCTGACGAGGATGAGGAAGATCAAGGCGATGCTCCAGCGCCAGATGAGCACCCAGGCTTGTCATTCCAGAAGTCTCAGGCTTCAGCATACGCCAGCCCTTTCGGTATGCTCAGTACGCCCAAGCCTACCGAACAGCCTCGGTCTGCGGGCCCAAGCATCTTCGAGCGCATATCGAGAGATGATAAGGGCGAACCACTTCGAGAACTACCGCCTAAAGAGGACAAGAACACCAGTGGCGTGTTCGGTTCCAGCTCATTGCAGACTGGAAGCAGCAGTATTTTCGGCAAACCTTCGTCAGCTACACCAAGCACGGTACCCAGCCTTTTCGACCGCGTATCGAAAGATGAAAAGGAGCAACGGATTCAACCTAAGGAGGACAAGAACGCCAGCGGCCTGTTCGGTTCTAGCTCGTCGCAGATTGGGAGCAGCAGCGTTTTCGGGAAACCTTCGTCGGCTACACCAAGCACCGTGCCCAGCAAGTCTTTCACAGGATTCAGCTTTGGCCCTTCCATGTCTACGCCTAAAACAAGCCCTTTTGGTCAACTTTCTACACCGAGCGATAGTGTCCCCGCGTCTGACGCTGATACCAGCCTGGGAGACCATACGTGGAAGGTTGATAGCCCTATCAAATTTGGTGCTACCAGCGCGGCTCCTACCGTACAGGTAACATCGCCATCACCATCGAAGAGCCCTTTCGGAAGTCTTTTCGGTAGTATCCAAGGAAGTGCATTGACTGAAGCTCCTCATAAAGCTACTTCAGATCTATTCGGCAGTACATCGACGAAGAGCCCCAATGTTGGTTTCGCATTCTCGACTGACAGCCCCTCAAACCCGATCTCGAGTACTCTGCAACCACCATCTGATGCACCTGCCAACGACCTTTCTCGCGCTACTTCGCCAGGAGCCTCAAGTGCGGCGGACAGTACTGAAGGCCATGGAACAGACGGGGCAGCTGATGAAGAGCACGAACAGCACGAACAGCTTGACCTCACAAAGGGGCCAGGAGAAGAAGATGAGGAAACCCTGTTCGAGGTCAGATCGAGGGCATTGACGCATGATAACGAGACAAAGGACTGGAGCAGCAAGGGTGTTGGACCGCTTCGTGTCCTGAAGCACTCGGAGACGGGCAAAACGAGGATCTTGATGAGATTAGATCCTAGTGGAAAGATCGTCATCAATGCCGCTCTCCTAAGCAGTATCGAGTATAAGTACGTCGCACCAAAGTCGGTGATGATGGCCATTGCAGCAGACACTGGCACGCTGGTTAAATATCTTGTTCGCGTAGGGAAGGATAAGGATGCTAAGGATTTAGCGAAGATTCTTGAAGAGAATAAGAAGAATTAGGAAAGCCATCTTAAGATTCGGTGGCAGGAGTGGGAAAAGGGGATTGTTCGGTTTCACGCTGCCTCATGATGATCTTCGATCTGCGCCGGTGCGCGGTTTTACAGTCATCCTAGGGTCATCACCCACGCGGATCCTTCTCATGGGCGGTCATCTTGTCACCTTAGCGGAGCATACATACGGGGTCTAGGAGTTCGGAAGGAGGACCGCATGCATGTTTTTTTACACATTTTTCCGAAAGAGCATGTCATTGCTTTCAGCTCAGCATGCTCTCAACATTCGACATGCCCATTGGACCGTCGACACCCACTGCCGAGACTCGAGGTCTGATACCGCTTTTCGTCTCACTGAATGGGCCTTGTCGATGTCATCACATCTTCCGACTTTACCTACATCGTGGCGGCCCATCGTTCCCTTATCACATACCGCTCCTTTTCGACTCGTCTGTCAACATCTCAGGCGCATGCTTTCACCTTGTCTTTTCCATTGCTCACAACAGAGAGGCCCACAATTTTGACTACCTTCGGGTTACGTTGGTTGTGGATCTCTCCCTCTTGAACACGAGAAGTCTACGTGTTGACTGCCTTCGGGGTCATGTCCGCTGACTACTTTTCGTTGCTGCCTAGTGAGAAACTTGTTGTTGACTGCCTTCGGGGAATGTCCGCGAGTAGTATTGCTAGGTGGGGGAGGATGGCATGGAAAGAGATTAAGGGTTTCGCATATTCTTGAGTACGAGCTGGGCAGGCGGATATGTGCTTTGTGCTAGGAGCGGAATTAGCGCAGCTTCTCGTGGGCTGCCGTGTCTATGCAAAGTACGGCGATGGATTCTTGTTTATACAATGTGTTACATAGAGGAAATCAAATTACAAAGATCCCAGTCTCTCCACGCAGTGAAGTACCATCATGATGTTTCTCTTTCCATGGACATTATGAATCATTCTTCATACTGAACCTTTCCTTCGCTGACATCCGGATAAACATCAAACCTCCTCTGCGTATATATCGGTATCCCCTTCCTCGTCTCCTCAATTACCTTTCCATCCAAATCCGCATACACAATCTCCTCCTCTTCCCCCGCTTCCACCAGCACCTCTGCATTCGGATTCACAACCATGCTATGCCCCCACGAATTATAGCTCGCTTTCATATCCCTAGCTGGACTGCACAAGCCCACATACACCTGATTATCCATCGCTCTCGCCCTCGCTTGCAGGCTCCAATGCAGCGCGCCGGTAGTGAGGTTGAACGCCCCTGGATACAGAAGCAGGAAGCAGCCCTTCCGCGCCGCGATCATGGCCAGCTCAGGGAAGCGGATATCATAGCAAATCGCCAGCGCAATCTTGCCATAAGGCGGAAGATCCACCAGCGTCAATTTATTCCCCGGCGACAGAACATCCGATTCCCTGAACGTGATCTTCCCCGGGATGTCGATGTCGAACAGATGCACCTTCCGATGCGTGGCCAGCAGCTTACCCTCTGGATCGAACAGCAGCGACGTGTTGTGGTACTTGTCCGTCTCGGGCACGAACTCCGGGATGCTGCCGCCGAGGAGGTAGGTTTTCGTCTCCGAGGCGAGGGAGGAGAGCGCGTGGAAGGTGGGGGATTGGGAGGGGGTGGGAGGGCTGGGGAGGAGGGTTTCGGCGTAGGTGGGGAAGTATTGGCAGCCGTAGGGCGAGTTGAAGCATTCGGGGAGGACGATGAGGGAGGCGCCGGCGCGGGAGGCTTCGAGGACGCGGGCGCGCGCTCGGGCGAGGTTGGCGGTTTTGTCGGCGCCTGTTGGGGGGGGGTGTTAGATGGGG
>JAABUS010003134.1_pt1 | contig 27917 bp, 29 predicted proteins | sample 5560161 | NCBI WGS metagenome assembly JAABUS01 (sample SAMN10711885, study PRJNA513376) | rock metagenome | isolation source: Antarctica rocks | place: Antarctica: Victoria Land, Trio Nunatak nord | collected 2016-01-04
CTCCCCAATATGGAGCAGACTTCATCCAAGTACTTTATATTTCCTTGAGACACTCCAAGATACGCCACGACATAATGACCCATAATCTATCCACATTCGCGGGGCAAGTCAAGCACAGACTTTTTCCTGGCATGTGTTCAGTGTTCCATTGCTAAAAATGCTCAAGGTGTCTTCTCTTTGGCATCTTTTGTGTCCTTCGCCTTCCTAGGTTCAGAAGGTTCCAGATCCTCTTGCGATGCTTTAATATTCTTGGTATCCTTTGCTTGCTTCGAATCCTTTCTTTGTTTTGTCTCAGAACCATCCTTCGCTTGAGAAGCTGCCTTCAGCTCCTCGGCATCATCTAGTAGAGTGCCTTTCTTCTCTTCCTTATCACCGGATCTGCCTGATTCCTTCCCCTCTTTTGATGCTATGCTGTCTGAGCCCTCCTTCTCGTCCTTCGCCACTGTCTCCTTGGCGGAGCCCTTCTCGGGTGCTTCAACAAGACTTTCTTCTTGTCGCTCTTTGGCCTCTTCGTCCTTACGGGTAATACCCTCGATATCTGCTTTGTCCTTATCCCATTGCGCATTCGGAGCATCGAAGTCTTCCTTGATTTTGTTCATGCGCTCTGCACGCTCCTTCTCCTCCTTTTCGCGATTCTTTCGTTCCTGCTCCATCTCTTCCATGTGCCGTATGTCGTCAACACTTGGTTCGTAAAGATGCCAGACAGTGTAATGTGGCAGGCCAACTACAGTAAAGTCCATCCTCTTGGCCATCTGAGACATTGGTGAGCTACGTTGAATTCATATTAGAGCAATCCGGACATACCTTGCCGAAGCCTTCTGTTTCTGCATGTTTCTCGAAGCTGAAGGCCGGGAAGTGGACACCCGATCTGAAGACCGCCGCTTTCGCAAGGATACTGACGCCACCTACACCGTCAATTTCCATTTCCATGTCGGGATCGCCATAAGGGTCTCGCAGGTAGGCAAGATGCGGGCGCCAAGTTGCATATTCCGCGTAACCCTCCACAATGACAGCGTCTTCATCCAGTGTATCTGCCAGCGCTAATGCGGTTTCTGATTCTTGCCACGAATTGAGATCATATGGCTGCTCGCCACCAAGCCAATCTGGTAAAGGCCGCCAGACATCTGATGGCATTGTCAGCACGGCAAGAAAGTCGCACAGTCATGGAACTTACTCGGCACTATGACGTCTTTGTTGTGTCTCATCAAGTCTTCCAGAATTGTGAATGGCGCAGTTTCAACATCAACGTCTCGCCAATAGACCCAGCTATGAGTTGGCCGTAACGCTGCGCTGAGGAGCCAGTTTCTGGCCTGGGCCATCAGTTTTCGTCGACTTGCTTGGGCCGCAAAGCCATGACGGCTTTCAACATCTTGATTGACCTTTTGTCCAAAGTCTTTCTCCAGTATTGAGATCTCGCCATACGGTTGTTTTGGATCTGGGTCGTTCTGCAAGTCCGTGAGTAGACTGGAAAGAAGATTGAGAGTATTGTCTTTGGAGTCCGAGACTAGAAAGGCGAGATCGATGAGATGATGAGGGTAGGTGAAGTTTCGTAGATGGGCGAAAAACATAGGCAAATGTGACTGGGCGTCTCGCAGAGGCGCGCACAAGAGGACCCTTTCTTCCCTTTCCCATCCTCTCGCTGTTCCCCCCACATCTGAGAGATCGTAGTATCTAACGGTCTCAAGCTGGAGATCCTCAGCCTGTGATATAATGCCAAGTGAAAAGGCCGTGAGTAAAGTGGATCGTAAGGAAGGGAAGAAAAGAACACTGAGGAAGATGGAGGCGCTTCCCAGGATGATGAGGCGGATGAGGAGCTGTCGTCTTCTTCGAGTCACCTGCGAACTTGGCTGGAATCTAGGAACCAATGTCAGCAAAAGCGGCTCCAACGTCGTCTAAGCTAATGTGACCCACCTATGAGGTGATATCGAAATGTTGCCGCCCTTTCTTGTCGGATAGGCCCCTTGCCCATGAATGTAGGCATTGTGCCTGTTCATCCTTTCACCGCACCACTTCTCAGTCCTGGGATTTACCCCGCGCTTCGAAGCATGTCAAGCTTGTCGTCATATAGAGTCTGCGTCGATAACAATTGAGCGTTGAGTAATCGATGTACTCGGTTCCGGAGGCTGTCGGCTTTCTGGGGGCTTGTTTGCTAGCTTGGAGCTCGCGACCAGAGCTGGATGTCAGGACTCTGCCTCCTTCCAGGGTGTCGTCGTCTCGCAGCACCTTGCGCACGTAGTACGTCGATGGCCGCGCGGGTGTGTTTTTGGTGGCTGTTCTCAAATCCAAGAAAACCATCAAGGTGATCCGTGTTCTCGGCGTTCGCTCAACGGGGCTACCCCTGCAGTCTTGGCGCTTGGCGTCTCGTTCGACGCAAACTTGCCATGCGCGGTTTCTTGATCTTGATCTGTTGACTTGCTGGACGTCGATCGTCGAGACACACATTTCCTTGACTGCTTTGAGGTCTACGCATAGAGTCGGTATAATCTCGCGAACTACAAGAGGTCGAGTGAGAGATGAAGTTGCAATGGCACCGACGAAGTAATACTGCTCTACTTGAGCAAGTACCTTCATTTACATTCAAGATTTTGAAGGAGCTACGTAAGGCCGATTTGGAAGCGCAGCTCCAAGATGGGCAGGATGATTTTGGATTTCAGGATCCGACGCAAACATGACATGGCAGAGGGGAGTGCGAGATGGGGAAGGACACCTTTCCTTTGGTACATACGCTTTGGAATGTGCATCTTGCACCTTGGGTGTCGGATAAAGTATGTGATTTAACATGATCGTCAGCACTTGCATTGCATGATCGACCATCCCCGGACCGAATCAACGAGTACTCTACTTCACACACAAAACAGATTTCAAAGCCTTCGGGGTGAATTTTCTAAACTACCTTATTTAGCACTCCTTCACCAACGGGGCCGGAGATCAATAAGCAACGAATGGGTCCAACGGCATCCAATACCAGGGGATGACGAGTTCGGAGTTTGCAGAGCTTAAACTGTGACCTTAACGACATCTCCACCTCCAGCACACGTCTTTGAAAATTTTGCCCTTCTGTCCTGATGGCGTGACCTTGTTCAACGGCTTCTTCTCCAATGTTCTGTAGCTTGTCTAATTTGACATCACGGATCAATCGGGCCTAACAAGTCGGCGCATCGTCGTAGATCAGTTCGAGTTTGACCTGCGTGTCTATCGCAGCATGTCAGTGCTAGACCCTTCTGTAAACATGCTCATTCCTCCATGAACTACATCAGGTGCTCAGAAAAGCCGTGTTAATCAAGTTCGCTATACCGGCTCCACATCTCAAAGGCTCAACACGATCCAAGAAGATGGAGAGCTCGAAAATCAGCATGACATTCAACTCTGAGCGGTCGAGACCGAGCTAGAGGAACAACTTCACAACCGATCATCCCGGCTCTAACGAGCCAGTCCGGTGCGGAAGGGTGACTTGGCGAGGGACACTTCAGGGAATGGATTGACTTCTTTCATCTTCGCACACAGGGAAAAGGAATCACACTCACAGATACCCTCATGCAAATCTCGACACGTCGAAAGTCCCTATGCCTTTGAGTATTAGCGGACAGTAGCAGTGGATATGATTGCCATATGGGAGATTTGGGACGGCTCGCTTGGTTTGGATCAGGAAATTGGTAAGTTTGGTAGGTTGAGTATCAACATGGTAGTTCAGTAGCAGAACTGAAATGAAACCATTCATCATTAAGTATCAAGCGATCCAGGCATTTGACACAGAAAGGAACGCTCGTGGACTTACACTTATTGACACTACAGGATCCGAGTCCGTACCACTAAAGAAGATGCAGTCATCAGTATTGCCATAGGACGCACTTCAACACGCGCGTTCTTCCAAAAGGTAGAGGTCTCGAGGGACTCAGATGGTAGTGCATGTAGTTCGTAGGCTCACAGAGGATCGCCAGAACTTCAAAGATTATTTCTTCCTTGTGGGTAACGTAGCATAAGGAATGACCACCCAAAGATGAGAGACTTACGGATGGGTGGTCAAAGAATTAAGGTGGCAGATCGCAAATCGTAGCAAGTATTAGTCGCACAACGGACATCGCGCAGAGACCTGTGCTGAGACAGTCAAAAAGGTACGGGGGGGAGGAATCGAAAATCTTTGGCGAACCTAGCGCGAGGAGCACTAGCGTCCTTGTATTAATTCCGAATATATCTCCGGTTCAACTAATTAAAATTGTTTGTCGCACTCGAGCTGTGCATGACCTCAACGGCTTCAATATCCCCTCTTGTACAAGACATATGGCAGATAGGAGGCGCGTCAACGGGCCCTCTGGAGGCACCGCGCCGCCGAATTTTACCCTCTCGGTCGAGCAGTTACAAGCTCAAAGACCTAAACGCACAAGAAAAGCAAATGAGATCCGGAAAATATGTAAGCTCCCACAGGTTCACGAGAATGACTGACCACTAACAAGCAGTATACTCATAGTCCTCAAGACTGGGCTTGCACCTTCTGCCTCCGGATCGGCATATCTTGAGCTTGCGCCTCCCTCAGCCGGCGCCGCAAGCGCAAACTCTCTCACCAAGCCATCTTCAGCTCTGAAGCTGTCATGCACGGCACATGGCCCACGGCCAATTCCAAGATCGGCCCCTTTTACATCACAGCTGCTCCTTTCCACGAATGTCAAGTTCGCGTCTTTTGCCTCTCGCCAACGACGAGGCTATGTCCGCGACGCCAGCGAGCGAGACCTGGCGGTACATCTCGAAACGGCTTTACGAGGTATCATCATCAGTGAGCGGTGGCCGAAAAGTGGGCTTGATATTATAATCACTGTGCTTGAGGGAGACGAAGACAATTATATCAACAAAGAGCTGATGAGCAGTATAGAGGAATACAGGCGAAGTGAAGGTTGGGGTACGATGTCAATTCTCTCTGGCTGTATTACTGTCGCTTCAGCAGCGATTGCTGATGCAGGCATTGATTGTATCGACCTCGTGACTGGCGGTGTCGCGGCTATAGTCCACCAACCTACAACAGGCCTTATGAGGCAGCAATCCAAGCATCGGACAATATCGACACCGCCAGAGAATTCGAAAATAATACTTCAGGATCCCTGTCCAGCAGAAGATGAGGAAATCCTCGCCACCTGTGTGGTAGGATACTTACCGTCGCGGGATGAGATTACAGAGATGTGGGTAAAGGGTGATGTCACAGATCCTTTTGACCATAACCACGGAGACGGTACCAATCTAGATGCTCTCATGGATCAAGCTGTTGAAGCCGCTATGGCCACGAGACTGGTGCTGCTAGAAGCCGTCGAAGAGTCGACAGAAATCAAGATGCGGAAAAGCAAGCTTGACACATAAGCACACATTTCCAATCCAACAGCGGAAATGTCATCCTCTTAGCTAGCACATGATGATGCTTCTTAAACAATGAAAGCCTCTGAGCCAGCACTGGCTGGCTGCAGATCATCTGTAGCCATAGATGCATATTCCCACTGTTTGCTCGGCTTCCGGCTCAAAGACGGCAGTTTCTGAGAATCGTTGATACAAAACCTGGGTCTTACACGGATGTGTTTTCACGGCGATAGCCCAGGTTCTGAAGACCTGGCATCATAAAATGTACTGGGAACTAAGTCAAACCCATCTGAATACCTGAAACCGCAGCAGGACGTTACTAGAAGACAACCTTCATCGATTCTTGGCCTCACTGAAACAGCAAGCATGCCTTCCCGCATTGAACTTGCTGAGAGCCTTTGGCTTATGTACATATGTCTTCAGAATTCTGATTACAAAGCTGTAGGTTCCTTGACCCATTATCTCTTTTGGTCTAGGTACCTGACACTTGCAGATCGACTTCAATGCGGTAGGCGAAATTACTAAGCTCAAAGCTCCAGCAGCTCGCATGCGCTTCACACGTCTTCGCCGCGCCATTGAAGACGGGACCCTTATAGATACCCACGGCAAACAGTTCCAGGCTAGTGCTGATAAAATCGCCGATACACAGAAGAAGCGAAAGAAGCCTTCGGCTGAGGAAATGGACTGCGATGGAGACGACGAGGAAGCACGGGCTTCTCTGCCGAAGAAAAAGGTCGCTCGAAGTCCGTCGTATGAAAGCAGAGTAGGCCATCGTGGAACAGGTGAACCAGCCGACTCCGAAGCCAACGCCTCTCGCGACGTTCCAGTGGTCTCGGCCAAGCTCAAACCATTACTTCCCAATCAACCAGACGCAGCAAAAGCAGTCTCGGTCGATGCTTTAGGAAGCCATTCAGGTCTCGAGGATCCGTATACCAGCTCCGAACCCCATTCCCAATTCAAAGGACACGACTTCGAAAAAAGACCATAGCTCTCCCGGGAAGCGTACTTCTGGTGCACGAGGAATAAGCAAATGAGCGACGTGTAATCTTCAACCAGGGACTACTAGCATTCCCTCACCTAGACAAGGCCTAGGGAAAGGCAGAGTTCGTCAGAACATCAGCGGTCACGAGACTCATGCTTCTCCCATGCTAGCTGTAAATAGACTAACTGCCTCTTTGACTTGATGAGAACCCCAAACCCTTTCCACACAGACCTGCTGCAAAATGTGCTGGCGATGGTTTGTCTCTTGACATCTTGTGTGCCCTTTGATTCATTCATGTCTTATTAGTGGGCCTGTGATGGGCATACGGTGAACCGTCCAATCAATCGTGAGACAGCTTTTGAGCTTGAGTGACAGATCTAAATATGCAACTCACCTAATTATTCCGCGTTGGAGTTTATCATATATATCTCAATCGTACTTTCGCTATCTACCGTACTTGGCGGAGGAACATGCAGAATGACCTGCATACCTGCAGATCGGGGAGCCGCAGTCACATGACAGAACCCTTGAGGATCAGCTTTGCGGCTGAGATATGAACACCAATGTTGAATCATCTACAAGTAACGTTTGTTTTCAATGGTTCTGTTCGAACTTCCCCTTGATTGCGCCGCGAAGAGCGTATATGCCGCGCTGACTACGAGAACTTGGAAAATGAGCCAACAGCCATGCCCACTGGAACGTCAGATTATGGTCCTAAGGATGAGCAGGTCGCCGGCCCAAAGATTTTACATGAACCCCTACAAATGAGCTCTGATGACTCCGACAGCTGGGAAGACTCTGACTCCGATGGAGCTAAGCCAAAAGGTTGGCAAGAATCTATTCGACTTCGGAACATTGCACCCACTTTGGATGATGCCGAAGTACTGGATAGTGATGATGAGCCCAAGAAAGAAACATTCCATCTTCGCAATCGTCATGGAAGCGACGCCACCGATCAAACATTCATGCTCTATACGCCAGATGAAGAGCAGTCTGTCATCAAAAAATTTGACCGCCGCTTGGTCTTGTTCGTAGCTCTACTCTACATGCTCAGTTTTCTGGATCGGTCCAGTATGCACGAGCCAGATTCCTGGGGACTCATCTGCTAACGATGACTAGATATTGGGAACGCCAAAATTGCTGGTCTTTCCAGGGATTTACGTCTTAGTTCAGACCAATTTGAATGGCTTTTGAGGGCTTTTTACATCACCTATATCACTTTCGAGTGGATGACCCTGCTCTATCGAGTCTTTCCGCCGCACATCTACATTGCAGCATGTGTGGCGGCTTGGGGCCTTCTGGCCTCTTTGCAAGCAGTGGCTTCATCGTTCGAGTTTCTGTTTGTATTGAGGATGCTTCTTGGGATTAGTGAGGCTGCATTCGGGCCTGGAGTTCCTTTCTATCTTTCCTTCTTCTACAAACGAGACGAGCTAGCCTTAAGAACGGGTCTGTTCATCTCCGCTGCTCCACTAGCAATTTCTTTCGCAGCGAGCCTAGCCTGGATTATTACAAAGTTGTCAGAGCACATCGCCATTGCACCATGGCGCATGTTGTTCTTAGTTGAGGGATTCCCAAGCGTCGTCGTTGCGGTCTTTGCGTGGTACTACATACCCGATAGCCCCGGGACGGCTGTGTATCTGACCCAGCGCGAAAAGCGTGTTGCAAGGTTGAGGCTGCGAAAAGAAAAAGATCCTGCGAAGCCGGCGAGTGTCAAGAAAGGCTTGGAATGGTCAGAGGTCTGGACAACGCTCGTGGATCCAAAGAGTTACATGACAGCTGTACATCACCCCTTTTCAGTTGGACGGTTTTGGTCTGATAGGATGACTAGGCGATGTTTCTCTGCTGCAACGTAGCATTCAGCTCTTTGCCCGTCTTCCTGCCGACCATCATTGAAGAGTAAGATTTATCAATGCCTTCATTTCCAGGTAAGACAAAAGACTAAATGCGTATCAGGATGGGTCATTCTCCCGCAGCGTCTCAGGCACTAGCTGCACCTGTAAGTCTCATATCATATCTCCCTCGCCTGTACTGCACCAGATATGCTACGCCAGATATGCGTGGACGATCTTCACTACGGGCATGCCAGTCTCGTTCCCAGCCTTCTCTCACCTTAAAAGAAAGCTGACCCATCCTCTCCCAAGCCATACCTAGTCGCCTTCATAGTAGTCCTCCTAACAAGCTATTCCTCCGACCGCCTCCGCAACCGCAGCCTCTTCGTCTGCTTCCACGCCCTCCTAGCAACTCTCGGCTACACCACCATGGCCATCGCCGGCTCCCGCGGCGAAAAAGCCAGTGTCTGGTGGCGCTACGCCGGGGTCTATCCCGCGGCCAGCGGCTTCTTCTCTGCCATCACCATCATCATCACCTGGACCATCAACAACCAGGACTCGGATTCCAAGAAGGGCACGGGGGTCGCGATGCTCAATGTCATTGGGCAATTGGGCCCGCTTATTGGTACGCATTTGTATCCGGAGAGTGATGGGCCGTATTATGTTAAGGGGATGGCGGTCTGCGCGGTGTTCATGGCGGCGGTGGCGGCGCTGAGTCTGGGCTTGAGGTTTATTCTGGTTGGTAAGAATAGGGGGACGGTGGCGGAATACGCACCTGTGGGGGATGAAGATGAGGGTTTGGAGGTGGTGGAGCGGAAGAGCCAAGAAGGAAGGTTTGTATTCATGCTCTGAATATCTAGATTTCAATTGTCAATATTCTACATATCGTTCGCGTTGGATATCACAGATTTGACGGTTATGCTCTTTGTGTAACGTTGATTTCGGATATCATAATTTCGACGGCTACGCTGTAGGTATATCGTTGCCCGCTCCATGAAAATGCTTCGAAATATGTCTTGCTTGTCTAGATCCCAGCTTCCTCCACGAGCCTCCTGACAACATTCTTTAGTGCTGTACAAGCAGGACTGTCTGGGAAGTTATCGAAGAAACTTTCTCCATAGTCGCAAGCCATGCCGATCCTTGGATCAAGAGGCACAGCTCCCAAGAACGGAATGCCAGTCTCCTTCGCCAATCTTCTCGCCCCACCCGTTGTAGCCTTAAAGATCTGCGTTCTGTGGGTGCAGTTTGGACACACGAACCCAGACATATTCTCCACAATTCCAAGCACTCTGATGCCCGCTTTCCGGCAGAAATCAATTTCCTTCCTCACATCCAACAGACTGACTTCCTGCGGCGTCGTCACCACAACCGCTCCATCGACACCTGACTCCTTCAGGAAAGAGTTTACACTCAGATGCTCATCGCTCGTTCCAGGCGGCGTATCCACGATTAAGTAATCGAGCTCCCCCCACTCGACATCTTTCAAGAACTGCTTGATCAGTCCATTCTTCTTTGGCCCTCTCCAAATCACGGCGTCGTCCCTATTGGGCAGCATGAACTGCACACTCATAACCCCCAGATTATCCGCCACCCACACCGGACTCCAACCCGCATTACTAACATGAATCGTCTCAGCCTCGACACCCATCATCTTCGGTATGCTCGGCCCGCAGATATCGGTGTCCATGATGCCCACCATATTGTCCTCGTTTGAAGCAAAGGCATGAGCGAGCATAGCTGTGAACGTAGACTTTCCGACGCCGCCTTTCCCGCTGAGGACGAGTATCTTGTGTTTGATACCTGCGAGACGGGCGGTTATGAGAGGGAGGTCAGGGTCAGGGCCCTTGGGCGTGGTGGCGCATATCGACTGGTTTGGGCAGCCGGCACAGGCGTCGCCTTTGCCGGCGAGTTGCGATTCGGGTCCGGGACAATGTTCTGAAGGATCTGTCAGGTATTGGATGAGCTGTGGGGGGGATTGGAGACGGACCTGGCTCCGGCGCAACGAGGTTGGGTGTGTTCTTCAGTGGAGCCGAGAGGTCGACCTGTATGGGCTCTTCCAGCGAAGGCGCCATGTTGGTGACCGCCGACAGCGAAAGATGCGAGTGTCAGTCAGGCGTCAGTATAGTATCGAGATGCATCTTTTTTGGTAAGCAAGTGATAGAGAAGGTAGTGGAGTGGGCGTAGTGGCACGACAGGCTTGTACGTGGGGCTTGATTTCTAAGGTGCCACATCTGCATGTGGCGTCTAGAGCGCCTTCAAGGATTTAATACATTCTTGATACCTCATTGCGTAACGGCTCGCGCACTAAGTGCTCCGACATCGTTGACCCTACGCGATAGTTGCAGGTTGGCACTCGACAGTATTGCCATGGCTAGCCATGTATTGGCCAAGACCGCAGACGTCACTGAGGCCTGCTTCCGAGGAGAACACCACCCCCACCCGTTCAGCGAACTATGTCAATCCATTATAACATCCCCAAAACTGCGCCTGCAGAGCAACTCAATTCGTTCAAACACCGCACGGCCTGCCCCGCCCGACATTGGCTTAGTATCTTCATGCTTGAAAGTTGCTGACCTCCGCCTCTCCTACCCGAGAGAACACAGTCTTCGGCCTGAGGACAGAGTCCGGTGAGGCTTCTGTTGAAAATACCAGAACAGTCTCTGTCGTTGGTTTTGAATATCGCCGTCAAGCTGGCGTCACTCGGCTTCCAGTCTTTGACTTACGAGCAGAATTATGGCTTCAGAGGGGGGAGGTGTGCGAAACAGAAAACCGTCGGAGCAACCTCCGTGCGTTGAAGCAGCAGACAATACCTTACAAGCCGATCATGCATCGAAGGACAAGAAGACAATTGGAAGGACACCAGATGGCACTGGTAAATCTGCATGTGACGACAATCAACGAACGACACACTCGCTGATTCGCATGCGTAGTCTTCACTGTACCACAAACTCATGATATGGTCTCCCAGCTTCTCTCTCCCAGCCAACCCAAGAACCTCTCCGATCTGGTTGTCCTGGCTGTTCTAGGGATCCACATAATCAGTCTCTACCTACTACCACCTTTGCTTCGCAGCTCGGTCTTTGCTGTCGTCTTCCTCTTCTGGCGAGCCTGCTACAACGTTGGCATTGGGTATCTGCTCCACATCCAATCGAAACATATACGCTTGGTCCGATGGGCAAAGAAGACGAGAATCTTCGAGAACCCCGAGGAAGGCAAGAACAAGAATGTCTGGCTGTACAACACCATGAAGCGGGAGCTCGAGACAAAGATACCGCACGATTACAAATTTGAGGACGCGCCTGTTGAATACAATACGTGGCTGGTCTTTCGCAGAATTGTCGACCTGATCCTCATGTGTGATTTTGTGTCATACTGCTTGTTCGCCATTGCCTCCGGTTCCAGGCCTGTGAATGAGAGCATGATGCTGACCGTTGCTCGGTGGCTCGTGGGACTTGGGCTGTTCGGCTTCAATCTCTGGGTCAAGCTTGATGCCCATCGCGTTGTAAAGGATTTTGCTTGGTACTGGGGAGATTTCTTCTATCTCATTGACCAAGAGCTTATATTTGATGGTGTCTTCGAAATGGCTCCCCACCCGATGTACTCAGTGGGTTACGCTGGCTACTACGGTATGTCCTTGATGGCAGCAAGCTACAAAGTCCTGTTCGTCTCAATCATTGCACATGCTGCTCAGTTCGCTTTCTTAATCTGGGTCGAGAATCCGCACATTGAGAAGACTTACAATCCGCCACCAACAAGAAAACAAATGCAGGAGTCTGAAAGTGATTACCCGGAGTCCGACGATTCTCATGAAAACCCAGAGAACTTCGCCAGTGGACCGACTCCACTGGCTTCGACGACTCAGCCATCTCCGGTACACCCCCTGGTTGGCCTGAGAAACATCGACCTATACCGAGTAACCGATACCTCCGTCATTCTCCTGCAGCTGTACATATATGCGTTCATGTTTCTCACTCCTTCCACTCCTTTATTCAATACATTGTTTGTTCTTAACGCGGTTGCATGGCGTTGTTGGTATTCATTAGGCGTTGGCTTCGTCCTCAATCGTCAATCGAAGAAGAAAAGATGGACTCGTCATTTTCTCAAGTTTGGCGAAAGCACCGAAGAAGCATGGCGGCAATGGAAAGGAATGTACTACATGAGCACGGTTATGTGCTACACAAGCTTCGCTGCTGCGTCTTGGAAGATGTACTCAGCGCCAGCAGACTGGAGCTCGGGGCTTGTGCTGTTCAAGCATGTTACTGGAGCTAGTCTGATAGCTTTGCAGATGTGGACTGCCATGAGCATCTATCAATCATTGGGCGAGTTTGGCTGGTTCTTTGGCGACTTCTTCTTCGATCACTCGCCCAAGTTGACTTACAGTGGGATATACCGCTTTCTAAACAATCCAGAGAGGGTCATTGGCTTGGCGGGAGTATGGGGCGCTGCACTAATCACGAGCAGCGGAACTATCACTGCTTTGGCATTCATGAGCCATGCGCTTGCGCTACTTTTCATCCAGTTCGTTGAGCGTCCTCATATGCAGAAGCTCTATGGGCAAAGCTTGAGACAGGAATCCGGTGTCTCGAAGAACTTCCGCCGATCGCTCCCACAACCTCTTTGCCAATTGCGAGGTAACGTTGACAAGGTCCTAACTGAGACACTAGATTCACTCGAGGACTATGTCGATGCCGCGCGGCCAAAAATCGCCGCCGGCATGAGCGTGTTCGTAAAAGACTCCACCGCGCTGTTCAAACATCCCGCCCGTATCAGCATTACAAGGCTCGCTCCAGACCTCGCAGGCTACGATCCGAAGGACTACTCCCTCGAGATCCTGAACGCTTCGTCAGCCGCATCCTCGCACCAAACGAGCGAGTTCAGAACCCTTGTCTTTGACTACGGCGCCCCTATCAAGATCCGCTGGACAGCACCACTCAACCACAGCAAGAATGACTGGGTCGGCCTGTACATGGTCGCTGACAACGCATCCCGTGAGATCACCAGGATCAGCTCCCAAGGTCGCTGGGTTGCCACCAACAAAGATCAGTACGACTCTATCATCTCCGACAAAGGCATTCTCGTCAGCAACGTCCGCGTCTCAGGGACGAAGCGCAAAGACGGGGAATCCAAGGATTTCTTGTCTGGTGAGATGGAGTTCAGTGACAGCAAGCTTTGGTGGACGACCGGTGTCTTTGAGTTTCGATACCATCACCATGGAAAGCACAACGTCATGGCCATCTCGCTTCCATTCGAGGTCCGTATTGATAAATTCGATGAGGATGATGTTGAGGTGGATGAGAATGGGCTGGTGAGGGCCGCGGTACAGAAGGCGGTGCTACGGCTCGTGAGGGATTGCTTTGATCGAGATCCGGATATTGCCCCGAAGTGCGTACTTCCGTCGTTGATATAGTGGATTTGGAAGCTGATACATCAAATAGTACTGTCGACGACGCATTCGGCGGCTTGATCGAACGGGAGGGCAAATGCGCCAAACGCGTGGTCTACGCTGTTCACCGAATGTAAGCGTTTCTTCATCCCCTTCACTCTCACATCCTCCCCTTTGTTCGAAAGAGCATTATAGGCTTAGCGGATGACAGGTTCGGCATCGAGTTCGCTCCGGAAGTCGTGCAAGCGGACGGTAATGTACGCAACATGGCATGGCGAATATGCAACGCCAAAAAAGTTTTAGTAAGATCCACCTCATACCACGCCCTCTAATCAAGGGCATATACATAGACTGACGCCGAGGCCAGGCGCCCTACATGTCGCTTTCTGAGGGGAAAAATACCCCGTCGCAGCCGAAGTATTGAGGCCAAAAAGTGGGTTAACAAGGCGTTGAATGCGGGTGTAATTATCGTGGGATGAACGACGTATATATTGATGAATTCTGTGTTGTTCATACCAGTCGAAACAGTCCTCGTCCTCCGTGTATCCACTCTCAGGGGCTCATGGATGTCTGGTGAGATCTTGTTCTACTCATCGGAGCTCTCCGTGATGGAGAAGTACGAAGACTTTAACGGCTTGCCGTTTTGGCTGAGGGGTTATACTGGCTGTAGAGTCCACTACAATTACGTCAAATTGTTCTTTGATGATCTTTTGAGTGTTCTACATCAGGTAAGGTAGGACTGCCAGCAGTCTGTTCCACTCGTGAGGCTCATTATAGCCCTACTTTAACCCTAAAGCTTGATGCCAAGACACTCTCATCAAAGAGGATCAGCAGACGCTTTGACTTCTTCGCAGGCTTTATAAACCCACTTTACCCTGCAATAACATTGTGTGTCTTGGTGTGGTCATCGCTCTTCGCGAGACGGTGCTTGTACCATTGCATAGTTCTCTAGGATAACATTGTCTAGACATAAAAGTGGATCCCCCACCTAGGGCCGACGAGCACCCCTAGGTGGGCCACACCTCAATTTCTAGATTATCTCAATTACCTATAAAGCGACAATTTTCTAGTATCTAGTATAGTTTTATCGCACTACATCGAAATTATATAAATAGCGCGTCAAATAAAAGCGCTTATTAAGCTCTATAAATTATCTATTGAAAGTTAATTATTTAGAGAAGAAATAATAAATATTTAGATAGCAAAAAAGACAGTTTTCCAAATTAAAAAAACTATCTCTTTGAGAAAAAAATTATTACAAATTAGCAAAGCAAGCAAATGCGTATTTAGACAATTAATTCTAAATATCTATTATCGATGTTTAATTTTTTTGCTCGATTTTCTAACATTTTTCCAGAGCTCTCTGAGCTCCCTGAGAAAATCTAGGGTTAGGGTTAGGTCACGTGACTAACTAAAATGATCTAAATAGACGAAATTCGTATTTTTAGAAATTTTATATTTTTCAAAATTCGACAAATCAAAACAACCTCAATCGAGCTTAGCTTCAAAAAGTTTTAATGTTCAAAATCTATTATCGAGTTCGATAATAGCATAGTTGCGTCAACGTTAACGTCAAAATTTTATAAATTGCAAATTCGATCGATTCGAGCAAAGTTTACTCGGGGAAGAAATCTTGATAATTTGATTATCCCATGTGTGCGTTAAGGACGACGACGACGTCTCCAAGTAGACAAGCCTAGTAGTAATAGACAAAGCGAGAGAGATCCTAATTATCTCGCGAAAGTTTAACGTTTTGCCAAGAGACGCTTGCGAAAGCTAATTTAGTCTCTCGTTATTAGCGTTGCTCAAGAAATAATTGTAATTCTTAACTATGCTTAGAGCTTCTAGAGCCGTTTTTGCGCTCGATTTAAGGCACAGTAACTCTTAACTGCTAAGTCTTGCTAGCTTGCTCAGAGCAGCTTAGAGCCCCAAAAAAAAATGCCAATAATAAGAATCTTTAATTAATTGGAAATTGATCTAAGAATATATTTATTGCGAAATAGATATAGAGAACACGCACTTGTAGAACTATCTAGATGTTGCGTGCAAGAAATATCTTAGAATTATACTTAGGGTTGCGATTTATTGGTACAGGCAAATTAAGAGATTCGAGAAGATTCTATCTACAAGTGCGTGTTCTCTATATCTATTTCGCAAATACATTCTTCAATAGATTGATTTTTAGTTAATTAAAGATTCTTATAGACGTTTAGAATCAATTGTCTAAATACGTATTTGCTTGCTTTGCTAATTCGTAATAATTTTTTTCTCAAAGAGATAGTTTTTTTAATTTGGAAAACTATCTTTTTTGCTATCTAAATATCTATTATTTCTTCTCTAAATAATTAACTTTCAATAAATAATTTATAGAGCTTGATAAGCGCTTTTATTTAACGCGCTATTTATATAATTTCGATGTAATGCGATAAGACTATACTAGATACTAGAAAATCGTCGCTTTTTAAGTAATTGAGGTGGTATGGAAATTGAGGTGTGGCCCACCTACTGGTGCTCGCGGCAGGAGGTGGGGCATCCACTTTTAGGTATGATTTAGCGATGGAGAAGTGTTGAAGTCCCCTGTGTTTGCTGTGCATCGTCCGATCTTTCAGTACTTTGCCTGAACCCAAAGCGTCGTATCATCGCAGACCAATACCTTGATAGAGGAGGTGGGGCTTTGACCAGATCGTGCACCATGTAGGCGTCATGTATCACCTTGACAGATATCCTGGGTCGCAGTTTGTTCTTGGTTGTAGTTGTGTAGTCTACGCATGAAGGCTGCGTCGTATTGCTCTTGTTGTCACAGTCTTCTTGTTTGAGGGGGGTGAGGAGTTGTTTGCGGTATGAGGTGTGCTGAATGGTGTTTGTGGAGATGCCATAGCATCCGGTCTTGACAAGTGTTACTTTCGCTCAATATCGGTGTTCTCTGGGATAGGAGCAGACTTGCTGGGGAGAGAAAAGTCCACCACCGCTCCGGGTCAATCATTGGTCTTGCGCGTACAGTGCTGCATCAAGAATGGCCGGGATTGCATGCAGCAGTGATGCGTCAGCAGCCTATCGGAGGTCGAGATCAGCAGCAAACACCCTCAGGTTTCTGGCACCGGCCCTGCTGGTGTCGGCATACAAGGTGATTGTCTGATCTGCTCTTCGATAAGATAGAATGCTATTGCTCCAGCATCAAGTCAATAAGGCTTACTGTCGCGTCAGAACAGGCAAACTTTGAAGTTTGTCCAAAGATCATGATTAGCAAATGCGAGTCGTTATCGCGTTGGTCCTTTTGGTGATATATGCGTCAGCACATACGGTTACCAGCATGGTCATTAACCATGGCTAAAGAAAATGGTGTGTTCCACTGCATCCCAACATCCTATCAGCAGCAGCAATTGCTTTATACCCTGGACGTAGGGAGAATGTCGAGGCGGATGGATATGTTCCCAAGTCACAAGGCTTTGGCCCCTCTTCGACGGCCGTCTCATCTTCATTATTGTGCCTTTCTCAACCGACTAGAACATGAAACAAGTCCTAGGACTTCAATGAAGCTACCATCATGGCGGCAGCATCTCCACTACCTCCCCTGGCCGATGTGAAAGCCTGGCATTCGGCCATTCACAAGTATGAGCTGGAGTATGGATCCGAAATTTTCGACAAAATCAAGCAAAACAAAACCACCAGACCAGAGCATTTGCTGGACTTTGTCCACGAGAGGCGGAAAAAAGAGTCCAGGAGCAAGTTCAGCACGCTCATGAGTAACATCAGCACGCTTAAACAACGATTTGAAAGATTCCATGCGGCGTTAGATGTCCTAGCTCAAGGAATACCATTCGGATGTATACTATGGGGTTCGATTAGAGTAGTCCTTGAGGTTCGTGATATACCGTGCTTTATATCCCTTCGGTTGATTTCGAACCCATCATTTGCCTTGTTGAGGGGCGCAGGCACTGCAATTTGAGATGGATGCATGCCTGTGATGGCAAGGCTGTGCTGTGCTTGTTTGGTGATGTCATTTGCCATTGCTGTCCCAGTGGTGAACTATCTATGGCCACCTCGTGCACATACATGGAACAAGGATTGACTGTGAGGCACCCTAGATTGTTGGAGGCTATGCAAAAGCGTTTGAACAGCTTCTCAAGGCCCTGGAAATGACGGGCAAGCGCCTTCCTGTCATTGAACTCTACTCGGAAGCATATAGCGACTCGCCTCTCTTCCAGGGATGTCTCATCGACTACTACATATCTATGATCGGATTCTGGAGCAAAGCTGTCAAGTTCTATGAACGCAAAAGGTGTTTCGCTTTTTGGAGGTCGATATGGTCGAGCTACCAGATTGATTTCAATGATCTCGACGAGAACATGAAAGGAAACTACAGCCATATCGAACAGTGTACCAAGGCTCTTCATGAGTTGGAGACAAAGACGCAACACAAAGGGATTCAAGGTATGGCGTCTTCTGTATTCAACAACTTTTCTGATGAGGAGCAGCTCTTACTCGCCGCGCCGACGACGACAAGCTTAGGCGTGTCATTAAATGGCTTACGCCTCATGGTTACGATATCGACTACTTCGAACAAGACTTAGCAAGAGAACGCAACAAACGTCATCGCACGTCTTGTAAATGGATACTGGTCACTCGAGAGTTCAAGACTTGGGACTCTTGCTCTGCGGAATCCCCTGAGAGTCTCCTTTGGATAACGGCTGTACCTGGTGCGGGAAAAACAATACTCAGCACTTTTCTGATTGATCGTTTACGCTCTGTCTCTTCAGGGGGAACTACACCAGTGCTCTTCATAATGTTTCAAGCCGGGGATGTCGCAAAATCTACACCTCTGTCTGCTGCCCGTACTCTGACCTACCAACTACTTGACGGCCTCAATCCAAATGATGCCGCCTTGGTCGAGGCAGTCGCTCAACGCAGTAGCAGGAGTGGCAGCTCTGAAGCGAGGGATTTCCGGTCTCTGTGGGAACTGTTCTGTGAAAACGTTTGCAAATTGCAGACAGCTATCATAGTGGTGGATGCCATTGATGAATGTCAAGACGGGCCCGTTTTCATTGATAGTATTCTCAAGCTCTCCAAAGCTCCTCATATCAAGATTTTAATCACGGGTAGGCGAGAAGCGAACCTGTTGTCACACTTGGAGAGTCATCAATCGCTCAACTTCGGAGTGAGAGAAAACCATCAAGACATATTTTATTTCTTGAGCACCGAAATCTCGAACAGTCGGAAGCTATCAGACCCGGTCTTGTCCAAGCATTTCCTCGAACGTTTCAACATGTCCTTGTGTGATTACTTGCTGCAACGTGCGAACGGGCTCTTTATATGGGCTTCACTAGTGTTAAAAGAATTGGATTCTCAGATAACGGTTGAGGACATCTTGCGAACTGTGGATGAGCTCCCCCAAGAATTGGTGGACATCTATAACCTCATCCTGCGAAACATACCAGTCCCTGAAAGAAAACTCTGTACTTCGATATTACGATGGCTAGCATGTGCTGTTAGACCCCTGTCTGTTGCGGAGCTGTGGGAAGTACTGAGTATCGAGATGGCTGGCGGATATGAGGACTTCCTCGTTTCTGAGCGTGAGATTGAAATTTCTTGTGGCTCGCTCGTTGTTATGGAGAATGGTTTCATGCACTTGGTCCATCATTCACTGGCTGAATTTTTATGCAACCCTTCTCGAGAGCCACAGTCGAGTTCCCCTCCGGTGGGATTTACGATCGATGTCTCCAACGCTAATCTCACAATGTTGGCCAGCTGTCTTACTTACATAGACGCTTCGGTCACTGACCTCAATGTAGAACCAAAGACACAGCGAGAGAGACCCTGCAGCGACTACCTTAAAGGGTGCTACAGCTTTCTCGAATATGCCGTTTATAATTGGGCTCATCATCTTCAAAACATCGAAACACTTGGCGATGCGAACATTGACTCAAGAATTTTGTGGGGTGATAGATGGCTCTACTGGATCGAATTTTGGTTTGCTCTTGGGGCCCAAGATCTCTGGAGCCTTGAACGGTACGTTGAGGCGCTATCGAATCGGTGCCAGAGCTGGGATTCGGTTGGCCCTAATGGTCGTGCTTCGCTGAAGTCGACTTTCAACTGGACGCAACACGCTGCTCGGCTGCTCGAGCTATATGGGCAAGCGCTGCAAGAGGACCCCTCGTCAATTCACTTCATTGATACAGACCTTGGCGGCCAAAGACTATCTACCACGGCTTCTTGCAAAGCAGGTTCAGCCTCGACTCCCAGCCCTCGTACCCGAAATATTCGTCTACGTTCCACCTCATTCAGCGAAGAACTTCTCGGCGGAAGACTGAATGAGAGTTTGTCGCGAAGCAGATTGGAGCTACCACGCTATGGGCATCGCCTCCTTGGACTGTTCTACGCTGATGTATCTCGTGGGGTAATATTTATGGCCAGCTACGAGACGGTGGTCCCAGAGCTTTTGTGCCAGGATATGCAGACTGGGAGGACCATGAGGCCGATGAGGCAGGGACGAACATCAATAACAGGTACGAGGTACTCTTATGAGGGTTTTAGTATCAGCAAAGGAGGTAAATATATTGCCACGCTTCACCGAAGCTACCTAGACGAAACCTACTATCCAAGACACAGATACCAGCTCACTGTATGGGACATTTCAGAGCGGTTAGCTCTTTGTGGTTCCCAACAGGACGAATGGTGCTCTATTGCAGTTTCGATGTCTTTCGAAAGCAGATTCCTTGGCCAATGTTCGCAACCTCTGGCATTCGATGACGAAGATACGCTTTACTGTCTGTCTGGTCGCATAGATATAAGATCTGCTATCCTCGGCAACTCTACTTTCGACGAGAGTATTCTCCAACGAAGCGATTTTGGAAAACTACAGGATCTTAGAGGACTCGGTTATAGCGCTGACTGTCAATCCCTGGTCGTCTATCATGGCTTGAACAAGTGGCTGGCAAGGCTGAATATAAACGATATGTCTAGAATCTCATTGAAAACATTCTCGGCCTTAAATGCGATGGTCTATTCTATCAGCTATAGAGGTCGTTACGTGGTATGGCAAGACACTATGGCCAGCAGACACTACTGCGTTCACGATTTTTCCACGCAATTATCAAGATCGTTGCCAGGATCTCATCAGATTGCGTTTCCAGCTAACCTTAACCTTGTCTTCTCTCGCGATGAGGAGTGTTTGCTCGGCATCATGGCGTCCTCCCCTGCTTCTGGTACAAGCTATTTCTATGTTGCCATCTGGCGATCGATCTCGTCAGACATGTATCAAGTGTGTTCGCCAGGGATACCAGCAATTGTCGGCATCAGTTTTAGTACATTAAGGGAGCCAGCGTACCTCGCGACGAAAGATAGATGGCTAGAGTTCGATCCTTTGGATCTCGATTCGCTCAAAGTCGAAAACGAACAGCAAGGTGCCAAAGGTTCAAGTGTGATAAGTCAGGTTTCTTCTGATGGCACTTCTCTAATCTTGCTGTCTAGAATATCAGATACGCTGTAAGCTGACGTGGACGTTCCTGTCCAGGAGCGCTACCGTAATCGTTTCTCCTTGAAAAGTAAGGGGCTAATATTGCCATTGCATAGGAGTCAAGTGGAACTCTATCATCTACCAGATGAGCTTCCCTACAACACGATCAGTCTTGAGCTTCCACTACCAAGTACCCTGCCAGATCCTCGAGTCTGTTTTAGCCGAGACTTGAGTTTTCTTCTTGTCAATGACACGGTGTATGGCCCTATTGGCGGCACAGATAGTACGAAGTCCATAACCTTGCCAGTGCGAAGAGCAGACTTGGTTACCGACCCAAGCAGTCAACAACCTCCGACGAGTCCACGCTTGACCATGTTGCCCGAGTTTAGCGCCGATTGCGAATACGTCGTCTTTTCAGATTCCGGAAGGCTGCAAACGTCTGAGCCGTCACGACTCGAAGTCTATCATCTGAGAATCACAGACTGCGTTGCTTTCCATGTCACCCTGCCAGAGGAACTCGGACTTGATTTGCTCGCCCATGCGAACTTTGTCATGCATCCAAACTTGCCCATGTTGGGTGCCATATCCTGGGCTGTTTTACCAAGCAAAGCCGGATTACACGTGACTCTAGCATGCCATGTCCTTGAGCTTGCCTGTTCGCCAAACTGTATATATGTCGATCGTGTCACGAAGAGATTAGAAGGTAAGCTGACTTCATGGGCTACATCCTGGAGCAACCAACAGTCACCAGCCGTCAAAGCGTGGACTGACCATTGCGTTCTTAGGTTGTGTGCAACTCCAGAACGAAGTCGATCGAATTTGTACGGCTTGCTGGTCGGACTGCGGCACTTTTCTCTCAATCAGAGATCATCTCGGATTTCTAGTATATCCACCCTGGCGCTTGTCCCCCAAATGTCTGGGACATATCGCTGTGCAGCATTCGCTAAGGACACTCTACCCAGGACGGGTTCTCCACGTTACGAGCTTGGGCGCTGAAGCACTGTTCTTACGTGCTCACAACAGGGATGGACGCTTCTTTCTGGAAGTTGGCAATACAGAAACACGCACAAGAAAGATATTGTTGGAGCAGGTGTTGCCGTCTTATCTGGTTGACGTAAACCCGGTCGTGGTCTTTGACAATGTGGAGCGCCCGCAAATCTATTTAGTGTTTCTTTGCGGTGATCGTTGGCCGGAAGTGATGGTGATACCCAGCACTTGGACACAGTTAGTTGAGGAATGCATAGAAAAGGCATCGAGACATCTTCTAAAGGGCTCTAATGAGAAGATAGAGAGCCTTGGACAACTACTCGATTTGGAGAAGCAGTGGGTAAGGGAACATAGACCTCTGTTATCTTAGCTAATGCCTATCGAATGTAATCCGCTATGTGCATGCCGTGCTCGCCAAAATGCATGATGCTAGCCACCGACGCCCTGCTTAAAGATGTGCACGCTAACTGGACCCAACCGCGAACCTCGCCCAATCGAGCTTTCAATGCCATGTTATGGGCAAGGTACTCATCGCTGATTACGGCGCCGGCGTTGACGCTCCTCCTGTTCCTGTCTTAGACGACGCTTCTCCACACAAGTGGGGCATGTTCCGCAACGCGCAGGATAGAAATGCGCCTCGTTGTCCCCTGGACAGGGAGTACATCTGTGCCTCTGGTAGAATGGACATCCGTCTCTCCACACGCTATGTGTCTCTCTGCCACACCCATAGTGCTTATAGACGTGGTCACACATCACGATTGTGTGGCCGTCTAGAGACGTTGTGAGATTCTTGAACACCGTCTCTTGTCAGCAACCTGTTTATCTAGGCAAGACGTTCCGCTGCCGATATGTCAACACGTCTAATCACCGACTGGACCTCCCCGATATTGGGTATATTGTACGTTCACCACGTCGAAAAGCTCGCTATGAATTATGGCCGGTAATGCCAGAACGAGCTGTAGACGACCTAGAAATGAGCAAGCAAGCAGTCCTTGAGAGACTGCTTGAGGTTGGGGACGAGCTGTAGATGGCCACTCAGGGGTTCGAGCAGACGTGCCGGTTGGGTGTGTACGCAGAGCGTCAGGCGTCGAAAGACTGCTTGTCGCTTTGTGGGAAGGTCGTTGCTGGTGAACCGTATACGTAGACGCGGCGAAGCGTCTATTGACGTTGCCCGATGCGGCGGGATCGCGTAAAGGGAAACGGAGATGAGGAGGGATAAGGGGTAGGCTGAGCGATTAAAAGGGTGCGGAGAAGGGGGAGGACGAGGGCCGAGGAGGTAAACCAGGGACGTTACTGCCGTATATAGTAGCTCAGGGACGTAGCTTTGGAATGATATCGATAGTCTGTAGCTGACTTCGATGGTACGTAGAATATGTATGGGAAGCGAGGGAGGTTAAGGAGCCATGGCGAGCGAGAAATATACTTAGGGATCGAGTCATTGCCAAGGTCGATCTCAAGAGTGACTGGTGAGAGAGCAGTGAAGGCATTTGCGGGACAAAGAAACGCTTCACTTATCCACCGCGTGATGGACATGTGCTACGAAGTGACCGTGAAGTGGGAATAGAGCGCTTAAAGCAGTCCTCGAAGTATACCCTCGGTGTACGATGGGCTGAGAAAGATTCATACTTGATGTAGGTTCGGGGTCATCGAGGTCAAAGTGACGGCTGTCAGCGGAACGGCACAGTCTTGAGAAAGACTGATACCGTAAAGCTACGTTTAGCTTCATTATTCATGACTCTGTGCTGGATAGAACCTCGTGAACTTGCAGGAAGACATGGAACAAGAGGGTTGATCCGTTGGCGCAGCGTAACAGGGCTCTATTAGAACGAAAGACTCCGAGGCAGTCGACCGGGATCTGCTCGGCAGCATGAGGAATATATTCCTCGGTATGACATTGCGTGGGGTATACAGCGACCGTGAAGAGTGACGGCTTGGATCACTGAGCGTTGACGTCGCTGCCGCCATGAAAGCCTTAGAACCCGTTCTTGTTACACAATACTGGACCGCTAGCGCTATCTACCAATAATGAGCGAAAGGCATGCTACTTCATATGTGGGACCTTTGAGAAGGTGGCGAATAGCAGTGGGGACAAAAGAGAATATACCCGCCGTGTTCAGGCACATCAGCTATGTGGAGCTCAAGACTGAACAACTCCAGCGAACCCATCCCAGTAGCCTCACGGCCGTCTCTGTAGACTGGGCGGAGGCTCCATACAATCTGCGTGAAGCCACTCGAGAATATTCACTCTCAAGCGTAGCTTGGTGAACGCGTATACGAAAATTTCTCGAGCGTCAGCCACTGACAGGATCGATCATGAGCAAAGCGGCCTGATCTGACTGGCTTATTGAACTGTGAAAGAGGTTCAGACCAGTCTGAACACCGCAGGCAGACGACCGTTTCATGGACAAGCTGGACCCACGGCAGTTGGTGATCTTTACCTAATAAGCCTGACTAAGCCAGATCGCAGGTTTGTTGGCCCGTGCTTCGGGTTGACCCAGTATCGCATCTTTGGCCCTGCTTTGATGTGAGAGGCAGAGTCCCACATCGACCAACAAGAAAGCTTTGAGAGCGAGCCTGAGGCTGGGAAGATTCTTGCAACCAGCAGCGACGGCAGCTAAAATCAGTAAGCGCTCTCAGTAATCGAAACTAGGTGTTGCACTTCCGTCTGGAGTCCGGAACGGCAAGTCAAGTGTTCGGCGATGGAATTGCGAGCATCCGGACCGATACACTGTCGCACACTAACAAGAGATCCCACGGAACATCCGATTCAGCATCATTACGACATGTCCTGAAACCTCTGCTTTGCCGTAGGGTACAACAGGACATTGGACATATAAGAGAGACCTCACGCCATGGATCCAAACGCTATCAACCCTCCCACACTCACATCCAGCACCCACCCAAAGAGACCTCATCGAACAATGCTTCCACCATAATCGAACTCTCATACACGTTCATCGGTTGCCATAACCCTTACTCAGCAATGCCTGCCCCAAAAACGCTCCTCATCACCGGCGCAACTGGCAAGCAAGGTCGCGCCTTGATCGACACCCTCCTCTCCTCTCCAAATCCTACCACCTTTAACATCCTCGCCCTCACTCGCAAAGCCTCCTCCTCTTCCGCCCTCTCCCTCTGCAAGCTGGCCACCAACATCCAGATCGTCGAAGGCAACCTCTCCGACTCCCGTGCCATTTTCGCCTCTGCGCGCAACCTCACTACAGAGCCCGTATGGGGCGTCTTCGGCGTTACAACACCCATGGGCGGCAAAGAGGAAGAGCAGGGCAAGTTCCTCATTGACGCCGCGGTTGAGGCAGGGGTGCAGAAGTTTGTGTTCACGGGCGTGGAGCGCGGCGGGGAGCAAGCGACTGAGGTGCCGCATTTTATTACGAAGCACAACATCGAGGCGCACCTGAAGCGGGAAGCGGGCGACAAGATGGAGTGGACGATCTTACGACCGGTGTTCTTCATGGATAACCTCCTGCCGGGAATGGTGGGTAAGGTCATCGGCACGGCGTGGAAAAACACCTTGGAGGGGACGGGGAAGACGTTGCAGATGGTCGCGACGCCGGATATTGGCTATGTGGCTGCGCAGGGGTTTCTAAAGCCGGAGGAAACGAGGAATGAGACGATTAGCTTGGCGGGGGACGAGATGACGTTTGAGCAGGCGGACAAGGTCTTCAGAGAGAAGACGGGGAAGGAGTTGCCAGTGACTTATGGGGGCCCTGTGAAGATAATGTTGTGGATGATGAAGGATTTGGGATTGATGTTCAAGTTCTTTAAAGACGAGGGCTTTGGGTCTGATGTGAAGGGGTTGAAGAAGAGGTTTCCGAGGATGAAGTCATTTGGGGATTGGTTGGATACGACGGAGTGGGTGAAGACATCTCCATGAGTTTAACGTTCTGGTGGGTTTACCTGTTGGAGTTGCGGTTGTTTCAGCTATGAGAATCTGTAGAGTTGGGTCATTAGATAGATGGCTGGAGTTTGGCACAGGTACATTAACCTCTTGTAGTGAACCATTCGGTCAAATTCTAGATACCAAGCCAGCGTTTCGATCATCTACTCAGTCATTTCACAGCATGATCCTCAATGCTACTGTTATCCCATGTGTTGGCAAGATTTTGTTTTCAGGGCTGTCCGAACAACGATTACTTGTCCTCGTAAAGAAGGTGCTGACTCAATGGTCATAGCCCGAATGTCCAGTGGCAAGTCATCGCCGAAGCCGCAAAGACATCAGAGAAATTCGCTGACATGGTTGGAGAGCCAAGAGACACTCAATAATTAAGGAATCTTATCGGCCGGAGATTATGTGGAGATTAGCCGAAATATAGACCTGCAAGAAGTCGATGACATCATCGAAACATTGGTCAAGATTATATTCTTCACCCATTGACTGCTGCAGAACCAATTTCGACGAACCCCACAACTCACTGCAATTCACTCCCCTCCAGCACCTCCTACCCTATCAAGCGACCACCCAAAACCACAGCCATAGCTCCCCCCACCGCACGCACCACCCTCCGCCTACGCTCCCTCCTCTCCACCATGTCCACCACAACCACGCACCTTACGACTCATCCCGCTCCCTGGAAATCCGACTTCCTCTCCCACCTCACGCACATGCCCTCTCCCGAATTCGTCCTCGCAACCCTACACCCCTCTTCCAAATCCCCAAACCCAGCCCCCACCACCACTCCCACCACCCCTTCTTCCACACCCTACCTCCCCCGCCTCCGCTACTGCATCTACCGCGGCATGTGGGGCGAGCTGCCAGAAAACAAACACAGCACCGCTCCCAAAAACCCCCGCGTCTACGAGTCTGAGATGCCGACCTTCACGACCGACGTGCGAATGGAGAAAGTTCCCGAGCTGTTCGCGAGCAGTGCAGGGAAGGCGGAGAAGGAGGAGCAAGTCCAGGGATCGGGGGGTGGGGGCCCCTGTGAAGCTGCGTTCTGGATCAAGGAGACCGGGACGCAGTGGCGGATGAAGGGGACGGCGTGGGTGGTGGGGCAGGATATTGAGGGGGAGGGGACGAGTGGGGTTAGGACTGTGAAGAGCGAGGTGGGGAGGCGAATGCGGATCGTGGATGAGGAGAAGGCGGAGAAGGGGGAGTGGAGCTGGGAAAAGGAATTGACGGCGCATTTTGGGAATTGTAGTCCGGGGATGAGAGGTCGGTCTTCTCCCCTCTTCCCATCCGAATGGCTTTCCTTGCCGGCTTGAAAGACAGTAAAAGTGCTAATACTTAATCTGTTTGGCAGGCTCATGGAAGAACCCCCCACCCGGACGACCGACCAAGGGCGAGGAGCCGGACGCAGAGCACCAGCTCGGACAGAAGGTAGAGGACCTGAACGACCCCATCGCGAGGTCTAATTTCCGAGTCGTCATCATCAAGCCAGATGAGGTGGAGCGGTTAGATACCAGTGACCCTGCGAAGGCCAGAAGATGGAAGTATACTTTCGTCGTCGACGGCTCGGGCCAGGGCAAATGGGAGACGGAGGAGCTGTGGCCTTAGAACGGCACGGTGGGATACGAGGCCGATAGAAAGAAATTGTTGAGGCTTTCTACGCCATGTCATTACCGCCGTTGTGGAAGTCGACACGTTGACCCCGGTTTACCTATTTCCCAAGGTCCATCGGATTCCACGACAGTACGTTGGACCTTCTTCCCATGATCATACACTTTCCTTTTCATCAGAAGTCCTCGCTCCATTCCTCCCAGGGCCCTCCCCCTTCTCCTCCATCTAACCAACCAACCACATCAGCACCATACCGCATTGCCCGCCCGCCCGATCCAGCCCCAGTTCGCAAACCCACCCGTCCCGCGCCCCCCCCCAGCAGTCCCACCCCCCTTCCTGGCCAAAGCCGCAACCCCCTTAAATCTCCCTCAAGAGCCCGGCCCCTAGAATACATACAAAGGAACAATTCCATCGCACCAACTGCCCACCTCTTT
>JAABUS010003135.1_pt1 | contig 27904 bp, 1 predicted proteins | sample 5560161 | NCBI WGS metagenome assembly JAABUS01 (sample SAMN10711885, study PRJNA513376) | rock metagenome | isolation source: Antarctica rocks | place: Antarctica: Victoria Land, Trio Nunatak nord | collected 2016-01-04
TATAGGGGCCCTAGTCTAGATACTATAAAAAGTCAAAGTTCAAAAAAAAAAAAAAAAAAATTTGCTAAATCGGTGCAATATCGGTGCATAATGTGCTTAGAATGCGGGACATAAGCAGATACGCATTTCCAGTATTTTGTATAATTTCGGTGTAAAATACGTAAAAATCGGGGTTTTCGGACTTGCCGATAATTATAAGAGTTTATTTTTAATTATTAAAAAACTCGGTAATATAGCGGTAGAGTCTAAATAAAGAAATAAATATTAAATTAAAATATTATTAAAAGAGTTATATAATATTCTTATTATAATAATTATTTATAGGAATATATCTTTAAAGTCTAATCGTTAAGGTATAAAATCGTTAATTTTAATTTTAATACTTTTAACTTCGCGGCGCTATATTCGAATTAATTAAAGAATTCTAATAATTATTATAATAATCTAGACTTTTATCTATATAGGGATAATTTCTCTAAAGATTAATTAAATTATATTATATATACTCGCCGAGTCTTTATAATTTTTTTTCTTTAAATAATTTATCTCTAACCTAATACCTTAATTTATATAAAGATAGATTAATATATCGTTATATTATAAATAAATTATCGATAATTTTCTAGAGCCCACTATTACTCCTTTTTCGAAAAATATCTATATTTTAAACTTTCGGGATTATATTTTATTAAAATTAATTTTCTTATACTAATTTTTATTATCGGGATATTTATATTATATTATTTATTTCTATTAATCTAAAAATATATCCTTTTTAATATTAAAGAAAATATAATATCTATATCGCTTTCTTTTTATTATAATATTTAGAGGTAGTTTAAAGTAATAATTTATAAAACTTCTAATATTAAAAGAAAATATATTATCGAAGATATTATCTAAATTATCTCTACCTAGTTAGTTTAATATAGATTTTAAAAAATATAATAAAGAGTTTATTTAATATTATATAATAAATAATTAATTATTAGAAAGATTATTAGAATTAAGATCTAATATTTCTATATATATATATATTCATACTTTACCCTTTACCGATATCGAATCGATATATTTTTAAAAGGCGGTAGGATAATCGTAGGAGAATATTAATATTAAAACGTAATAATAAATAAAACTAATCTCGTAATAAATATTAAAAAAGATTATATTCTAAATTCTAGAATATACTAAAGGTCCGCTTAATATAATATAATTTAATTAATAAAATCTATTTATAATTTAACTCTAGGCTTAAAATTAGCTTGGACGATTATATATTTAAATAATAAACGGCGAGATTATCTATTAAAATACTCTAAGTTTAATTTTAACTCGGATAATTATATATCCGAACGGCGAGATTATATACTAAAATATTATATTTATTATTATAGTTATTCTTTACTCTTTCCTTATAATATTTAATAATCCTATATATATTATTATCTTTTAAAAGGTTTACTATCGAAAAGAATAAAGATACTTTAAAAAATAAAGGCCTAGAAGGCGCCTAGGAAGGTATTTAATACCTAAAACCTAATTTTAAAAAATCCTAAATATCGTAAATTTAAACGTAATAGTAAATTTTTTTTTAATTAATAATAAGTCGAAGTCTTTAATTAATAAAAAATAGTAATAACTTTAAAGTAAATTAAGAAATACTAGAAATTAATTAAATTTTTACTTCCGAAGTTTATTTTCTATCGAGTAGTTAAAGAGCTTTATATAAATATCGGGTTTTCTAGATATATTTAATCCGTTATAATAACTACTCTTTAGGAGGCGGTAGAAACTTATTTAATATTAAAGTTTAAATATAAAGTTATAGTATATTATTCTATAAACTATTATTAATATTATCTAATTCTTTAGCTAATAGTTTATTATTATAAATAAATAATAATACTTCCGAAGGATTTTAAGTTTCTACGCGATTTTAAATATAAAAATATATTTTAATTTATTTATATCCGATAATAAATATATTTATAATAATTATTCTAATAATTACGAAAGGAGACTAGTTAATATCGAAATATATAATTATATTAAAAAGCTAGAAATTAGGCGCTAGGAAATTTAATAACTCCTCGTCGAATATATATAAATATATTAACGACGATATAATACGCTTTTAATTAGGAGGTAACTCTATATTAAATTTTTTAAAAATTAAAATAAACGCCTCTTTAGCGTTTCTAAAGTCTTTATCCGGGATTTAATTATAATAAAATAAATTATACCCCTTTTACTACTAAATAGGTTTTAGTAAAGAAGTTTACTCGTCCTCCTCCTTTATTTAAAAATAGGAAATTATATTCCGTTATATAACGATCTCTTCCTTTATAAAATATTAATACGGTTTTATTTATAAAATTAATAAACCCTAATAATAGTTAGTTAACCTAATTATTAGAATAATTATTAGAAATCTATACCGTATTTTAATTAAGGTAATTATATTAGGCGAAAATAATATACCTATATATCCCTAGGTCGTAATACTTAAGATAATTAATTTTATAAAATAAACTTTAAATAGACTTATATTATATAGCCCGCCTAAAGCGGAATTCGTTAATTTTAATAATATATATTATTATATTTACTCTTTTCTAGGCTTCCTAGATTAAAATATATTAATCAATAATTAATAATAACCCTTCGGTCTCTTTATTTATAATTTATTAAAATATAGTCTAGGTTAAGTCTAGATTAGGCTATTATTAATATAATCTCTTAATAATTAAAATTTAAATATTATTTTAATATATCTCTAACTCGTTTAAATCCTCCTATATAATATTATTATTATTTTAAATTAGTATATCTTAACTTTATAAAATTATACTAGTTTTCTTTATAAAATATATAATAATATTAATTTAGGTAGTTTTAATCGGAAAATAATTATTATAATAATTATTAAAATAATAAATAACCTAGATTATATCTTTTTAAAAGAATCTCCTATTTCGTTTAAATTAAAATAATAATTTAATAAATTTTTAATACTTTTTAGAACTCTTTAATAATACGGAGTTTTTTTTATACTATTAATCCCGTAGTTATATTATTTCTTTAATAGTCTATATATTATTTTTCGAATAATAAGATTTAAATAAAACGAGCCTTTACTTTTATTATCGATATATTAATCGAGTACTTCTTTAATTATTTTTTAGATTTTTAAGATTCCTTCGGCCGTCCTTATAACCGATAAAGTATAATAACTAGACTATTAATATTATTATTATTATTAATACTAAATCTATACTATTTAATAATAATTTCGGTATTATATAGGAAATTCGTTAAGTTATATAATATCTACTCGGCTTTAATCTCGGGGTTTTTTTTAACTAGGAAATAGAAATTATAAATATCTTTTTAATAATCTATTATTAAATAGATTTACTACGCGGTTAATCTACGAAAGGATTAATCCGTTTCGGTATAATAAGAATTCTAACTTCTTAATATATATAAAGTTAATATAACCTAGCGGCGATAATAACGCGCTTTAATTATTAAATAATAAATATTAAAGAAGACTAAAGTATATTTTACGAAATAATTATTAGTTATAAATAAAGTAATAAAAGTAGAGAGAAGATCGCCGAAGACTTCGTTAATATTAAGGATTTAATTATAGGAAGTAGGACGGTATATTTAAAAAAATACTCGCTCCTATATTTAATATAGACCCTAAAACCTATTAAAAATCTTATTTAATTATACGACTATTAGAAAGATTATTATAATTAATTTATAATAATAATTAATTAAATACCCGAGTATTTTACTCTTTACGCTAGATTAAATTATATTTAGTTTATAATATTCTAAATTTATTAAGGTAGAATAAATAAATATATTAAATAAAATAAATAAAGTAAATAATAATAATTATACTCTTATATAATTTAGGTGAATTCTATTATTTATAAAATAATAATTATCGATACTAGTAACTTTAACCTCGTAATTATTATTATTATTACTAGTTTTACTATCGTTACTAGTTTCTTCGTCGTTTTAAATTATTATAAATATCGTTTCTTAATTAATTAAAATATCGTTTTTTAATTAACTCAAACACCGCTTCTTAAATAATTTAATATAGCGCGTACTCATAGAGGTGGAGCTAGATTTATATAGAAAATTAAAAATACTACGGGGAGGAAGGCCCCTAGAAAATTATTAATAATTAAAGCGAGAAAGACTAGTCTTAGTACCTTAACTTTATATAATATAACTAGATAAATACGTAAATATAAAGTATAAAAAAAAGATAATAAATTAAATTCTAATTATTATTATAATAACTAAAATTAATCTAAATAATTTAGTCGTCGCTCTACGCGAAATCAAGCGTTATTAGAAAACTACCGAATTATTTATTCCTAAACTCTCTTTCTAACGGTCTATATATAAAGTAATATCCTCGGTTATATCGGAGTTATTAAATATATATTAATAATTATTTATAATTATAATTATATAAAAAGTAGCGGAAGCGATATTAGTAATATTATTTAAAAGTAAATTCTATCTTAATCTTTCGTTATCTATATTAATAATATAAGATATTAACCTCTACGTAATCTAGTTAAATATATAACTATCTAAAATAAAAATATTTAATTAATATAAATAATTAGGGGCTATAAATTCATTCTATAAAAAGATATAAATTAATACTAATATTTTCAATATTTAATATCGTAATACTTAATAGGAGTAGGGTATAATAAGGAAGGAAATAAATAATAAATATAACTTTCGTATTATTTTATCTCTTAATAATTTCTATTATTATTAAAGAATAAAATATTCTTTTATTTTTATTCTATAACTTTATTATTAAAACGGTTATTATAATAATTATTAGAAATCCGTTTTAGCGTAGTAGGGATCCCTTAATAAATCTTTATTTTACTTTATTTTATTTTAAATTCTACGTTAATAGATCCCTATACTAGGTTAGGGTAGGGATTATACCTCGATCTCTACTCTACCCTATATTAATCCGAAGCGTAGATTTAATATAGAAATATTCTTTTATTATTTATTTAATTAATTCTCCTTTTATAAAATTAGAGTATATAAATATACTCTTTACTATTTCCCGTTTATTAGAGTTCTAGCGACGAGGTTAACGAGATAATTCCTTAATCTATTTTCTTATTATATATAATTTATATAGTTTATAATCTAGAATTAATTTCTAAAGATAATTTATTTCGTTAATATTAATTTTTTTATTTATAGTAACTAGCTTCTTTATATCCTATATATTTAAATATATTAAATATTAATATTATTTATCCTAGAAATAATAATTTACCGGGTAATTATATAACGATTTTAATATATATAGTATTTTCGAATACTTTAAATCTAGTAGGTAGTTAGTATTAATATATATTTTAAATAATACCTTCTTATTATTAGAATTTATAATATTGAATCTATTATTTATAATAGTAGTAGAATATCTCTTTTATTCGAGAGTAGTAATTAAAAGTAAGTTATAGTTTATTCTAGATATATAATATATATTAATAAAAATAATTTAATCTAGTTTATTATCGATAATTATTAAATAATATATAGATTTTATATTTTCTATATAAAGATATTAACTATTAATCCTATTTAGGGAATCGTTATATAGTTTATAGAAAATAAATTTAGTTCTATCCTATAGTATATATATATTAGAGGCGATATCTATATAGACTACGTCCTCTTTAATATTATATACGATATTAGTATCAATAGGTTTCTATTTAATTATAAATAATTTAATTTATATATCTTTAAAACTATTATTATCCTAGTTTTAAACTATAGCTTTATTCGACTTTTTATCGAAATTCTCTTTTATATAACTTTCTTTATCTTTAAATAACTTCTAGTCCTATAGGTATATTTTAAAATAAAGATAATAATATTCATTTTTACTATAATAGGGCGATTTATAATAAAAGTAGAGAGGTTTCTCTTTATTCTTTTTATCTTTCTCGTCTTTATTATTATTATTAATAATAATAGGAGGCTTTCTTTTTCTAGGTTTATCCTATTTATTAAATTTAATTATATAAATATACTAATTTTCTTCTTTATCTTTAATTATCCGATTATATTAACCGAGAGTAACGACTATATTATTAATATTAGATTCTTATTTCTCTTTAATACTTTGAATTAAATTAAATAATAGAGGAGCTAGACTCTCCTCTAAACTTATATAAAAGAAAGTATTAAATATTTACTCTAGTAGTAATAATCCTATTTTAATTACTAAAATATAAACCTCGATAATAGTATATTTTAACGAGTTGATTTTTAAAATTTTAAATATTATTTTATCTCTAGTACCTAGATTACTCTCGCTATATAACTTTATAAATATAATCTATTAATTAATAATATTCTCGATACTTTTTATATACCTCTATAGGTCTTTTTTAATAAAGAATATTAATTTAATTATAATTTTAATATTCTTTCTATCCTAAATCTTTATTGTCTTTTGATATTCTATTAACCTTTTTTTATAGTCCTCCTTTTCCTATTTAATAGAGGGTTTTTCTATTTCCTAGATAAATTTTATAAAAGTAATAAGTCGAAACTCTTTACTTAATACTATTTAATCGACGTTATCGAGGACGTATTTATTTATTATTTCGCGTTTAAATTTAGGTTAGTAATACTAGTTCTTCGACCTATTTAATTTCTTAATTTTAAATTCCTAATAATCTATTATAACTACTATTTATTACTATATAGACTAGGATCTAGGGGTAGATCTAGGGGTAGTATTAAAGTCGTTATATATATAGTTTAAAGACTTCTTTAAATATATTTATTAAGGGGTAGTAGATATTAAACCCGGGTTTATAACCCTTTAAAATACACGTTTAATTATAGATAATAGTAGAGGTTAAATAGTTAATTATTATCTATAGTATTATAGTTACTATATATATTATTTTAGTCCCTTAGATATACTAAGCTCCGTTAAGTCTCTTCGGGTTAACTTCCGCTCATTAAACCCCTTCGAGTTAATACTTTCTATTTACTATAAAACCTCTAGGTAGTACGTTTAAATATAAAATCCGAATATTATATTTAATTCACTTTATTTTAATTATCGATTATTAAAATACCCGTACTATTCTACTTTTAGATTAATATCGTAATCTTAACGATAAAATCTAAATTTATTACGTATTAATATAGTCGTATATAGAAATATTATAGTTAATAATTACTTTAATATTAATAGAACTTAAATTATAAACGACTATTTATAGGCTTTTTTATTATTATTTATAAAATTATAATACCGATATAATAAAAATCCTATTAAAAGTATTTATTAATTAATTAATTATCGCTATTTATTAAATATTAAATAGTATATATTTATCGCTAGAGATTAAAGATTATTCTTTATCTAGCCCTTTTAATAAAGTACGATATATTTAAACCCTAAAATTTTATAAAGATTATATTTTTATTATCCCCGTTATTATCCGTTACCCCGTCTTCTCTTTTTTTCTCTTCCGTTAATTTATCCTAATTTATATCGAGGCCGATTATTTTTATATTTATTTTAGATTTTATTTTAATATCTAATATATTTTTACTATTAAGGATTATATTATTAATTTTAATATAATTATAAAACTTCGTTGGATCGAGCTCCTTTCTATATTAAGAGCCCTTTTAAATTATATAATAATATAAATTATATAAAGCCTCTCTACGATAGTAATTATTTAAATAAAATAAATTCTTTATATTAAAAATTAGAGATCGTAGTTAAATTATTTATATTAAATACTTATTCTTTTATTTAAAAAAGTCTATTAAATTCGTTATTAAGACTCTATAAACTCTATCTTTTATATTAAATCCTATATTTCGCTACTCCGCTCGAGTATCTATTATAATAAAAAGACGATTAAAACTATTATTTATTAATAAATAAATTTTAATATAACGGAAATAATAACTAAAGTAGAACTATATATCTATAGATCCGGGATCTTTATTATACTCGTTATTAATCGAGTAATCGGGATAACTTAAGCGCTAGATATTATATTTAAAAAGAATACTCGTTATATTTTTATAAATAACTTTATTAACGCCGAGTAGAGTAATATATAATTAATCCGCTATATAAATAACCCCCCCGAGCGTTTCGGGGTCTCCGATCGGGATATCGTAATCTTTTTTATATTATACTTTATTAGTTTACGAAAGCCTCCTTTAAGTATTAACCTCTTATCTTTTATTAAATAAAGGATAATTTCTTCGGCGTAAATAAAATAATACCCGTAGATTCAATTACGGGTCTCTTTTAGAAGTGTTTCGAATATTACTATAATATAATAATAGTCCGATAAGTTTTAAATATAAAGTAAATTAATTAATATATATATTATATTATAGTAGGTATTAGGAAGAGAGGGTATTAACGATTTAAATAATAATAATAATAATATATATTATATTATAATAAATATTAGGAGGAGAGGGTATTAACGATTTAAATAATAATTTCGATATTATAAATTAATAATTAAAAGGGGATTAATAATCGAAAGGGATTATCTAAAATTTTATTAAAACTAAACTCTAATCTAGGAAATAACTTTAAAAGTTTAAAAGTTTTAGGCGGGGGGCTAGTCTTTTAATATTAAACTCTTAAGAATAATTAATAGTAAATATACTCTAGGGTCGAGTTTAAAGTTATTTAAATTTAAGAGTTTAATTATCTAAAATTAAAACTTTAATTATTTAATATTAAGATTTTAGATTTACTATTATTATAACCGTAACCTTATTATTACTATATATAAGTTTTTATTATTATTATTATTATTTAGAAATCTAGGACATTAATATTAATATACTCGTAATTATAAAAGATAAAATTAATATATTTACGGTCTTAAACTCTAGTAGTAAACTCGAAATTTCAATTTTATTATAATTATTTATAGGTTTAGTATTATTATCTAGAGGACTATTATAAACGACGCGGTAAAATTATATCGCGCGGATTTACTAATTTTCTAACCGTTATTAAGGATTATTATAATTATATTTAAAAATACTTTACTAAATTACTATTATTACCTTATTAATCTCGGTTTATATAATATTATTCGCGATTAAAGAGGAGGGTTCTTAGGCGGCCCCCTCTATAAATAATAATAATTTAATATATAATAATAGAATTAGGAAGGTCGGGTCGTTAAAGTATTTAAATATAAATTAAATATATACTTTATAAAATCGTTTTTATATTAATTTTTAATAACGGATCTTCTCTTTAACCGGATATTTAAGGTATAAATTAATATTAAATACTTTTTATTTATTTAATATATATAAGCCCTTCGTTTATATATAATATTATCCCTCCTCCCCCGTTATTAATATATTCCCGTCGATAATTATATCCCTTACCACTTTCTATTATTTAGCGGTATAATTAAAAGGGTATTTTAAACTATATATTATTCTAGCTAGATCGAATTCGTTTAATTAATTTATAAAAATTCTAGCTAGGTACTAGTTAATTATAAATAAAATAATTTAATTATCTAAATAGATACTAGATTTAAAGATTTAATCGACTCTTAAAATTCCTAAATTCATAAATAAAATAAAGTAATTATAGGCTACGAAGGTTATATATCGGCGCTCGGCGGGTCTATTAATATTCTTTCTAGCTAGGTTATAGAGGTCGTAATAAATAATATTATATATTATTATTCTTTAGGTTAGAGGTTTAGTAGTTTTAATATCGCGTTTTTTCTTTATAAATCTACTAGAGTCCTCGTCTTCTTTAATTCTAAAGTTTATTCTCTTCTTTTTTTATTTTATAGATATTCTTTTAATAAACTTTATAACTTTATTTTTTCTAGACTTAATAGATATTTTTTATTTATATTTAATAAGCGTCTCCTCGTTATTAAATTAATTCTCTATATTTTTATAATTATAGTTAACGTTATTATCGATTAATATAACGTCGTTATCGATTAGTATATCGTCGTTATCGATTAATATATTATCGTCGTATTATGAATATTACACGGTATCAGGACTACCTAATAAAAGGGTAGAATAAATACCGGTAGTAAAACTATTTACTACGATCGGAGAGTAAATAGGGTGAGTAAATTATTATTTACTATACTCACTAAATGAGTAGGGTGAGTACGCTACTCTTGGTACGGTTTCTTTCTTCTATATAAACTACGTACTTTCCTAGTAGATAGGAGCTTCGTACTTAACTTCCTTTAAAACTTTTAATTATAAATTCTAAATATAAACGTTTATTAAACTATCGATTAAGTTTATTAAATTTATCTAGTTTTATTTTATATTAATATAAAGTCTATTATCCTTTAATCCTTAATACTCCTTTCTACGAGTATTAACCTAGGTTCTATCGATATTATATTAAAGTATTAAACGGAGAGCCTTAATACTTTAAGTACTTTTAGGATAAATACTTTAAGATTAATAAAGACCCTAGCCTTAAATACCTAAGATAGTACTAGAAGACGTAATATTATAGAAGAAAGGGACCGTATTAAAATCGCCTACCTAAATTATTACTATAAAGAGCGCGAGAAGCTTAACGACTAACTATTATAACTCTAATTATTCTTTATATTTAACGAGAATATTATACTAGTTAATAAATAAATAATCTTTATAATAACTTATATAAGAGGTAATATATAGAAATAGGTTAAACTATTCTTAAAACGTTATATAGAAATAGCGTACGATACCGATAATTTATTAATAAAACTTTAAATAGAGAACTTCTTTAAGTTTAAAACCGAGATTCGCTATATATTTAAACTATTCAACGAAAGTAGTATAATAGTTCGCGTTATCTAGTATTTAATATAACGAAGGTTTATATCCGATTACTCGGCGCAGTTTTAATACTATATAATATTTATAGACTAAGATAATACTATATTTATAATAATATATCGACGAGGACTAAAAGATAATATAAAAGATAAACTTATACGGGTAGGAGTCGTAATCGAGGACCTCGATATACTTATAAAATAAATAATTAAGGTTAACGATAAATTATACGAACGTATAATAAAGAAACGCTATAATAAAGGAGTTAACGGATAATAATATTTAAAAGTTTTTAGTAACGAATATAATTTAATTAATTATTACCGCCGCGAAAAACTTAACCCGTATAATTATACTTTAATAGAACTCGATTTTACGAAGAAGGGACCCGTAAAAGGATCTTATAAAAAGAGTAAATAATAATAAAGAGGTAAGAAAATAATGAATTATTATAACTATAATAAACCGGGCTATATCGCTAGGAACTATCGTTCGAAAAATATAATAAATCGATAATAATTAAATATACTTGAGAAGAAGATACTAAATAGTGTAACCGAGTCCTTTAAGGATCTAGTATAAAATAATACTATACTTAACGATCTATTAAAGAAGTAGGGGAATATTAAAGAAGAGATCGCTTAAAGAATTCGAGAGCTCGAAGAATTAAATAATAATAATAATAAAACTCTAAAGAAGGACTTAGAGAAAGGATAAGAATAAGAATAAAATATAATAAATTCTAAAGAATAACTTTAGGTAGTAGATTATCTCGATAATTTTAAAACCTAATTCATTATATTAGAAAAAAAACCCGAAGACAAGAAGAAGGAAAAAAGATAAACCTCTAGAATTAATTATACTCATAATAAATATTATTTACGATATAGAGAAATACACTAGTTAGTATATACGAGCGAATACTATAAATACTATTACGACAGCTTAAGAGAGCGAAAGTATATCGTAAAATAAAAATATAATTATAGTTAGTAGAATAACTATACTAAAGATAATTACCTATAGTGGTTTTTTTTAAAGAGGGAGAATTAAGTCTTCCCGGGCTACGATAAAGAATAATAATTATAATTACGAAACTAGATAAGGTATAATAAGAAGATAAAGTATTATAACTAAAACAAATAATATTATTATTTAATTAAAGACTACGAGAGGTACTTCGAGTCTAAAGAGTACTACGGATTTTTATCTTCGTCGGGAAAAGACTAGTCCCTTATATTAAGAGGAAATACGAGGAGATTAATATATTAACTTTAGAATAATATCTATACTTAGTTTAATACGATATATATATATAAATACTAGTAAAAGTTAACGGATATAAGGTCGTTATAATAATAGATTTAAAAGTAATTAATAATTTTATATCTCGGATAATAACTTAGGTAACTAGTTTATTAATACGAGAAAAGAAAAAGTAATATAAACTTTAATTAACCGACGGGTCGAAGTTATTAATAAGAAGAATAAATAAAGAAATATTCCCGTTATTAATTATTATTTAACACCACTATAAGGAAATTACCTTCGATATAATACGAATAATTATTTATTATATTATTTTAAGGATACCTTAATTAAAGAAATATAATCTAATAATCGATTAAAAGAGAGGAGTATTTATATTTCCGCGTATTAAAGACGTCGCTAGTATAATATTTATATACCTATAAAGGATGATTATAAATAAGAAATCGAACCGTAGCCCGGTCGAAACCTATAATACTTTATCTTCGTATAAAGATAACTTTATAAAAGGATCCGACTTAATATATATTAACTAAAGAGGTTAATAGGGCGAATAAATTAAAATTTCTAAAGATAAAGACGAACCTCCTAATATCCCTAAAGAGTATTAACGATAAAAGTACTTTTTTTAGAAAGAGATAACTATAAAAGTATTACCTAAATATTAGTTATAGGATTATAAAATCGAACTCGAATTTAATAAATAACCGATATTTAGACCTATTTACGCTTTATTAAAAAAGAAACTCGGAGTACTTCGCGGGTATATCGACGAGAACCTTAAGAAAGAATTTATTCGAGAATCTAAATTACTAGTAAATTATTTAATCCTCTTTATAATAAAGAAGGATAAAAGTCTACGATTATATATAAATTACCGAAAGTTAAATAATATTATAGTAAAGAATCGGTACCCTCTACTAAATATTAGCGAGTTATAAGATCGGCTTATAATAGTAAAAATCTTTATATAATTAAATCTTCGAGGCGCGTATAATTTAATTCGAATAAAAAAAAGCGAGGAGTAGAAAACTATCTTTAGAATTAAATATAATCATTACGAATATTTAATAATACCCTTTGGATTTACTAATATACTAGTAACCTACTAAATATTAATTAATAATATTATATAAGTATACCTAGATATAACGGTAATTATATACCTCGATAATATCTTAATCTACTCTACTAATAAGGAAGAATATATTTAATATATATAGAATATCTTAATTTATTTATTACTAGCTAGACTTCTCCTTAAATTAAAGAAGTATAAATTTTATAAGGAATTAATTAAATTCTTTAGGTTTATAGTTAATACTAGAGGTATTTATATAAACCTTAAAAAGATTAGGAGTATTAAGGAATAACCTATATTATATAATATTAAGACGGTATAGAGTTTCTTAGGGTTTATAAACTTTAATAGAAGATTTATTAAAAATTACTTTAAAAAGACCTTACTACTAACGGATATTATAAAGAAAGATATCGCTTTTTAATAAGGAAAATAATAATAATAATCTTTCGAGGTATTTAAGGAGGCCTACGAGAAACCGCCGGTATTATATTCTTTTTAAAGTAACGAACTAGCTCGAATCGAAACCAACGCTTTAAATTTAATAATAAACACTTATATACTTTAGTAAAGAGACGATAAATAATACCTTATCGTATATTATTCTAGGAAGATATCGTTAGCGGAATAGAACTACGATATTTATAATAAAGAATTACTAGTAGTAGTATCTATACTAGAATAATAACGGGTATACGTAGAAAGCTACTTAGATCTTACTATTTTTATAAACTATAAAAATCTTCTTAACTTTACGATAACGAAATAGTTAAATCGAAGATAAGTTAGATAATTAGAATTATTAAAATAATATAAATTCAAGATCTTCTATACCCTAAGGAAGGATAACGGTCGCGCCGATATATTTAATAAACGAGAAGACTATATAAAGGAAAAGAACGTAATTATATAACTAGTTCTTATTTAATAATAAAATGGATCGTTAGTCCTAGTAAAATAACTAATAACGATACTATATATCTTTATTCCCGGAATTATTAATAATATTTAGAAAAATTATAAAAACGATATCTTAAATAGAACGCTAAAAAGTTAGTAACTATAAACTAAATTATTAGAATATAATAGGAAAACGTATTTTCTTAAGGGATATCTTAAAGAAATTATTTAAGATTATTATAATAATCTAGCCTAAGAATACCCTAGAGTTACTAAAATTATAAAATTTATTTATAGAGAATACGACGCGCCAGGATTTAGGTCGCACGTCGAGAAATATATTAAAAAATATATCGAATATTAATAGAATAAGTCTATAAGATATATTAAATACGGTTAAATCTAGTTCGCCCCGGTACTAGAGATACTATAGGACGATATTATAATAAACTTTATTATTAAATTATTAAAGTCGAAAGACCCCGTTACGATAGAGGCTTTCGATTTAATTATAGTAATCTATAACAAACTTAGTAAATACGCTATAATAATATTAATTAAGGAAATTTATAAGGTAGAATAAATCGCTTTCGTACTACTAAATCGATTAATTAGGGATTACGGGATACCTAAGTTAATTACTTCTAACCGAGATAAATAATTCATATCTAATTATTAGAAAATACTAGTCAGTGCTATTAGAACCAAGTTACGAATATTAATTATATATTATTTATAAACGGATGAATAAATAGAGCGGACGAACTAGACGATAGAAATATATTTACGATATTACGTTAATAAAAAATAAAACGATTGGGTAAGACTTTTACCCATAGTTTAATTAATATTTAATAATAATTAATCTAATATAATAAAGCTTACGTTATTCTTCGCGAATTATAATAAATATATTAATATATTCCTCGAACCTAGAGAAGGACTAAATATATAGAAGGCCTTGATTCAAGTAATTAATATAAAGGCGTTATATAAAGATATATAAATCTAGATTAACTAAACGAATACTCGGACTAGAAAGACGGTGAATAAATATCGAAAAGAATATCCTTAATTAAAGGAGGGGGATAAAGTATACTTTTTAATAAAAAATATAAAGAGTAAAAGATTAAATAAGAAATTAAATTACGTTAAAATCGGACTATTTTCGATTAAGAAGACTAAAGGATTGATTAACTATAAACTAAATCTTCTAGCCGACGCTAAAGTATATTTAATATTCTATATCTCTTTACTAGAGTTAATAGACTTTAATATATTTTTATAGGATACCTTTTATTTCTAGACTAAAGAAGAAACGGAGTTCGAGGTAGAAAGAATTCTAAATAACGAAGATTAGAACTACCTCGTTAAATAGAAAGGATATAACGAAATAGAAAATATTTAAGAGTTAAAAACGAATCTTAGGAACTACCTAAATCTCCTATAAAAATTCTATTTAAAACGAAGGATACGGCCGATTAATCGAATTTATCCTCGAGCTATAATTACTTTAAAGATATATTAAATAAAAAGTCGTCGGGTCTAAAACTAACGTATTCGGCTTCCTTATCTTTTTCTAATTTAATAATATTTTCTAGCTCGTCTTTAACGAGCTATTTTTCTTTTTTTTTTAATAACTCGACTTTAGCCTAAAGACGAGTTTATTTCATTAATACTACTTTAATTTCTTTTAACTTCTCCTCTCGTAGCCTTCGGAGATAAGTTTATTTAATAAATAAAAAGAATACTAAATCGTATTCCCGCCTAACGCGAATATACTTTATATATTTATCCGAACGGACCCTAATTTTATACTTCTCGGGGTATCGCCTCTTAACGTATTATTAATAAAGACGTATAACTAACTTTAAGTTAAAAAGAGATTTACGAAATTATTATTTACGACGGTAAAATAACGAAGAAGTAGGGCTAGATATTTATTACGATTAATAATTTACTTCCGAGACGAAAGTTTCGGGAAGGGAATTTAATATTATAAATATTATATAATATTAGGACTACCTAGTAGAAGGGTAGAATAAATACTAATAGTAAAATTATTTACTACGATCGGAGAGTAAATAGGGTAAATCAATTATTATTTATTATACTTATTAAATAAATAGGGTAAATACGTTACTTTTAATACGGTTTCTTTTTTTTATATAAACTATGTACTTTCCTAGTAGATAGAAGCTTCGTATTTAACTTCCCTTAAAACTTTCAATTATAAATTCTGAATATAGACGTTTATTAAATTATCGATTAAGTTTATTAAATTTATTTAGTTTTATTTTATATTAATACGAAGCCTACTATCCTTTAATTCTTAATACTCCTCTCTACGAGTACTAACTTAAATTCTATCGACGTTATACTAAGATATTAAATAGAGAGCCTTAACACGTTGTCGCTTTTATCTACTTTTTCCTTCTCTTTTTTACTATAAATTAATTATTTCTTTTTAATTTTTTAAGCCTTAAATACCGCCGGTTTAATTTTTAAAACTAATGTGTTATTTTTATTTAATTTACGTTTTATACCTAGCTTCGGGGTAGGCCCTTTATATTTCGGTTTAATATTATTATTTTCGAAGGCTAATCTATAATCCTCCGTAAAATAATTCTAGTTATAATATTAATATAATAAATAATAAAGGTTAACGAGTAGGATTTATTAAAATTCCGTTTTTAAATATCTCGCCTAAGGTTATCTCTATATTTATATTATTAAAGGACGATTTATTTAATAGATCCCCTTCGTTATTATTATCGTTAAAATAAATTATATCGTTTAAGAGATTATTAATCTCTATAATTAATATTAAATTATAAATACTATTATCCCTTACTATAATTAATATTAAAATATAAAAATTAAATAAAGAGATTAAGAAAATTAATTTAAAAAAGAGAAAGAAGAAGTAAAAATTAAAATAGGAGTTAGTTTAAAAAATTATTTTAAAGTTTAAAGATTTTTAGGCGGGGCTAGAGGTGTCTAAATATTATTATTAATAATTATATTACTTAAAAGTGAATTTTTATTATTCGAAAATAAATTTTAAATTCTTATTTAATTTAAAGATATCTAAAATTCAATTATTATTAATATTAAATAGAGAGATTAAATTAAAATATTATTATCTAGTATTAAATATTTATTTAAACTTTACCTCCTAGTTAAAAATATTTAAATTTTAAAATAATCTTTTAAAGTAATAACTTCGTATATTAATTAATATTAAATACTTATTTAAACTTTACCTCCTAGTTAAAGATATTTAAATTTTAAAATAATCTTCTAGAGAAATAACTTCGAATATTAACTAGTATTAAATATTTATTTAAACTTTACCTCCTAGCCAAAAAATTCAAATTTTAAAATAATCTTTTAAAGAAATAACTTCGTATATTAACTAGTATTATGAAATATTTATTTAAACTTTACCTCCTAGCTAAAAATATTCAAATTTTAAAATAATCTTCTAAAGTAATAATATTATATATTAAGATTTAGTACGTAAAGTTTACTAACGATTATTATTACTAGTATTATTATTAATATTTACTATATTAATTCTATTATTATTATCGTCGGTAGTATAATAATTTACTTTATTTATTAATTTTATTTAAATCTTTATTATCTTTATTCGTTAAAGCTCCTTACCTCTCTTTACTTTTTATCGACTTATTATTTAACTATTTATTATATTATTCTTATTAATATCTCGTAAAGATTCTTTTTCTTTAACGGTCGTTAGAGCCTCGATCCTCGCGTTTATAATTAAAGCGATAAATAAATTACTAGTAAATATATATTAAAAGACTAATAAAACGATATATTAAACCGGAGAATTAAAGGTATAAATTAATTTAATTTAAAATATATTAAAAAAGTTCGTTAATAATATAGAGATCGTTAACGAGATTATTACCGAGGTATAGGGTATATTAATAAATAATAAACTTTAGACAGTAAAATTCGCGAGTAAATAAAAAGTATATAAAGCGCTAGACTCGACGATTTTATAGGATATCCGAAAATAAGCGATAATTAATCGTAGACGAAAAGAGAAATATATTAAAGGTATACGAAATATATAGAGGACTATAATATAAAATTAATAATTCGATATTATAAAGGAAAATCACCTCGGCTATATAAATTAAATCGTTAAGAAATTTATTTATAACGATATTTATTCTATAATTATTTAATTAACGGTTAATTATTTAAAATAAAACGATTATAGACGAGGATCTACGCGTAAAAATATCCCGAAAGACTAGTAGACATTAAATAACTTAAATAAAACTAATATTTATACTCTTTTAATTAAGTCAGGCTTAACGGATAAATAATTAATAAAATTAAAAATTAATCGAAAATATTTAATAAGGTTAAGGATAAATAATAACGAGGGACCTTTATTATAAGGAAAATATAAGAGATATAACCGTCGCGTTATTAATAATAAAGAGATTAAGTCTAAATTAGTAAATTATAAAATTAATAATAACGATTTAAATAATACCTCGGAGAATAAAGATATAGTATCTTCGAGCGGTAATTTTAATAAGGACGATAATAACGACGATAATAATAATAATAAGAATTAAAGAATAAATAATCGGGTTAAATATTTCGGTTATAATTATATAAACTTATTAGTTAATTTCTTTAAACGAGTAGTAAAGAAAAATTTAAAAACTATTAATATAAATAGCGAGGCTAGTTAAATCGGTACCCTCCGAGTATTTATAGAAACTAGGTCCGATTTATAATATATTTATTATATATATTTATATATTATAACTAGTACGCCGCGGAATAAAGAAGGGAAGGGATAAAACTAATCTCTATTCCTTTCCCCGGAGTAGGGAAAGGAATAAATAAAGAAGAGAAAGAAATATTAAAAGAAAATAAAGAAAGAAAGGGATTATTTATTATTCTCTATCCCTACCCTCCCTATAGGGCTAGTTATATATATATATATATATACTCTATTACTACCCCTATATATAGTTATATATATATATATATATACCTTATTACTACCCTTATATATAGTTATATATATATATATATATACCCTATTACTACCCCTATATATAATTATATATACGTGTATATATACTCTATTACTACTCCCGTGTAGTTTATATATACGCGTATATATACTCTATTAAATAGTATAAAGATTAGGATAATTCGGAAAGCGGTTAAGAAATATTTAATTTTATATTTAATTTGAACTAGTCTTTTAGTACTAGTTATATATAATTTATAAAAATAAGAATAAACTATATATAAAAGTAGTAACGGGTTATATATCGGTAAAGCGGTAAACCCGTATTTTATTAAAAAAGACGGAAAAGACATTTAGATTTATTTAGTTTATATACTAGCCCTAGAGATCGATTTAATACCTACTTTCGTTTAAAGTTACTAAATACACATTTAGTACCTCGATTTATTTTAAATAATTTTAAATAAATCGGAATAAGTTAGTTTAAATAGTACTAGTAAATAGTTAGATATATATAGTAATAAGTGAATTATATAGTCTATAATACCGCGCTAGTTTAGGGGGTTTTACGCGCGTATATAATTTTTATAAATTAATATAATTTAAAATCGAAATTAAATTAGTATAGTTATAATACTCTATATAATCTTAGCGAGCTACCCGGCGCTAGTAGAAAATCACGGATTTAAAATCTTAAATCCGAAGTTACTATTTTTAGGGTTTTTAGTATATTCTATTTTTTTTCATTTTTTTTTAGTATTATTTTTATTTTTTAATTTTAAAATCGTGAAATATATACTCTAAACGCCCTAAGCGGATTTGATACTACGACTTTTTTCATACGGGCTCCCGCTTTACCGATATATATAGAGGTAAGAATAAGTTATATATAAAAATAATAACGGGCCATATATAGGGGCAGGAATAAATTATATATATAAATAATAACGAGTTATATATAGAGGTAGGAATGGGCCCTGTATAAAAGTAATAATAAATTATATATATATATATATATACCCCATTACTGCCCTTATATATAATTATATATATATATATATATATCTTATTACTACTCTCGTATAGTTTATATATACTTTTATATATAGTTTATTACTCCGCGTATTACTACGCTAGTTTAAATTAAATATAAAATTTAATATTTCTTAACCGCTTTCCGAATTATCCTAATCTTTATACTATTTAATAAAGTATATATACGCGATATATAGGCTATACGAGAGCAGTAATAAAATATATATATATATATATATAACTATATATAGGGGTAGTAATAGGGTATATATATATATATAAATAACTATATATAAGAGTAGTTACACTACGGAATAAAGAAGGGAAGGGAAGGAAATAACTATACTACGAAATAAGGAAGAGAATCGGCCTTTTTAACTCTATTCCCTTCCCTTCTTTAGGGAAGGGAATTTTTTTTGTATTAATATTTATCCTAATTTTTTGAATTCTCTTCCTCGATTTTCGAAAAAGTTAAAATTCCCTTCCCTATTCCGTAGTGTAGAAATAACCCCCGCTCCCTTCCCTTTTAATAGGGAAGGGAGCGGAAGGGAAGAAGTAGAGACTATTAAAGAAAAAAAGGAATTATTTATTATTCTCTTCCTCTCTACTCTCCCTATAAGGCTACCTCTATATATATATATATATATACCCTATTACTACTCCCATGTGGCCTATATATATTTTTATATATAGTTTATATATGCGCCCATATATACCCCATTATTACTCTTATATAACTTATATATATCTTTATATATAGTTTATATATACGTTTATATATACTTTATTACTACTCCTATATGGCTTATATATACCCCTATATATAGTTTATATATATATATATATATACCTTATTACTGCTCCCTTATAGTTTATATATATATTTATATATACTTTATTACTACTCCTATATAGCCTATGTATACTCCTATATATAACTTATATATGCGCGTATATATATCTCATTACTACTTTTATATAGTTTATATATACCCCTATATATAACCTATATATACGCGTATATATACTTCATTAAATAGTATAAAGATTAGGATAATTAATAAAGCGGTTAAAATATTAAACTTTATATTTAATTTGGATTAACGTAGTAATAACCTATATATACACGGAGTAATAAACGATATATAAGTAAGAATAGGCCATATTTTAAAATAGTAATAAACTTATATATAAACTATATATAGAGGTATATATAAACTATATAAGAGTAATAATAAGGTATATATACGCGTATATATAACTATATATAGGAGTAGCGAATAGGGTATATATACGCGCATATATAAATTATATATAAAGTAGTAATAGGGTATATATTCTTACTTTTATAAACTATATATAACTAGTGCCAAGAGACTAGTCTAGATTAAATATAAAGTTTAGTATTTTTTAACTACTTTCTTAATTATCCTAATCTTTATACTACTTAATAGAGGATATATACGCGTATATATAATTATATATAGGGGTATATATAGGCCACATAGGAGTAGTAATAAAATATATATAAATATATATATAAACCACATGAGAGCAATAATAAAATATATATAAATATATATATAGGTTATAAGGGAGCAGTAATAAAGTATATATAAATATATATATAAACTATATAAAAGTAGTAATAAGGTATATATAAATATATATATAAACTATAAAGGAGCAGTAATAGGGTATATATATATATATATATAAATTATATATAAAGGTATATATAGGCTATATAAAAATAGTAATAAAGTATATATAAATATATATATAAACTATATAGGAGTAGTAATAGGGTATATATATATATATATATAAACTATATAGGAGTAGTAATAAAGTATATATAAATATATATATAGGCTATATAGGAGTAGTAATAGAGTATATATAAATATATATATAAGCCATAAGGGAGTAACAATAAAGTATATATACACGTATATATAGGCTATATATAGGGGTATATATAAACCACATAAAAGTAATAATAGGGTATATATACGCGTATATATAACTATATATAAGGGTATATATAGGCCACATAGGAGCAGTAATGAGGTATATATATATATATATATAAATTATATATAGGGTTAGCCCTACTTTAGAAAGAAGGAAAGAAATAATAAAGAATCCCTTCTCTTCTTTAGATTAGAGAAGGGAATTACCCTAGGCCTATCCCTTCCCTTCCCTACCTCTTCCTCTAGGGAAAGGAAGAGAAGGGAAGGTAATCTCTACTTTATTCTATAACGTAAAAGTAGTAATAGGGTATACGTATATATATATATAAACTATATATAGGGTAGCCCTATAGGGAGAGTAGAAAAGAGATTCTTTATTATTCTCTTTTCTTTCCTACTCTAAGGAAGAGAATTACCGAGTCTTTATTTTTTTCTCTTTTTTTCCCCGGTTCCCTTCTTTAGCCGGGGAAAGAAAGAGATTCTCTACTCTATTCTATAATATAATAACTAGATATTTCGGCCTATAAATTAAATTATTAAACGAAGAGAGTATCCGTTTATAATTAATTAAATACTAGTGTTATTAAAGTAATATAAATACTTTTAAAATTAACGTAGTTATTAAAAATTAATAACGAATAATAACCCGATTATAAATAGACGATAATAAATATAGGGTTTATAAATACCGAATAATTAAAACGAGTATTAAAGTATTTTTAACTAATTAAATATCGCGGTTTATTATTCGTAAAATAAAAGGGCTAGAAGTATAGGATATTTAAAAAAAAACAAATAATATTATTATTAAAAATATATTTAATTAATTATAAACGGGGGTAAATTTAGAGGGTAACTCCGAGGTTAAAATTAAAGATATTATAACGAAGGAGTTCGATATATATTTTTATTATTAAATAGAGCGGAACGGATAACCTAATAAAGAGTAATTACGGATAATATTTTATTTATTAATATAATAAATTATCCGGTAAAATCCGAGATACTAGGCTTTATATATATACCTACGATTTAATCGTAATCACCGACTAGTTTTATATTTTTATTATATTAAATATACTCGGCCTAGAGACTCGATTTTCTTTTAATATATCGATATAAATATACCTAAATATCTCGCCTATAAATATAGAGTTATTATTATATAAGGATTAATATCTCTTAATAATAAAACTATTAATAATTATACGGAGATTATTTTAGATTTTTATAAAAATATAACTAAATAATAAGAGAGGGTAAAGAAGCGGGGAAAAGTAATAAATAATTATATATATAAAATAAATAAAATCTAAGAGTTAATAAATATAATTAATTATAATTAATTTATTCTAGTATTATATACGCGTAGAGATATAAGAATTACTCGGCCTAAAATATTATATAATTTAATATTAAACCGTTTAGATATTACCCTCTAAAGAATTATTCTTTTATAATTTATAAAGATAAAAGAAGATAACGAGACCCTAAATAATAAAGAGTCCGATAAATAATCGGACCTCGCCTTTATTTATTTAAAGTAAACGGCGGTAAATCTTATATTATCGGGGTTACCGAATAAATTTAATTTAATTTTTTATTAATTTCTAGTCGGTACTTAACTCGTTTTAATATTACTTATTAATTAAATATTAATATATAAAATAACTTAAGAGGATTTAGTCGTTTAAAATTATATTAATTTACTATTAAAAGTTAACCGAGTATATATATAAAAGATTATTTAAAAAGATTATTTAAAGGTATTAAAATTATTTAAAATAACCTAAAATAAAATAAAATAAACGGAGAAAAAATTTTATAACGAAGGTAGTTTTTTTAAATAAACGGATAGTAAGATTAAAGGGCGTTAATATTAAGTTATATAAATAATATAAAATATTATTAGTTATAGAGTAAAACCGCGCGGCGCGGTTTCGCCTAACTTTATTATTTTAATTTTATTTATAATAATCCTATACTAATTATTAATATTAATTATTAATATTAATAATCCGCGTTATAAATTATATTAATATAAAAATTATATTATTATTTATTAATTTATTATTTAGCTCTTTAATATCGCCTCCCCGTTTATCTCTATTATATATAAAGACCGTAAATCGTTTATTTAAACGAGCGCGCCGTACCCCTATTTTAAACCTCCGTTTTTATATAATTTTAAATAAATTAGTCTTTACTTTTTTTTTTAAATTCTCTCTCCGTCTCTACCTCTACCTCTACCGGTAGTAATAATTTATTAGAAAAAACGGAAGCGGGTAATAAAAAATATCGTCGATAATAAACGGAGGGCGAAAAGATTACTAGTATATTAATAATAATAACCGATTTATAATAAGATATAAAGAGATTTTTAAAAGCGCTTTATAAATTATATAAAATTTATACTTTCTATTTAATATAAAAGTAATTTTTTAATTTCGTTTATAATAAGTTACTTAGCGATTCCCGATTCGAAAAGTAATTAATATTTAAACGGCGTAATTCGTTAGTTAAGAAGTAAAGCTAACTAGTTATTAATATATTTTAATAAGAAATTAAAGTCTTAGAGGAGTACGAAATATTTAATACTTTTTATTTATTTATAAAAAGATTTAAGGGTAATACTTTATAATTATTTAAAAATATTATTCTAGTTATATTACGACTGGCCCCGTAGTAGTTTAATATCTTCTACCGAGTTTATTATAAAAATAGATTAAATAATTTATTATTATTATTAATAAATCCTACTACCTAATAACCCGCCGTTTTTATATTATTAATACTCTATTATTTAATACGACCTTATAGGTCGATTAACTTTTAGACGATTTTAGGGCTTTATTTATATTAATAAAGAATATAATAACGAGTTCTCGATACTCTATACTAATTTAATTTAATTATTTTATATTTAATATTATAGCGACGTATAATAACTTTAAAAAAGAACGCCGAAGTAAAGATTTAAATAATAAGGTAGGCCGCGAGTATTATTTTAATTTATAATAATTTTAAATATATAGAAGGAAGGTATAGAAAAAGAATAAATAATTATTAAGAATTCCGATTAATTACTATTATATTAATTTTAGAAGAGCGTTTCTTCGATAAAAGAGCCCTTCGGTAAGATATATAATACCCGATAATTATATTATTATTAACCGAGATAATCGCTCGCTAGTTAATATTTACTAATATAAATATAAAAATACGTTTTTTATTTTTAATTTTATTACTCTTCCCTTTACGCCTTAATATTAATAAAAGTATATTAACGAACTAAAGTTCTAAATTTAATTATATTATATCGAGTTAATAATCTCGGCGGTATACGTATTTTATTTAAATAATATAAAGTTTTTATAAATAAAAACGATACCGGTCCTAAAGAAATTAGACTTAATAACGACGAGATATTTCTTAATAATACTAGTATTTAAAGATAAAAGTATAACGGCTAATAATATCTATATATTAAAGAATATATTTAAATATTAATTTAAATTAGACGGTAAAAGCCCTATTTTTAATATTAATTTTCGATTAATATACAATAATCTTAAGATATAATTACGTATATAATTTATTAAGGTTTTACGTAGCGATAATTCCGAGCTTTTATTTAATATTTTTAATTAATTACTACCGGGCTTAGGTCTCTAGTACCTTTACTTTAATATATTATAATTATTTTATAAGATTTATTAAGGCCTTAATAACTTTATAAATTTATTTATATTATAATACGCGGTTAATCGCTAGGATCGCTTTAAAGTTATTTAGTTAATAGACTTTTAAATATTAAAGAACCTAATTATTTATAATTATTAAATATATATAATAGGAACGTAGATTAAAATCCTAAAATAATAATCTATAAATTTTTAATATATAGAGGATATTATATCCTAACTCGTAGTATAAAATACTTTAAATATTAATATTTAATCTCGTGTATTAGAAAAGATTTCTAAAATTATATATACCTAACCTCTATCCACTTATAATTAATAATTTTAAAATTATTAAAATTTCTATATATACGTCGAAATCTATTTAACCCTACGATACGTTATTAAATATATTAATATTAACTTACTCCGTTATACTTTATACTACGTTATAATTCTTTTTTAAACTAATATTATTAGTACTCTAAAATATATATAGGCCCTACTCTATATACTTTATATAATAAATTCACCGGTAGTAATAATAAGATTATAAAAATATATATTAATAAATAATCTTATAAACCTACGGGGAATAATAGATATAAATTTCGAGTTTAACCGCCTTTTTAAATTACTTAATAATAATTTTAAAGTATTTTAATACGACCGGTCCTATTATTTTAAATATAATAATATATTATTTAAGAATTAGGCCTTTAATAACCTATACTTTCTAGAATTAAAAAGAATAATAAAATTTATATTCGGAAAACTCTCCTCGGTTATATATCCGGTTAAAAGTGTTACCGAGGATATTTAAAATATAACCCTTAACCTCGCCTATAGGTTATTTATTCGTTATATTAAATAGGATAAATCTTTTCTAAATTTTTTCTAAATTTAATTATTAATCTTTTCGATACCGGATTCAAACAATTAAATAAAAATATATTAAAATATAACGAGCGGTATACCTAGGAGTATATATTATTAATAGATAATAAATATAAGAATACTCTAACGGCTAGGTTAAAGATTAAATTTAATTTTATATTAAAGACTTTTATAATCTTAATTTCTATTTTAAAGTTTTTAAATATTATATTTATTAACTAATTTAATAATAAATCCGTACGGCGCGGGTTTATTAATTAATTTTAAAATCGCGTAGGGCGTTATTTATATTAACGAGATTAAAAGAGGGTTAATTTTACTAGTTTATTCACCGATACCTCTTATAATAACTAGCGTAATTATTATAATATTATTAATTCCCCTTTTAATTTACTCGTTTTACTATAAGGATTAAATTATAAAATATAATTTTTATTATTATACTACTCCTTAATAATATAATATTTATTATTTTTATATTAGGTTATCTTCGGCTCCGTATTTTAAAACTTATTAAATTAACTCTCCGTCGTATTAATTTTAATACGAGATTTACTCTTTATAATAAATATATTTAATTATTTAACTTCTACTCTACTAGTTATAATTCTACCCTTAATACACGTTTTCTTAACTACTAGTTTATATTTTATCTTAATTAACTAGTTATCTCTTCGCTCTTTAAATTTAATTTATTTTTTATTAAATAACGGATCTAGCCGCCGCTTTCTTTTAATATCGTTATATATTATTTATATATCGAATATTTTACCCCGATTTAACTCTTTTTATCGTCCCTACTTTAAGATATTTAATATTTTAATATAATATAGGTAGAGGCTAGACTACGCGCTATTAATTTATTAATATATAATTCGTTTATTATAAATACTCTCTACCTACGTTATTAAATCTCGTAAGATTTTATTAAATATTATTAAAAACGTAGAGAAATATTAATATAAATTAATAAATTTCTTATTTAATTTTTAATATCGTTAAGCTCGAAGTTTAGATATATATTATAAATATTTAAATAAATTCTCGTCTACCGATTTATTTAACTCCGCGTAAATAATAATAAATATTTATAATTCTA
>JAABUS010003136.1_pt1 | contig 27898 bp, 20 predicted proteins | sample 5560161 | NCBI WGS metagenome assembly JAABUS01 (sample SAMN10711885, study PRJNA513376) | rock metagenome | isolation source: Antarctica rocks | place: Antarctica: Victoria Land, Trio Nunatak nord | collected 2016-01-04
CCGCGGGCGGAAGCGCACCGCCGGAGCGCGCAGGTACGCGTCCCCGGACGGCTTCATCTTCCCCAGATCGGTGAGCAGGCCCCAATGTTCGTTCAGGGGCCCCTCGGGCTCGTCGAGCAGCCTGAACCAGCCCAAGCCGGCAACTGACGGGAGCTGGTCCGCGATGCGGTAAGCAGCTCGCAGCCAGAGCGCCTGCTCCGCCCGGGAAACGACGAGCGCGAAGCTTCTCGACCCATGATCGGACTGGATGGTGAACTCAGACAGCCACAAGCGCGGGCGCCGACCGCAGCGCGTGATCCCTCGCCGTCGCTCGGCTCGGGTGCACTTCCGCGCATACACGCGACGCAGTTCCTTTTGCAGGGTGTCCAGGTCGCTGATGTCCCGGTAGCCGCCCGCGAGCGGCAGCTCGCTGAGATCCGGGAAGCGGAACGGGAAGGGGTTGTGGCCGTACCAGTCGAGCCTGGGCGGCCGACCGTCCGGGAGGCGCATGTACTGTAGCCAGCGCGCGGGCTTGACCAAGCCGGCCGTCCAAGTCATCCCTCCGATCACTATGTTCTGACGTGAAACCTTCTTCAGTGCTACATACGCGCTGTCGAGGATCCGCGCGTAGGCGCGTGCCCCAACCGGGCTCTGCTTCTTATTGGGCCGGAAGTTGGCCCCCCGATTGGGCTCTCCCCAGATCATCCACCGCCGGACGGCGGGGTATCTGCGACTCGCCGCAGTCAGAAAGTCGGCGAACGCCCGAGGGCGCGGAGCGTGGTTGGTGGGGCGGCCGCCGTTGGCCCAGGCCGGCGAAGTGATCACCAGCAGCGCAGGGTTGATGTCGTAGCGAACGGCCTGCCGCACCTGGGCGTCGAGCACCTCGGGCCAGCGGTAGGCGGGATCGCCGGGGTCGGTGGGGTTCGCCGGCCGCGTGGGGGCGACACTCGCGAAGTTGACCGAGAGCTGGAGCGTGTCCACCCCCAGCCGTCTGTATACGGGAAATGGAGAACCGCCGCCGGGCATCTTCGCCGGCCCCCAGATCGCCTTCTCTGCAGCGGGGGCTCCAGCGGGCGTCAACGAGCAAGCCAGGAGAGCCAGGGCCAAGGCGACAGCGCCGCGGTGTCGCGCCTTCATCTCTCGAGGATTTCCCTGCCAGCGATTCCCCCACTATAGGAGCCCCGCGCGGAACGGGTGACAGTTCGCTCGAAGCGACCCGACCGAGGCCGCCGTGGCTGCACGGACGCTGCCCCCGCCGCGCCGCCACGAGCAGGCGATAGCCAGTCCCGAGTGTCCGCCACCCGCTGGGGATCAGCCTCCATAGATCAGACGCCCTTCACGGAGGATCGTCGCCGGGAGGGACGCCACAAGGTGACGGCGCCGGTCGAACTCGTCGCTGGCCACACCCAGAACCCCCTTGCGGACATGCTCACTTTGACCCCGATCCAGGGAGCGACCTTCGGTCTTACCTTTCTCCGCGCGCCGGCGTCGCTGTTGCGGACTACTGGGGCAGTCCCGCCCGTGGGTTCTTCGCCAGCGCCTTTAGTCCAGCTTCCCGCGGGTTCAACGCCGAGGCGCGGCCATAATCGCGGCGGGCCTGCGCCAGGTCCCCCCGGCGCACCGCCAGGTCGCCGAGCAGGGCCCAGGTCACGAAGTCATGCGGCTCGCGCCGGGTGGCCTCGCCCAGGGCAGCGCGGGCTCCGCCGTAGTCCTTCAAGCGGGCGAGTGCCGAGGCCTTGGCGTAATAGGCCGGCAGCGACTCGTCGTTGAGCGCCAGGAAGTCCTCCGCCTGCTCCAGCGCGCGACGGGGATCGTCGGCCACGCTCGCCTGTGAATCGGAGCTGTACTTGTCGGCCAGCGCGGCGCGGCCGACCAGCGTCGCTCCGACGAGCACCACCAGCCCGCAGACCACGATGGTCGCCAGCCGTAGCCGGGAACGTGCGCCCCCGGCCTCTCGTGGGGGCTTCCATGGCGCGACGAGCGCCGCGGCTCCGCACAGCGCGATACCGGTCACGCCGGGGATCAGGTGCAGCCAGTCGACGCTCGTGTGCACCAGCCAGACAAGGAACATGCCGCCGCCGGCCACGGCAAGGGCGAGATCCTCCGAGCTCGTGCGGGCCCGGCGGGCGCGCCGCACGAAGCCGGCGAGAATCGCGCCGAGGAAGAGCAGCAAGGCGGCCCCGCCCACCAGGCCCAGCTCGGCCAGGGTCTGCAAAGGCAGGCTGTGGGGCTGGCGGATGTCCTCGGAGGTGTCGCGCTCGAGGAAGTAGGTGCGGTCGTAGTTGCCGGCGCCCAGCCCCCGGATCGGCTCAGACTCGAACTGGCCGGCGGCAACCCGCCAGTAGTCGTAGCGGTTGCCGCCACCGGATGTGAAGCGGGAGCGCGACTCCGGGGTAGCCCCCACACCTAGGTTCTTGAAGGCGCGGGCCTCTTCGCGAACTCGGTCGACCGGATTACCCACGGCCGCCAGACCGGCAACGCTTACCACCATCGCGAGCACGAGCAGCCCGGCCGTCGACGCCACGGCCAGGCGCCGCGGGCCCACGCGCTCGGAAGAGCGCCCGACGAGCCAACGCAGCCCCGCCCAGACCGCGCCCACCGCGGCCGACACGGCGAGCAGGGTGAGCACGCCGGTGCGCAGCGTCTGGGTATTCGGGGTCCCGAACGCTCCCCCGCTGTCGAAGACATCCACGAGCGGACCCGCCGCCAGGGCGACACCCGCCGCGACCGCGACGAGCGCCCACAGGCGGGCCGCCCTGCCCGGCAGCGCCACCACCAGCACTAGGGCGCTCACCACGAGGGCCGGCACGATGGCGCGCGTCTGCCCGAGCACGGCCAGCCCGACGAGCGCGGTCGCGGCGGCAATTGCGGCGCCCGCCAGCAGGTGGTTGCGGGAGCGCTCCGCGACGGCGACGAGCGGCCACAGCGCGAGGAGCAGGTAGCCGGCCTGGCCGTTCACGTAGCCGAGCGGTTCGTGCAGGCGGTTGGCCAGGAACAGCGAGTTGCCGTCCGGGCCCAGCAGGCGCACGGCGAGGTAGGCCCCGAAGGCCACGACCGCAAGCGTGGCCGAGCCCAGGAGCAGCCGGCTCAGCCGGTCGTCTCGCAGCAGCAACACCAGGATCGCGAACAGCGCCGCGTAGAGCATCCACCTGTTGGACTCGACCAGCGCCTGGTCGGCCGACTCCGACCAGCCGGTCGATGCGAGCGACCACAGCCAGAGGGCCGCCAAGCCGCCCACCGCGACGAGCGCCGCAGGGCGCGGATTGGCGGGACGAGCAATCACGAGCCCGAGCAGCGCGGCCAGCAGGAAGAGCGCGATCGGCCCCCACACCGACAGGCTGTAGAAGCCGTAAAGCGCGGGGCTGAGCCCGCAGGCGAGCGTGACGAAGACGATCACCTCGCCTTCGACGAGGCTCGGCGAGCCCCGCTTTGGGGAATCGCCCGAAGCGGCGACCGAGCCGGTGCGAGCCGGCGGGTCAGGCTCGGGCAGCGGCTCCCGGACGGGCGCCCACGCGGCCGTCTCCAGCAGCACGACCGCCGCCGTGGCCGCAATGAACCAGGTGGCCCAGGCCGAGACGACCGACCCTTCGCCGAGCTGCACCACGCCAATCGCCACCGCGCCGAGCAGCGCCTGCGTGCAGCCCAGCGCCAGGGCCACCCGCCGCGGGCTGCGAAGGCGGCTGGCCAGCCGGTGGGTCAGGTGGTCACGACCGCCAGTCAGAAGGGGGATGCCCGCCCTTCGGCGGGAGATCATCACCAGCGCGGTGTCTACCACCGGCAGCCCCGCCAGGATCACGGCGGCGAGCGGTCGCGTCCAGCCGAGGTCGCCGTGGTCGGGCAGGGCCATGATCCCCGCCGCCACCACGAAGCCGATCGGCAGGCTTCCCCCGTCCCCGAGGAAGATCCGCGCCGGCCCGGCCAGGTTGTAGGGGAGAAAGCCCAGGCAGGCGCCGGACAGCCCGACGCAGATGACCGCGAGCGCGACGTCGCCCCCTATCAGCGCAAGCACCGCCGTAGCCATGGCGCTCACCGCCCCGACGGTGGCGGCCGCGCCGTCCATGTTGTCCATCAGGTTGAAGGCGTTGGCCAGGCCAACTACCCACAGGTTGGTGAGCATGAGGTCGGGCAGCGCTGCGTCGAAGACAGACCAGCCGAGGCCAAGCACAAAGAGGCTCGAGGCGGCGGCGAACTCCGCCGTCAGTCGCAGGGCCGGCGAGAGCGCGATGCGGTCGTCGAGTGTGCCCAGGCACCACATCCCGAACGCGCAAACGACTATCGGCGACAGCCGCGACAGCTCGCCGCCGGCGACCAGGCCGGCGAGCAGGAAAGCCACCACCACCGCCGCGCCGCCGAGGTAGGGCGTGGGCGCCCCGTGGCCCTTGTAGCCGACCGGCTTGTCTTGAAAGGCGGTGCGCTCCGCGACCGCGATCGCGACCGGCGTGGCGGCGAACGCGGCCGCGAGAGCGAGCGCGAACGCGAGGATCAGCCGCGCTTCATCGGGCACGTGGGCCTCCGAGGGCCATCAGGCGATCCCGGCAGCGAACACGTCGGTCCCGGCTTCGCGCTCGCTGCGAACCACGTCGGCGAGGATGCCGGCGAGGTCCCGGGTTGGGCGCCAGCCGATGGTGGCCTCGATCTTCGCGATGTCGGGTATGCGGCGAGGCATGTCCTCGAAGCCGGGCTCGTAGGCATCCTCGTAGGCCACGATGTCGATCTGAGAGTCCGACTCCGCGGCCTCGCGCACGCGCTCAGCGAGGTCGCGAATCGAGATCTCCTCCGTGGAGCCGATGTTGAAGACCTGGCCGTAGACGTCATCCGTGAGCATCAGGTCGCAAAGTGCCCTGACCACGTCCTCGACATGGCAGAAGCAGCGCCGCTGGGTGCCATCCCCGTAGACGGTGATCGGGTTGCCGGCGAGCGCCTGGCGAACGAAGCCAGGCACGACCATGCCGTAGCGCCCGGTCTGGCGGGGCCCCACCGTATTGAACAGCCGACCGACCACCACCGGGAGCTGCTTCTCCTTGTGATAGGCGAGGCCCAGGTACTCGTCCAGCGCCTTCGAGCAGGCGTAGGCCCAGCGCCCAATGTCGGTCGGGCCGAGGAGCAGGTCGCCGTCCTCCCGAAACGGGAGCTTCTCGCCCTTCCCGTAGACCTCGCTGGTGGAAGCGATGAAGACGGGCTTCTTCTTCTTGTTGGCCTGCATCAGCACGATCTCCGTGCAGTGCACGTTGGTCTCGATGGTGCGCACGGGGCTCTCGACGATCAGCTCTACGCCCACTGCGGCGGCCAGGTGGTAGACGACGTCGGCCTCGTCCACGAGCTCAGCGACCACCCCTGGGCTGGCCGCCGACTCGATCGTGTAGGAGAAGTGGGCGTTGCCCTTCAGGTGGCGGATGTTCTCGATCGACCCGGTCGACAGGTCGTCTAGAACGTGGACGCAATGGCCCCGCTTGAGCAGCTCGTCCGCTAGATGGGAGCCGATGAACCCGGCTCCGCCGGTGACTAGGAATCGCAACGGTTTACTCCTCCCTGGTGAACCTTCCCGCAGCCCCGCGATGATGTTAGGCCACATGTGGCGGCACCGGAGTCACTACCTCGACGCACTGGTCCACATGCGGCCCGGTCAGCTCGCGCACCGCCTGCGACGGGTGGTACCGGTGCGCATGTTGGCCGTCGGAACCGCGCGCGCCACGCCGCAGCGATGGAGGGGAGCCGCCCTTGGCCTCGGTGTCGAGGCGGCCCCGAGCTCCGGCCAGCAGCCCCCGCCCCACCTTGACGGCGTCTACCGAGCGGTCGGCGCCGAGAGGACATGGGGAGCGCCGCGGTACTGGACCGATCCCCGCGATGGCCTGTTGTTCCTGTTCCATCTGCACGGGTTCGCGGAGCTGGCCCGCTATGCATCCGGCCCCCCGTCGGAGGCCGGCGATCGTTACTGGGAGGCCGTAGTGGCCAACTGGCTGGACATCTTCGGGCGCCCGGCCCTTCCGGCGTGGCACCCGTACCCGATGAGCGGCCGCATCGTCGCATGGTGCGCCGCCCTCTCGCGCGAAGGCTGGCTCACCGCTCTCCGCCCGGCCTTGCTGAGATCGCTATCACGCCAGGCGCGGCTGCTGACGCGTTCAGTTGAGCAGGACATCGGCGGCAACCATGTACTCCGAAACGCCACGGCCCTAGTCGTGGCGGGCGTCTGCCTCGAAGACGCCGGACACACACGACGCGGGCTGCGTCTGCTCGAGCGCCAGCTGGCCGCGCAGATCCTGGCCGATGGCGGCCACGAGGAGCGGAGTCCCTCCTATCACCGGCTGGTGCTCGGGGACCTGCTTGTCGCCCGAACCGCGCTCATTCACGCGGAGGCGCTCTCGCCGCCCTGGCTTGATCGGGCGATCGAGGACATGGATCGGTGGCTGCGGAGCATTGCCGGGCCCGCCGGCGATGTTCCGCCCCTCAACGACGGATGGGACGGACCACCGGTCCCCCAGCCGGCCACGCAAGCCTTTGCCCACCTCGCCGACAGCGGCTACGTCGTGCTTCGAGACCGTGACAGCCAGGTGATCCTCGACGCCGGCCCGTTGGCCCCTCCCCACCTGCCGGCCCATGCACATGCGGACGCCCTGGCGATCACGATGTGGGCGGAAGGGAACCCGCTGATCGTCGACTGCGGCAGCGGGGCGTACGCCGGGCCCGACCGGTTGCGGTTTCGCTCGACCGCGGCTCACAACACCGTGCAGGTCGACGGGCGGGATCAATGCGAGCTCTGGGGCCCCTTTCGTGCGGCGTTCATGCCGCGGGTCGAGCGCGCTTCAATCGAGCACCTCGAGAATGCCGTGGTGGTACGCAGCTCGCACGACGGCTATCGCCACCTTGACGACCCGGTGATCCACCAGCGCACGCTCGTGTGGCTGGGGTGCAGCGGCGCCGTAGTAGTCGACCGGCTGCTGTGCGCGCAGCCCCACGAGGTGCGCAGCCGGCTGCACTTTGCGGAGACGGTAGAGCGGCCCTTCGAGGCGCTTCCGGACGGCTTGCTCCTGCGACCGCTGCCACGGAATGCAGCGGCCACGACATTGGCCGGCGCGCGTTCTCCCTACCTCGGACGCACGGTGCCCATCGCCGTGGCAGAGACGGCCGGCCGGGTGGAGCCCGGCCGGCCCTTCGGCTGGTCGATTGCGCGCCCCGAGCTACAGGTCAGTGTTGATGGCGCCACGGTGGTCATCCAGCCGGCAGCGGGCCCGCCGGTTCGGCTGGAGCCGCACTGAGCAGCCACGTAGCGATGGCCGCCGCCGCGCGGTCACCCGCGCGTCCGTCCCACAGCGGGATCTTCGGCGCCGGTGCTGACCGCGGCTCAGTATCCAGCATCTCCTCGCATGCCCGGCCTAGGGCCCCGGCATCCACCCCTACCAGGCGGTTGGTACCGTGGGTGATAGTGACCGGGCGCTCCGTGGTCGTCCGATAGGTGATGCAGGACACCCCAAGGGCAGAGGTCTCCTCCTGGACTCCACCCGAGTCGGTGATCACCATCCGGGCCGCCGCCTCGAGGGCGATGAAGTCGAGGTAATCGAGGGGCTCCAGCGCGACCAATCCCTTGAGCGGGTGCTCGGCGCCGCTGAGGCGCGCCCGGGTGCGGGGGTGCAGCGGAAGAACCACCGGAAGCCGCCGAGCGAGCTGACGCAGCACGCGCAGGACGTGTCCGAGCTGCTCGGGGTCGTCGACCAGCGAGGGGCGGTGGAGGGTGACCAAGACGAAACCACGACAGTCCAGTCCGAGACGATCCAGAACCGTCGACTCCCGGGCGGCGGGAAGCAGATCGAACAGACTGTCGATCATGGTGTTGCCCACCAGTTCCACCTGACCCGGAGGGACACCCTCGTGGGCGAGGTTCTCCAGGGCCTCCTCGGAATGGCAGAGCAGAAGGTCGGCAACCCGGTCGGTTACAAGACGGTTGATCTCCTCCGGCATTTCACGATCACCGGAGCGCAGGCCGGCCTCGAGATGCGCGACCGGCACCCCCAGCTTCGCGGCCGCCAGTGCGGCGGCCATCGTGGAGTTCACGTCGCCGGCCACCAGCACACCGGCAAAGGAGTGCTCCGACAGCACGCGCTCCACGCCGAGCATCACCGCGGCGGTCTGCTCGGCGTGTGTACCCGAGCCCACCCCGAGCGCGAAGTCCACCGGCGGGAAGCGCAGCCGCTCGAGGAAAGAACCCGCGAGCCTCTCGTCGTAGTGCTGCCCGGTATTCAGCACCCGCACGGACACGGTGCGCATCCGCTCGAAAGCGTGGATCACCGGTGCCACCTTCACGAAGTTGGGTCGCGCGCCGACGACGGTTAGCAGCTCGGTCCTCATGCAAGAGCGGGCTCTTGGCCTGCGATCCAGTAGTCGAACCAGGCGGACAGGTTCAGCACGTTCCACAGCTGAAAGGATCGCTCCGCCCGACCCGAACGGTGAAGGTCGAGGATGTGAGTGACCGTGTCCGGGTCGAGGTAGCCGAGTTCGTTGATCGCGCCGTGGGCCAGCTGGTGTTCGAGCTGGTCGCCCAACTCTGCTCGGAACCACTGCGACACCGGGGTGCCGAAGCCCTGCTTGGGCCGCCATACGAGTTCGTCGTCGAGTAGGTCTGACACAGCACGTTTGAGCACGTGCTTGCCGATCCCGTCGCGGACCTTCTCTTCGGCTGGCACCGACATGGCCAGCTCGACCAGCTCGTGGTCGAGGAAGGGTACCCGCGCCTCGATGGAATTGGCCATCGTGAGCTTGTCCACCCGCATCAACAGCAGCTCGGGCAGACGCAGGCGCAGGTCCTGGTAGATCAGCCGGTCGAGATCGTCCCGGGCTCCGAACCGGTCGGCGTCCTCGGCGATCCCTGCCACCACCTCGCTCGGGCTGTCCCCATTCAGGTCTCGCCGCAACTCCGGGGTGGTCAGTCGGTCGAAGCCCCGCTCATAGAAGGCGACGGCGCCGCCCCACCAGAGTCTGCCGTCCACCTGCGAGGCGCGCTTCAGGGCCTCAACCTGGACCTCCCGGTCGGGTCGGACGCGCAGCGCGGCGGATCCGGCCGCGGCCAGCCCCTGACGTATTGGACGGGGTAGACCTCGCAGTCGGGGCCACTGCTTCGTGGCGATGCCATGAGCCTGCACGTAGGTGGCGTAGCCGGAGAACAGTTCGTCGGCTCCCTCCCCCACATGCACGACGGTCACTCCGCTCTCCTTGGCCAGCTTCGCCACGAAATAGAGCGGCACGCATACGGGATCCGCGATCGGCTCGTCTTGGTGGAAGACGAGGTCCGGCAGGAAGTTCCACAGGTCCTGGTGGTCAATCATCACCTCGTGGTGGTTGGTCTCGAATCTCTCGGCGACCTCTCGGGCCCACCTGAACTCGTTGAATTCCTCGGCTCCGTGGAAGCCGATCGAGAAGGTGTTGATTGGGTCGTCCACCAGCCGGCTCATCAGCGCGACATTGGTCGAGGAGTCGACGCCGCCCGAGAGGAACACGCCAACCGGCACGTCGCTCATCATCCGCCGGTCGATGGAGCGCTCGAGTCGAGTCCGGACCTCGCGTTCCCAATCCGCGCCGGAGCCAACCTCGGCCCGGTTCCGCAGGGGATCCCAGTAACGCTGCGGCGGCTTCAACCCGCCACGGTCGACCACCATGGTGCTCGCCGGCGCCAGCTTCGAGACGCCCGCGAAAAGGGTCCGCGGAGGCGGCACCGCTACGAAGGTCAGATAGTGCGAGAGGGCCACGGGGTCGACATCGCGGCGGGGCAGGACAGGCAACAACGCCTTGATCTCTGAGGCGAAGGCGAACCGCCGGCCGTCATCGACGAAGTACAGCGGTTTGATGCCCATACGATCACGGGCCGCCAGCATCCGCTGCCGGCGCTCGTCCCAGATAACGAAGGCAAACATTCCGATCAGGTGCTCGACCATCCGGTCCCCGTATTCCTCATATAGGTGCACCAGCACCTCGGTGTCGCACCCAGAGCGAAAACGGTGGCCCCTGCCTTTCAGGTGGTGGCGAAGGTCAGCGTGGTTGTAGATCTCCCCGTTGAACGTCACCTGCACGCTGCCGTCTTCGTTGGCCATGGGCGCGCGACCGGAAGGGCTCAGGTCGATGATTGATAGCCGGCGGTGACCCAGCACGACGTCCAGGGACTCGGATCGCCAGACCCCGGCATCGTCAGGACCCCGATGGGCCATGGTGTCGCGCATCCGCTCTACCAGACCCGGCTCCACCTCATGGCCCCTGTGACCGAAGACTCCGACGATTCCACACATCTCAGGGCATCATGCCGATCGCTCGCCGGAACCGAGCCCGGCCGCCTCCTGAAGCAGCGCCTCGAGCTTGCAGATTTGGCGCGACCGCGCCAGCCCGCGCGCAGCCGTCCTACCCGACTGCCCCAGGTCGCGAGCGCGCTCCGGCTCGGCGGCGAGGTCACGTACGGCCGCGGCCAGGGCGTCGCCGTCCTCGGGTGCCACCACTACGCCGGCCCCTGTCTCCTCAACCAGCGCGGGGGCCTCGCCCCGGGCCGCCACCACTGCGGGCCGTCCGACGGCCATCGCGTCGTAAAGCTTCGACGGAATGAAGTCGTTGAACAGGGGGTGGTCACGCAGGGGTACGAGCAGTGCATGACAGGACTGGAGAAAGGTGGCCACGTCGGCCACCGGAATTGCAGGCCGGAACTCCACGTTCTCCAGTCCGCGCCGGGCGGCCTCCTCGCGCAGCTCAGAGGCCAGCGGACCGTCGCCGACTAGCACGAATCGCAGGGGCTCCCCCCGCAGCCGCTCGGCGGCATCGAGCACGATGCCGAGACCTTGGGCGATGCCCATATTGCCCGCGTAGCCCACGGTGAAAAGTGCCTCGGCCGGTAGCTTCCTGTTCGGGAGCTCCACCAGCTCATCGAGCGCACCGTTCGGCACGTGCACGCTCACTTGCCGACCGGCAACCGAATCAACGTGCCTTGAGAAGGGTCGTGTGGTCACCGTCACCCTCCTCGCCAGCCGGTAGAGCCAGCGTTCCGCCCGCTCGAAGAGGGACAGCAGGTGGGGGTTGCTCAGCTCGCCGAGCGCTTCGGCGGCCGCGGGCCAAATGTCCCTTACGTCGATGACCACGGGGATGCGTCTCACTCTTGCGGCCGCCGCGGCGGCAAGCACGCCGGGGAGCGGTGGCGAGGTCGCCAGGATCACATCGGGCCGGGGGCCGAGCAGCACCGTGGCCCCCGCACCGGCGGCAAACGTGGCGTAGAAGGCCAGGCGGCGAGCGGTGGTCTTCTCGGGAGAGGCCGCTACCCAAAGCCGGCGGACGGTGCGGTTGGGCGCGCGCTCGGTCACCATGGGTCGCCGCCCGTATCCCGGGCGGAATACGCCACCCGGGTGACACGGCTGCTCGCAAACCACCGTCACCTGGTGCCCGCGCTCTACCAGTCCGTCCACGAAGGAACTCATACGGTTTTGGGTCGCCCCGGCCTCCGGCGCGAAGTACTGCGAGAGGACGAGGACCTTCAAGCGGTCGGGCCGTTAATGGACCGAACCCTGATGGCGTCCCGTATGGCAAAGGTCGCGCGCATCACCGCGGCCATCTCTTCGACCGGCCACGGCTGGACCCCGGATTCGCATCCCTGAAAGAAGGCGGCCAGCTCGGCATTGTGACCTTTGTCGCGCTTCTCGGAGACCCGCTCCTCTTGCCCACCGCGGTAGAGACGGAGCTCGCGGAAGTCATCGAGAACTCCTGCGCCTGCCTCGCCCATCACCTCCACCCGCTCCTTGGCGAGCCTCGGATCGCCCAGCGCCGAGTAGACAACCTGCCCGATCGACCCGTCAGAAAAGGTCATCGTGGTCGCGACGTTGTCCTGCCGCGGCTCGGATGCGCCCCCCACCGCCACCGCGGTCACCTGCTCCGGCCGGCCTCCACTCAGAAAAGTCAGGAGATCAACGAAATGGCACACCTCGCCCACGATTCGTCCGCCCCCGACCGCAGAGTCGTGAGTCCAGTGGGAGGCGGGAAGACGGCCGGCGCTCACCCGATAGGTCATCACCAGCGGCCCCCGGCCGCCAAGGGCCTCCCGGAGACGTACGGCGAGGGGTGCATACCGCCGGTTGAAGCCGACCATGAGGGTGCCGGGCGATCTGGCTGCCTGGGTGGTTACGGCCTCGAGCTCCTCGGCGTCCAGGGCTAGGGGCTTCTCCACGAAGACGTGCTTGCCCGCCTTGAGCGAGGCCACGGTCAGCGCGGCGTGGGTATCGTGGCGCGTGGCGATCACCACAGCGTCGACATCAGGCGAGGAGATGACCTCGATCGCATCGGTGGAGGCCAGCCCGGCCCCGAATCGACCGGCGGCGGCGGTGGCCGACACGCCCGTCTTGTTGGCCACCGCGACGATGTCGCCGCGGCGCGCCAGGCTAGGCATGAGCACCCCACGCGCAAAGGATCCGGCTCCGACCACGCCCAGCCGCAACCGCCGGCCGCCGCGCCTGGGGATGCCGCGGCGCTGGGTCTCGATAGCCACGGTACGGGGCCCAGGGCGGTTCAGTTCGGGGTAGCGCAGGACGATCCCGAGCGACTGCTCTCCGCCCTCGAGAAGCGTGTAAGCCTCCGCGCCATCAGCCAGGTCGAAGGAGTGCGTGGTCAGCTCCGAAGGCCGGAGCGACCCTTCGGCCATCAGCCTGAGCACCTCGGCGAGGTTGCGTCCCTCAGTCCAGCGGACGTAGCCGGCCGGGTAGTCGATCCCCTGCGATTCGTAGGTCGGGTCGTAGCGGCCCGGACCGTAAGAGCGCGAGACCACCAGCTTCAACTCCTTGGCGAAGAGCGGCGCCCGGGGCGACTCGATCTTCACGTCGCCGACAATCACCACCATCGATCGCTCGCGAGCGACCGCCGCGGCCGTGGCCAGCGGCTCTGGGCCGTTGCTCGCGGCCGTCACGAGCACAGCATCGGCACCCCGGCGCTCGGTCAGCCGTGCGACCTCAGCTTCCATCTCATTTGCGTCCGCGAAGGCGGCCAAGCCGGAGTCACGCGCCATCTGCGCCCGGCTCGGAGCCGGGTCAAAGCCCACCGGCACGCAACCAGCCGCGGCGAGTAGCTGAAGGGTGATCTGCCCAACCAAGCCGAGGCCTACCACGGCGGCCACGTCTCCCAGCACCACCTCCGATAGACGCACCCCGTGCAGAGCGATCGAGCAGATCGTCGCGTAAGCGGCATCCTCTGGAGCGACGCCCTCGGGGACCCGCGCGGTCAGGTTTCGAGGGATAGCCACCACCTCGGCGTGCGAGGCAAGCCCCGCCCCCGCGCAGGCCACCAGCTCGCCGGGAGCAGCGGGGGCGCCGTCGCACGACTCCAACACCACGCCGCACGAGCTGTAGCCGAGCGCGTTCGGCTCGCCCAAACGGCCTCGCACCTTCGCGTAGGTCGTACTTAGACCCTCGGTCCGAACGGATTCCACAACCTTGGCGACGAGTTCCGGACGCTGCCGTGCCTTACCCACCAGCGAGGCCCGGCCGATCTCCAAGACAGCCCGCTCAGTTCCGGCGCTGATGACCGAGAACCGGTTCGCGACGAGAAGCTCGGCCGGCCCGCAGGCCGGAGCCGGAACGTCGTCAACGGTCAGCTCTCCGGTGGATACGTTCTGGAGAAGCTGCCTCATAGTGTCACCCTATTCGCCGCCAGGAGCCGACGAAGCACCGGCTCGATGCGGTCGACCACGCCGTCCCAGTCTTCGTTCGCCACCCGAGTTCTGCGCCGCTCGCGAGCCTCGATCGTATCGTTTGGGACCTCAAGCGAGGCCTGAACCGCATCCGCAAAGGCGCTCGCCCCGTCAGCGATCTCGATCACGCCGTCGTAGGGAAGGACCGCCGGCATGGGAGTCGCAACCGTCGGCCTCCCGGCTGCAAGGTACTCCCTCAGCTTGATCGGATTCACGCCTCTCGAGAGCTCGCTCCCGTCGAAGGGCACCAGGCAGCATGAGAAGGCGGCGAGATAGGCTGGCATCTGCTCGTAAGGGCGTCGTCCAAGCAGCCTGATCCTCGGATGAGCCATCAACCGACGCACGTCGGTGTTGGACCGTCCGACCAGCACGATCGTGCCCCGCTCGAGACGATCCGCAACAGCCAGCAGGTGGTCGAAGGAGAGGTAGTCGTCGATCAGTCCGGTGTAACCGACCAGTGGGCGCTCGAGGTCACGCAGGTCCCGGGGCTCGGAGAGGCCCTCTTGCGCGAATCGCGCGATCTCCACTCCATGGGGCACGGTGATGGGGTCAGCGCCCAGAGCCTGTAGGTCGCCGGCCAGTTCTGCGCCGGTGGCAATGGAAGCCTCGCACCCTCGTGCGAGCTCCGACACGCAGCGGCGGACGAAAGCGGCATCCACGTGCGAGAAGCGGTCGTATCGGTCCTGGTAGTAGAAGAGCGATCCTAGTTCCCCGAAGCGGCCCCGCAGGCCCGCCACGGTCGGAAGGCTGAACCAGCTGACGACTGGTCCTCTCATGCCCGTCTTCCGGCGCGCCCAGACGATCTGGGCTTCAAGAGCGCGTAGCTGCAGCCGCCGGACCCCTCGCCCGCTCGGGGGGATTGGCAGTGCCCGCAGCACGTGGAGCCCGGGCTCGACGGTGCGGAGCAAGCGCTGAGGCCGCACCTTCTGAAGGAGCCGTCGAGCTTCGGCTCTGTCGCCGAGCGCGACCGAGCGCATCGGAACCCCTTCCACGAAGAGGACATCCCATGAGCGAGCGAGGCGTCGCATGATGTGGTGCCGCGAATGGGGATTGGCGTCCCAGACGTCTCCGGCGAAGCAGATGAGCCCGGGACGGACGGTCAACGGTTCCGCACCACCCAGAGCACCTCGATCGATGCCACCCCGAGCTCGATGTCAAGGATGGCCCTGGTGCCCCTAGCGACACTGCCGTAGCGCGGTGCCCAGCGGCAGCGCTCAAGACGAAGCTTGGACGAGGCGGGGCAGGCCACCTCGTAGACGTGGTCCGTCGACAGGAATTCGCCCGCTTCGAAGGTGGCGTCGCCGGGAAGCTGGAGCGAAAATCGAGCGTTGGTTCCGGTGGGGGCATGCAATTTGTCAGTTACCTCGAGGCGACCGGGCTGCCACCGCACCCGGCGCAGCCAGCGGGCCGGGCCGCGCTTCGACGGTAGCTCCTGGACGGCTTCCAGCTCGTGGTGGCTTTCCCGCCGAGAAAAGGCCAGGACCCGCGGAGGACTGTCGCCCTCCATCTGCCAGAGGGAATCGAATCCCCCGGTGCGGGAGTAGGGAATCCCGTCGAGCACCACCGTGGAGTGCGCCGACACATCTCGCAACTCGTTTCGCAACCGTGGATCGCCCGTGTAGCTCCCTGTACCGGAGTCGCGGACGGCAAGCACGCCCCCCAACACCGCCTCGAACGACATCGCGTCTGCGTGCCCGTGCCCACCCCGCCCGTGGAACCCGATAGGACCCACGTCGACAACCACGTGGTCGGCACCCTCGCCAAGGACAGCGATTCCGCCATCGGGCAACAGACGCCGCGCAGAGGGAGTCGCCTCCGGCGTGCTCTCGTCTGCCGGCTTCAGGGTTCCGAGCAGCCACAGGGCATCTTCACCATGGCGGGCAGAGAGGCCAGGGTGGACACTTCGATCGAGCACTCTCGCGCCGAGGCCGAGCACCCGACCCGCGTCGTACGCGTCGATGTCGCTCAGTGCCAGCGCCCGGCCGCCGTCGTCGTCGCCCACAAGAGGTAGTCGCCCATCTGGCCGAACAAAGGCATGAGCAGCACAGACCATCGACTCGAGCGCGCTGTCGATCCCGGCTAGCGCCCGGCCAGCACCGATCCGAGCCACCAGAAAAAGCTCGAGAACCAGGAGGTGGTAGGGCAGCGATCCCTCGTGGTCCAGCCCGTCCGGCAGTACCTGTTCCGTCGCTGCGCTCTCCACCATCTCGATCCCCCGGGCCAGCCAGAGCGAGGACTCGCCGAGTCCGTCGAAGTAGCGGCCGAGCCAGATCAGGCCGGCCGCATCGGCCAGGAAGTGGTTTCCGTTGACATCGGAGACTTCGAGATGCCTGGAGAGAAACCAACCGTGCTGGTAGAGGGAGGCCACGACCGGCTCACGTCGATAGTGCGCACCCGCGGCTAGGAGGATGGCATCGACGCAGATGGTGTTGACGGCCCGGAGAGCGACCTCCATCGCGCAGGTCCAATTCACCGACCACCCCAGGGGATTGGCAAGCCTCCAACTCGCCAGATCTGCTTCCAGGGTCTCGAGCGCGGCAGCGTCACGAGAGACCGCCACGCCCTGAGCCAGGGCCACCGCGTGGCGCATGCGGGAGAGCTCCCAAGGCAGCTTCACGTCAGAGGCACGACCACGGTTGACGTAATCGATCCGCCGATGGAAGCCGAGCGGCCACGAATGGCCGGAGCGCACGTCTTCGAGCCATCGTGGGGGCACCCCGCAGAAGACTCGATCGTCGCCGAAGAGCTCCACACTCCTCTGTTTCGCCCGTTCGGAGCGGGCGACGATCTCCCGCAGCAGATCGGGGTCGGAACGACACCGGTCCACTGCCTCTGACCAACTGCCCAGGCCTGCGCCCGCCTGGGCAGTTCGCTTCAGGACGGCCTCGGGGGGCCCAGGCAGAGCGTTTCTGGCGGCAAGCGGTCCCCCGCCGCGCAGGGCGGCCCACATAGTCGTTCGATGGGCCTCTTTCGCGATCTCGTCCACCGCGCGCGACAGCACGTAGCGCGGAGGTTTGCCGGCCAAACGCCGCGCGCGAGCGAGCCAGACGCTCACCCGCCTTCTCCCATCAGTTCCTCGAGCCGCGCCTTCCACGAGTGCTCAGCGACCGCCTCGGCTCGAGCGGCCCCTCCCAAGCGCGCACGGAGCTCGGGCGAGTCGTGGAGCCTCCCCAGAGCATCGGCTAGTGCCTGGGGATCCCCGGCCGGCACGATCAGTGCCGTGTCGTCGTGCTTGAGCACCTGCGCCAACTGGGCCACGTCGGAGGCGACGATCGCGCGCCCGGCCGCCATGTACTCCCAGATCTTGATCGGGGAGCCTATGAAGTCGTCATTGGGAACATGGGGAGAGACCAGGACGTCCAGCGCAGCTAGGTAGCCAGGTATCGCATTCCGCGGCACAAGCCCTGTAAAGAGGACATCCTCGCTGGCCCCCGCTCCATCGAGCACCTTCGCTGCGGCCTCGCGTTCCTCCCCGTCTCCGACTAACACGAGCCTGGCCGCAGGATGTTCCCGCCTCAGTAAAACAAAGGCCTCCGCGAGGATGTGCACACCGTGCCATGGGTAGAAGAGGCCCGCAAAACCGATCACGAAAGCTCCCGGGCTGAAGGGCAGAGATGCTGCGGGCGCCTCCGCGAACCTGTCGACCTCGACCCCGTTGGGGATCACACGAACGCGGGCCGCGTGCGCCCCCGCCGGTCCGAGGTCCCGGGCGACGTTGTCGCTCACGGCACCGATGCGATCGGACCGCCGCAGAATGAAACGCTCGGTGGCTTCGGCCAGGGCGCCGAACTGCAGCGTCGACCACTCGCGTCTCCACTTCACCTCCGATCCGTTCACCTCGAGCACGAGTGGCACTTGCCATCGCGCCGACAGAAGCGCGCCGGCCAGGTTGTTCAAGCTGTAACGCTGGTAGATCAGCGCGGGAGCGGGACCGCCGCGAAGCTGCAGATACTGCACGAGGCCCGCTGCCAGCTCCGACATCTCCCGCGGCACGTTTCCCCCCAGCAGCGCGGGCAGACGTCGCGCTTCGAGGCGCTCCGCCCGCCCGGCTACGTAGCCAGTTGTCATCACCTCCACCTCGTACCCGCGATCCTCGAGCGCACCAAGGATCCCCTCCGTGTGGGCCTGCGAGCCTCCGATCCGCAGCGGGGTCTGTGCCAGCTCGACATCCGTTCTCAAATAGAGCACCTGACCGCGGGCGGGTAGAGGGCCCGGCGCGGTCGAAGGGCCGTCGGCCCTGTTGAGCAGTGCCGCAGCCGTTCTCGCCGCCAGAAGGGAGAAGCCGGCCAGTACCAGGAAGCGCAACAACTCGGCCAGAGCCAGGCTCCGCGAGAACGTGCGGCTGGTGCACCCGGTTCCCGGATCGATGGCCCTCACGCGACGGGCCCCAACGATGAACGGCAGCGCGATGAGGGGACCCCGTCCACGGCTGACGGACAAACCGGGTTGGGCTAGGTAGGCGTCGCCGAAGTCAACCCGTCGCAGGCCCCGCACCCACGGAACGGCCCTCAGGGCACCTATGAAGCCGCCACCGAATTGGGGCAGAGTGACGACGAAGACGTTGTTGGCCGAGAGCCCCGACGCGGTGCCCCGTCCGTAAGGAAGCACGAAGATCTGGCGCTCGCTCCCCTGACGCGCCTGGAGGGCACCTACGGCAGCGCCGACCGCGAGGCAGTGCCCAACCACGAGAACCGGGCATTGCACAGACAGAGTAGGCCAACCCTCCGCGGTCAGCGCGCGGTGTGTACGAGGTACCAGCCGCCAAGGGCTCCCAGTGTTCGCTCGATACGTGAAGGCAACCGGTCGGTGAAGCGCCCCAATCCGGCGTGGCGGCGGCGTATTCGTATCGAGGAGAATCCGGCTTCCCTCAAGGCTAGCCTCAGCTCGCCTGGCGAGAAGAGACGAACGTGGGGTTTCGAATCCGCCCCACCGTGTTCGATCCGGGATAGGCGATCTTCCAGTGTCTCGCTGCGATATTCCCTACGGAGCAATCGCTCGGCGCGTATCCGGGCGTAGAAGAGCGAATGCCGTGAGTAGAGAGCTCCCAGAAAGACGCCGCCGGGCCGCAGGACTCGTCGGACTTCGGAGAAGGCGGCCTCCGTGGAGTGCACATGATGGAGCACTCCGAAGGAGTAGACGACATCGAACGAGTCCGCGCCGAACTCGAGATGCTCGGCGTCCATGACGCTCAGATTGGCCTTGAGCCCCTCCTGCTCGAACCGCCTGGCCGTCAGGTCTACGCAACGCGGTGTGAGGTCAATACCCGTCATGACAGCACCCGCGCGTCCGAACTGCAGATGGTCGGTCCCCAGGCCAATCCCGATCTCGAGCACGCGCGCTTCCCGGTAGCGCTCGAAGTCGAAGGTGGAATGCATCCATGGCTGCTCGCGGTAGCGGTGCTCCTCGACCTTCCGGAATGAGCCAGGACTGCCGAGCGGCTCCGAGCCCACCGCGAGCGATCCGGCCGGATCGCTGCTCCACTGCTTGCGCGACTCGCGCTTTACGGCCTCGGAGCTCTTGGTGTGATTGATGGACATCCCTCTCGGCGCGACTGCGGTGCAGCGTATCGAGTAGCAAGGCGCGCCCGGGTGGTGGTGGTCCGCTAGCCTGCCCGCATGAGCGAGTCCGGCGCGCTCCCGGGCGCGGGCGCTCTCCCTCCGAAGGTCACCTGGGCACTCGCGCGGGCGCCCCTCCTCGCCTTCGTGGCGGTCTACTTCGTGACCTGCGCGTTCGGCGCGGCGCTCATGCTGCTGGACTGGCGACCGTTCGTGGATCTCTTCGAGTACTTCTCGGGTACTCCGGTGGCTACCGTCACGGGTTCCGAACTGGCGATCAACCTTATCCTCCTCGTCGCCCCTCCGTTTTTCCTCTGGTGTGGCTATGAGTATGCGCTGAAGCGGCGCCTGGAGAGGACCCCGGGAGCCGAGTCCGTTCGTCGACTTGTTGGCAAGGCGGAGCTCCGGACGCCGTCGTGGCTGCCGCAGGTCACCTTCTACGCCGCCGGCGCCCTGGCGGTCGCTTCGGTGCGGAGGGGGGATTCGTTCGGAAATCTTTCGTCCTGGCTGGACTACGAGGCCTGGATTGAAGCTCGCGCTGAGACGTTTCTCCAGCTGAGCTTCTTCGAGTTCGTGAACATCTACCTCGTCGTCCCTATGACGGCGGCTTGGACGGTTGTCACCGAACGCGGCGACGGAGCTGCCGCGTTCGTCCGGCGCTGGCTGCCGCTACTGCTCACCCTCGGCCTGGGAGTCCTGCTCTTTCAGAAGAAGACGGCCATCGTTTCTCTTCTTCTGATCCTCTTCGCGTGGTTGCTTTTCAGCGGCCGCCGCGACGTCCGGCGAACCGGTATCGCGGCCGTGGCCACAGTCCTGGCCGCCGGGTCCCTGTACCTCGCCACGGTGGTCGTACCTGTCTTCACGACCTCCGGCGAGACTGTCTGCGGAGTCAAGACCGTGCGATGCAACTGGCTGACCGAGCAGGTTCCCGCGGTGGTCCTCTACTCCGCGATCTCTCCCTTCGTGCGGACCTCCGCCCCAGCCCTGTACTACCCAGTGATCTATCCACGCGATCACGACTTCTATGGGCTCGACGTGGGGCAGGACATCGTCGGGTTCGGTGGGTTCCCGGACGACAACATCGTGGTTTGGCAGCGCATGAATCCAGGTCGCGCCGGAACCACGGCAGTGCCCTTCCACTTCACGCTCTACAGCCAGATTGGCGTGTTCGGCTCGCTACTGGGCAGCCTCGTGGTTGGTTTCCTGCTCGGCATCGCCTGGCGGCTGGCCAGGCACCCGCTGGTTCCGCGCGAATGGTCCAGCCTGCTGGGTTCCCTGCTGATCATGTTCGGGATCTACGTTGCGATCGACTCACTGCGAAATAGCACGGTTGTCAGCTACGGGCTGGGCTGGGGCTTGGCGTTCGTCGTCGCAGCGGCAGTCCTCGTCCACGTTCTCAATACGAACCAACGCTCTTCCGCCGGCCGCTCAGAGGCCGCGTGACTGCAGGTGGGTGAGACCACGAAAAGGCCCCTAAGGGCATTGTCATCGGAACGGGCTCGCGCCATCGGTGTCATCGTCGCGCTGGCCGTCCTCGGCACGGCGGGAACCCTGCTCGAGAACGAGCTGAGCGACCTACCGCGCACAAAGGCCCGTCCGATCCTCGACCCGGCGAAGGCTCCCGCTCTGGGCGAGGGGGTACCACCGTTCTATTGGAGCTTTCTCGATGGTCTTGATCGGGAATGGACCAGTCTGTCGCGGACGAGCCTCCGCAATGAGGGACTGCAGGTTATGACCGACCGGGGGTCCGGCTACCAGCTCCTGAGCAGGAGGCTGCGGCTACCACCAGGGCGGTACCGGGTTACGTGCCGCTTTCGCATAGTCGAGGGCGCGCTCTCTCTCGCCGTTCTCGACCAGGTCGATCAAGCGTTTCTAACCTCGGGCACCTACACAGAGGCGGACGGGCCAGGCACGCTCACGCTGTCCGTGGCCTTCAGGACACGGGAGCGCCGCTCTATCTCAGTGGTTCTGTCAAACGGGTCGCCAACCGGGCGTTCCGAATGGCTCCTCAAGTCCGTCACGCTCGCACGGATGTGAGCGAGTCACCCCGCCGGAATGAGCTCCGCCGAGAATCAGTTCGAGACGCCGCAGCGCCGTTCTTTCGTGTCCGACGTCAGGCTGACTTACGCGTCCCGGATGGCGGCTTTGGTCTTCGCGTTCGCAACCACCGTGATCGTCGCTCGCTTCCTGGGCCCTGGCGGCCGAGGCAGCGTTGCCGTTGCGTTCGGAGTGACACAGCTCTTGGCCCAGGTGGGCACGTTGGGGCTCATCGCGGCCAACCCGTATTTCCTTGCCCGAGGATCGCTGCGTGCAGATCAGCTCATCGGAGCCTCCGTGGTCTGCACGCTCGCCCTCGGTCCGCCCCTCATCGCGGCCGGGCTGTGGCTCAGGGTGCTGCTGCCCGACGCCGTTGAGGGACTTCCCATGCTCGAACTGTTCGTGGCGTTGATTGCCCTGCCGGCGCTGCTCGCCACTCAGTTCCTGCAGTCGATCCTGCTCGGCGAAGGGCGCATGGTCGCCTACAACGCGGTCGAGGCAGGGGTGGCGGCGGCGACCTTCGCCGCCCTGCTCGTGGGTCTCGGCGTGCTCGAGGGCGGCCCGCTGGCGGCACTCGGCATCGCCACCGGTTGTTCCTACGCGGGGCTCGCCTCGTGCGTGGTCGTGCTGCGCCGCGGCGGTCGGGGCATCACGTGGCCAAGCAGGGCGGTGCTCCGCCTGTTAATAGGCTACGGCTTCCGGATATACGTCGCGACCCTGCTCTCGTTCGCCCTGATTCGCATCGACTTGCTCTTGGTCAATGCCTACTTGGGCCCGGGCGACGCCGGGATCTACTCGGTCGCGACCGCCATTGCGACGGGGCTTTCCGTACTTCCGGCGGTGGTGGGACTGAACCTATTCACCCGGGTGGCTGCGGGCGGGGGGGCACCGCTCACCGGGCTGGTACTCAGGGTCACCGCACCCGTGTTCGCCTTTTTCTGCCTGATTTCCGTGCCGGCCGCGGCCTGGTTGATCTCCCCCGTCTTCGGCACTGAGTTCTCTGAGGCTGCGGAACTCTACTTCTGGATCGTTCCAGGCGTATTCAGTCTGGGCATGCTCACCATCTTCTCCCACCATTTTGCCGGGGAGGGCTTCCCCGTAGAAGCCATGCTGGTGTGGGTAGCCGGTCTGGCAGTCAACGTGGCGATCAACCTCGTGTTCCTGAAGCAGGGTGCGTGGGTGGCGTCGCTCTCGTCGAGCGTCGCCTATACGCTCGTCCTCGTGCTTCATGTTCGCCTCTTCGCGGCCAGTAGCGGGCTCGAGCCCCTACGCCCGCGTCTCTCCGATCTCAGCGCCGTGAGGGCGGCGTTGCGGCCGTGAAACCCGCCGAGCAGAGTCAATCCGAGGTCATCGAGGTCTACAACAGGAGAATCGCGGAACTGACTGCGCTCCGGGAGAACTGGAAGTACATGACGTCCAAACATCTCTGCGACTCGGCGCTGCTCGCCGATGCGGGGCTCTCGGGTGCAGAGGTCCTCAACGTTGGTTGCTTCTTCCCGCTGGACGAGATCGCCCAGGTGCACCGGGTCAAACACTGGACGGCCACCGACCTTGGAGAGAGCACCATTCGCTTTGCCGAGGAGGCTGCCCAGGCGGAGCTCCATCCCGACCTCTTCTCCCGGCTTTCGTTCGAGGTGGCGGACGGCACCGCCCTGCAGTACGAAGATGCCTCCTTCGACGTGGTTATGAGCCTCTCCACCATTGACCACGTGGTCAGCCCCGAAGGCAGAGAGCGCTTCGTTGGAGAGATAGCCCGTGTGACTAGACCGGGAGGACGGGTCGTGATCACCGTGCCTAACCGCTGGAACCGGGGCTACGCCCAGCGAGAGCGCCTGTACGGCGCCAAGACTGAGTTCTTCGAGCACTGCTTCAGCCCGCTCGAGCTCCGGCGCATGGCGATGCGTGCGGGTCTGCGCGTCACCCGGATGACATCGACCGCGGAGGTGCCGGTGCTTGCGCCGCGAGCTTTCTTGCCACGGTTGGATCCGAGACGGCCTGTGCTCTCCACCTACAACCGGGCGGCTCGATTCCTGGGCTCGAGGATGGGCCTACTGGCGGTGAAGCCGTGATCACTTCAGGAATCGGTGGCGGGGTACTCGGGTGACCGTCAGGTTGTCGACTCCGATCGAGCCGTCAGCGGTGTAGGGCACGGCGAAGCCTGATTCGACACGATCGAGTTGACCTCGAATCGGTTGCGTTCGGGAGCGAGCTTTTCCGCCCAACGCAGGCCCGCGGGACCCTCTTCGAACTCGCCCCGGAAGCCGCCTCGGAGCGAGCTGGCCTGCGCAGTGCCGTCGACGTACAAGGTGATGTAGGACCGGGCTGTTCAGCCATCGGGCCGAAGGCCGAGTCGTGCCACTCGGCCAGGGTAAGGCCCGCCCCCGGCTCTCGGCGGTGAGGGACTGCAGGGAGTAACCGGGCTCGGTGATTACCGGGACTCCGTCAGCTCGGGTCTGGGACGAGGCGGTGAAGACACGGTCCCCTTTGGGCAGGACGGAGCACGCCACGATCGACGCCGGCGCCATTCCGCCACCCGGTGAGGTACACATCGTCGGGCGGGCGCGCGCCATCCGACGGTACGCTGTATCTCTCCCGCGGGCTAGCTGCGCCTCACCCGCTCGCAGCCCCGCACGCGATCCCCACGGTCGACCGAAGCCCGGTCGCGATCACGCCTGTTCTCACCGCAGTTCGCGAGGTCGCCGCGCCGGCGGTCGCGGGTGTTCAGCCTGTCGTTGCCCCGGCCGCCGAACAGCTTGTCGCGACCTGTGCCGGCCACGATCACGTCCTTGCCGACACCGCCTGAGAGCCTGTCGTTGCCGCTGCCGCCGCTGATCCGGTCGTTGCCCGTGCTGCCGCCCGAGATGCGGTCGTTGCCGCTGTTGCCGGACAGGCGGTCACTCGCGGCGTTGCCGTTGATGCGGTCGTTGCCCGAGCTTCCGGACACGCGGTCGTTGCCCTGGCCCGCGTTGAAGCGGTCGTTGCCCTCGTTGCCGTTCATGCGGTCGTTGCCGTCGCCTCCGCTGGCGCGGTCGTTGCCCTCGTTGCCGCTGATGGTGTCGTTCCCATCGCCGGCGTCGAAGGTGTCGTCGCCGGTGCCGCCCACGAGGGAGTCGTTCCCGGTGCCACCGTTCACGGCGTCGGTGCCTCCTTCGCCGTCCACGGTGTCGTTTCCGGACTCGCCGTCGGCGAAGTCGTCACCCAGACCGGCGGCGATCGTGTCGTTGCCCGCGCCGCAACGGATGTCGTCGTTGCCGGCGCCGGCGTTGACCACGTCATCGCCGTCGCCGCAGCGGATAACGTCGCGACCCGCGGTGCCGACAATGGTGTCCGCGTTCACGGTGCCAGCGATGTTGAGGCCACCCTCAGCGTTCGGCTGGCAGACGACTCCGGCGGAGGTCCCCGCGGGGCATGCCGTGGTGGGGGGCGGGTAGTAGCTCTGGGCCATGCTTGAGGCCGGCACGATCAGTGCGATCACCGCGGCTGCTGCAGTCCTAGTGAGCATCGATCCCTCCTGCTGTTCGGTGTTGAAACGGTTCGTGCGACTGAGTTTGACCAGCGATAAAGCGAGCGCAGCTCAACAGCGTCCATGCGCCATCCGATCACCTTACCTCCACCCGACGCCTGACCGTCGCACCCCGGGGGACGCGAACGATGCAGATATATGAGCCGCGCGGTACCCCAGAGGTGCGAAGTCGCAGCTTCTTGGAGATACCGGCTCGGCCAGCGCGGGTCCCGCGAGCGACCACGCGCGAGCCGCGGCGCAGCTCGACGGAGACTCTCCCGCTGCGGATCGGGGTGACCTGTACCGCGAGGCCGCGCTTGGACGCCACCTGGGCTCGAACTCGGCGAGCCACCGCTACCTTGGGCCGGAAACGCTCCCCCCTGGCCGCGCGGAAGGCGGCGTAGGCAGGCTTGCGGGCGCCCCCGTCGGTGAGCAGCCCCCAGTTCGAGCTACCGGGGCGCTGGGGCTGGTCGAGCAGCGCCAGCCAGCCCAGGCCCGCGACCGAGGGCAGGCTGTCGGCAATCCCGTACGAGGCCGCCAGCCAGCGCGCCTGTTCTGCCTGGGAGACGAACAGCTCGAACTCGTTCGACCCGCGGTCAGAGAGCACGAGAAACTCCGACAGCCAGAAACGCGCCCGCCCCCCGTACGTCCGGCGAAGCTGACGGCTGAAGAGGTCGAGGTCGCTGATGTCGCGAAATCCGTCCCCGATCGCGATCTCGCGCAGGTTCGGAAAGCGGATCGGGAACGGGTTGTGGCCGAACCAATCCAGGCGCGGAGGCTTGCCGTTGGGCAGCCTCATGAACCTCATGAACGGTGCCGGCTTGACGTCGCCCCCCGTCCAGGTCATCCCGCCGATCACGATGTTCTGCGGCGAAACCGCCTTGAGAGCACCGTAAGCGGCGTCCAGGATCTTCGCGTAGGCCCGGGCGCCCACGGGGCTGCCGGCCTTGTTGGGTAGAAAGTGATCACTCCTGTTGGGCTCACCCCAGATCATCCAGCGGCGCACCGAGGGGTAGCGCCTGCTGGCGGCGGCGATGAACGTGGCGTAGTCGGCGGGATCCGGCGCGTGCAAGGCGGATTGCCCGCCGTTTGCCCAGCCGGGCGAGCCGCTCACCAGCAGCGCAACGTTGATACCGGACGGACCCGCCTGGGCAACGGCGGAGTCGACGTCCTTCGGCCATGCGTAGGCCGGGTCGGCCGGGTTGGCTGGATCGGCCGGGCGCTCCGCGGCTGTGGCCCGCCAGTTCAGCTGAAACTGCACGGTGTCCACCCCGAGGTCCTGGTAGGTGGGAAACGCCGAGTTGCCGTTGGGCAGGGTCACCGGGCCCCAGATCGCCTTCTCCGAAGCGCCCGCCGCCGCGGGAGTGAGCAGAGCAGCCACGAGCGCCAGCCCCACGGCGAGCGAGCGTGCTCTCACCGCGCGGGCGTGGTCCTCAGGCCACGACGCAGCGCCAGCCCGAGCGCGCCGCCGACCACTACTACGGCCAGCGCGATGCCGCCCAGCGTGAGGCCGGTGGAGACCCCGCCGCTCTCGGCGGAGGCGGTGCGCAAGGACGGCGTGGATTGGTCCGCGCCAGGACCGGCCGCATCGCTCCCACCGGCGCCGGTCGCTCCGCCGTCGGCCCGGTCTCCCGATTGCTCAGCGCCGGCTCGCTCGCCGGCGTCGGGATCCGCCGTGGCATCGGAGCCGCCTCCGCTCTGCGACCCGTCCCGGCTGATGCCCGCGCCGAAGAGCGGCGCCGGATTCCCGGATCCACCCCCTGACGGCGGCTCGCTTCCGCCGCCGCCACCCCCGTTCGGCGAGGCCTCGCGGCGCGCCTGATCGAGCGGTAGCTGGTACTCCACCCCCGCCGGGCTGTCGGGGTCGGGCCGCGCGGGCTCCTGTGCCGAAGCCGGCAACGGCGCCACGAGCGCGCAGGCGACTGCGAAGTGGAGGGCCCCCCGCCGGAACATCGTCACCACTATAGGCACACGAACCGCCCGAAAGTTGCGGGTGGACTGCACTTGTAAACGCCTCACCTGATCCTGAGCCGCCGCACGACCCGCTCGCCTCGGGGAGCATCCACGGTGAGGGTGCATCCACGGTGAGGGTGTATCGCCGCGTGTGAGCCCCGTGGGCCCCAGCGTGTGCTGAGCCTCCTACCTCGGCATGAGTCACTCTGGTGCTACACTGGCCTTCCGTGGCCAGCCGATACCCTCGCCTGGGCGTTGCGCGCGACCCGGAGCTCGACCGAGCCCTGAAGGAGACACGAGAGCTACTCGGCGCCGCCCAGACGCGGTCGGCGGCAGCTCACATTCGAGCGCTCGCCTTGCGCGGGGCGGAATCTGTGAAGGAGGAGGCGGACGCCGTCAGCGAGGAGCTGCGCCGCTTCCGCGAGAGGTATCAGACGATTCCCAGGACGCGGAACCCGAGCGACTTCGTGCTGCCCGAGGACGAGATCGACCCCCACGATCCGACCCCCGCCACCGACGCCCTGCGGTGGGCCCAAGGCAAGGAGTGAGTACCGCGTACCTGGATGCCTCCGCCCTGGTAAAGCTCTTCAAGCCCGAGAAAGAGTCTGCCGAGCTGGTGAGATGCGTCGAAGACCGGATCTGGATCTCTGCGGAGATCGTCGTCGTCGAAGTGATCTGCACCGCGCGCAGACTTGGAGGTGACGCGATGCTCGAGCGAGCGGAGCGGGCGGTCTCGAGGCTCGAGCTGGTGCGCCTCACTGCGCCGGTGCGCGACCGCGCGGTGCAGACCTTCGCCCGTCCGCTCAGGAGCCTCGATGCGATCCACGCCGCTGCGGCTTTATCGGTTGCGGATGATCTCGAGCTCGCGGTGGTCTACGACCTCGACCTCGCCGCCGCGATGTCCGCCGAAGGCATCCACGTGGAATCCCCCGGCGCCCCGTAGTACGCCCCCGCGAGAAGAGTGCCGTCCGATCGCCCAAACAAGACGGCTCGATGCTAATCCAGCAGCCAGTGGCCAATCAGGTTGAGTGCTATAGCTGAAATCGGTAGGGCCGCGCTCAGAACGAAGCAGGCGATGGCCACGTGCCCCGCACCCGGTTCTGACCGGACACTCGATAAGACCTAGGAGGTCTGCATGTCGAGAGTCACGGAGAGAGGTATGGATGAAGGTCGGGAGGGTCG
>JAABUS010003138.1_pt1 | contig 27873 bp, 21 predicted proteins | sample 5560161 | NCBI WGS metagenome assembly JAABUS01 (sample SAMN10711885, study PRJNA513376) | rock metagenome | isolation source: Antarctica rocks | place: Antarctica: Victoria Land, Trio Nunatak nord | collected 2016-01-04
AGGTGAACAGCAGCAGCGACGCCAGCTCCAGCGAGCGCACATCGCCGCCGAGGACGCTCAGGGCCCGCGAGGTATCGTGGCTGTCGAGCAGGTTGAGCTGGGCGAGCTGGATGGGCCACGGGTAGAAGCTGATCAGGCGGTCGATCCGCTGGCGATACTCCTCACCGGTGATGCCAGGCCACGGTTGGTAGTCGCGGCCGGCGACGGTCCGCTCGTCCACACGGTGCCGTCCGGCGAAGGCGAGCGCGGCCCCAGTGAACTGGTAATTCATCGTCGCATCGAACTGATCGCCCTGAAGCCACTCCCGAGCGTCATTCCAGATCTCGCCAACGAGGTAGGCCTCCGGATTGATCGCCCGGATCCGCTCGCGAAACTCGGCCCAGAAACCGGGCGTGCGGATCTCGAATGGCACGTCGAGCCGCCAGCCGTCGATCCCCTGGCGCACCCAGTACTCACCGATCCGCATGATGTACTCGCGGACCTGCGGATCGTCGGTGTTGAAGGCGGGCAGGGCGTGCAGGCCGACCCAGGCGCGGTAGCCCGGCGGGCGGTTGTGGTCGTAGGCGTTGGCCGGGTGCTCGTGGAACTGGAACCAGTCCAGCCAGGGTGAGGCGGCGCCGTTCTCCAGGACGTCGTTGAACTGAAAGAAGCCGCGACTGGCGTGATTGAAGACGCCGTCCAGAACGACCTTCAGCCCGCGGGCGTGGCAGGCGGCGAGCATCCGCTCGAACGCCTCATTGCCGCCGAGCAATGGATCGACCTGGTAGTAGTCATGGGTGTGATAGCGATGGTTGGCGGCCGACTGGAAGATCGGATTGAAGTAGAGCGCCGTCACGCCGAGGTCCTCGAGGTAGTCGAGGTGCTCGGTGACACCGATCAGGTCGCCGCCCTTGTAGCCGAACTCGGTCGGATCACTGTCCCATGCCTCGAGGTGCGCCGGCTTCTCGAGCGACTCGCTCTTCGCGAAGCGATCCGGGAAGATCTGATAGAACACGGCATCGTGGACCCACGCCGGCGTGTGGATCTCGGTGTCGGGGATCGTCATGGTCCTGGGCTACCCCTTGATAGTGGTGACGGAGCAGGCTGTTAAACAACGACCGGGGTAAGACACGGATAGCTCGACTGGTAAGCCTGGAATGACGAGACACCGGAACGCCGTCGAGGCGCACACCGGCGATTCAGGATCATTGCCCGCGCTCGGCTCGCTCCTCGGCTTCCTCGGCCGGACCAGCGTTCGCGACGATGTCCCCGTCCTTGAACAGAATCGTCTGCAGTGCGGCTCGCCAGGCCGGGACCCGGCGGGAGAGGTACTCGAGGTTCATGGCGAAGTGCTTGAACTCCTCCTGCTGGGCCTCATGCATGATGGCCCGCGCCTCAGCATCCTTTTCGATCGAGATGCGCTGCTGGTACCAGTTGATCGCCTCGCCCTCTTCGGTCAGCGACGCGATGATCCGGGCAAACGTCCGGGTCTCGTCCGACAGGTCGCTGGCTGGCTCGTGATACTGGTCGAAAGCCATGGTTATCCTCCGCATACCTGAAGACACCGCCAACGGCTCATCGCCCCGCGGAGCCACCGCCGCGCGCTTTCCCATCGGGGCTGGACAGTGTCGCTGGACGAAGCGGCAACGTGCGGGCAACGAGCCTGCCGGTACCTTACCCGGAGCCGGACCGGAACGTGCGCGTCTACGAAGAAGGTCCGCCCGCTCCCCGAGCCTTCGCCTCGCGGCGGCTCACACCCAGCGTTCGAACGGACACGCCAGGGCCCCACGCCGCGCTGGTGACGGCCTGGGGCGCAGCCAGGCCGTTCGAACGTCAATGCGCTTGAGAGGCAGGAGCATGAGCGAACGCGACTTTCCCGTGACGGAGGTTCTGGACGCGATCGAGCCGGCGGTCGCGCCGTTCCCAAAGGCGTCCATGCACGAACTCGCCGATGACGGCCTCCGCACGCTGTTCCAGCAGGTGGTGGCTTGTCTGATCTCCGTACGGACCTACGAAGAGGTCACGATGCCGATCTGCCGGGAGCTGTTCGCGGTCGCCCCGGACCCCGCCGCCATGCTTCTTCTGGACGAGGGCACCATTCTCGACATCATCCGCCGGAGCACGTTCTCGGATCGCAAGGTTGGGCAGATCATCGCCATCGCCCGGCGAGCCCAAGAGGAGTTCGACGGCGACATCCCCTGCGATGCCGGTGTCGTTCAGAGCTTCCACGGCATCGGGATCAAATGCACCAACCTGGCGCTTGGGATCGCCTGTGGCCAGCCGCTCGTCTGCGTCGACGTCCACGTCCACCGGGTTGCCAACCGGTGGGGCTACGTCTCGACGCGGACGCCGGAGCAGACGACGGTCGCGCTCGACGCCGTGATGCCGGACGACCAGAAGGTGCGGATCAACCGACTGCTCGTTCCGTTCGGCAAGCACATCTGTACCGCGGCTCAACCACGTTGCTCGACCTGTCCGGTCCTCTCCGAATGCGCCCAGGTCGGCGTCACCTCGCACCGGTGACGGTTGCCGGGCGCAGCGTAGCCTTGGTGACCCGACGGCTGGAGACGCCCGGCGGCGCCGACGATTCCGTGGACGAGTGCGGCGCAGGCGACGCCCCGTGCCCTCCTTGATCCTGCCGGCAACTTCGCCCGGGCCGTCCCATGGCCACGCCGCGCCCGGCGTCTGGGTGGACGGCCGATGACGGACAGCAGACGACCCCGGCCAAACGGCCGGGGTCGTCTGCGTTCGCTGGGATGCGGATGCCCCGGGTGGCCATTATAGGAAGCGGCCGGCAAGGACGGCGCTACGGCGCTGGCGTGCCCGCCGCGGGGCCGGCCGCCGGTGAGAACCCGCCAATCTGAATCAAGACGCCGAGCAGGTCTTCGACGTGATGCGTCTCGACGATCCGGCCGGCCTCGACGCGGTGGATGTCGATGGTGTGGAACTCGATCGGCTTGCCGGTCCCGGCCACTCCGAGGAAGGTGCCCTCGTGGGTACCGGTCGCGGTCGACCGGACTGCGACCTGATTCCCCTCGACGATGAAGTCCTGGGTGGCGAAGAACAGGTCGGGGAAGGCGGACCGGGAGCCGAGCAACACCGCTTTGAAATTCTCGATGTCGGTGCCCGAACCGGGTTGAGGTGGCAAATCGACCCAATCCGGGGCGAGCACGTCGTCGAGGGCGTCCACATTCCCGGCGTTGTACGCGTCGTAGTAGCGCTGGACCGTCGCCTCGATCTCCTGGGGGTCGGCGGGGGTGCCGTCTTGGGCCGCTGCCCCGGACCGCCTGCCGCCGCCAACCGTCCCGACGAGCACGACGGCGAGCAACGCACCGACGCGTCGCCTTAATGAGAACCTCATCGTTCGATCGGGCGCCGCGCTGGATACGGAGAGTTTCGTGCCTGGGCGCTCCATCTGTTCCTCCCGGATCGTGTTGTGGCGATCCGCCTTCGGTTATGGTCCTGATCAAGGACCAGGTCTAGAATAGAAACCGATTGTGGCGACCGCAAGGAGGCAGTTTTTGGTGCCCTGGTTACGCGAAGGGAACCTTCCCCCGACGGATCTGGTCGCGCTGAGCGCCCGCAACGAGGAAAGGCTCAGGCTGGAGAGCGGTCCCGAGCGCTGCCCGATGCGGAGTGTCCTCAGTCACCTCGGGGACAAGTGGCCGCCCCTGATCCTGATCGCGCTCGCGGCGGCGCCACGCCGCTTCAACGCGCTGCTGCGGGCGGTGCCGAACATCTCCAAGCGGATGCTGACCCAGACCGTGCGGGATCTCGAGCGCGACGGCCTGCTGTCCCGACACGTCTTCCCCACCAGGCCGCCGAGCGTGGAGTATCGCCTCACGCCGCTCGGCCAGTCGCTGCTCGATCACGTTGCGTATCTCGACGCCTGGGCGGAGCGCGTTCATGGTGAGATCGACGAAGCTCGCGCGAGGTTCGACGCCCAGCAACCCTGAGCCTTTGTGGGGGTGGTCCGTCGCGCCTCCACTGTTGAGAAGAGGCGGCACGGCCCGGTGGTTCGTCGGCGGTGTCGAACCACCGGACGGCTGAGTAGGCACGGATTGGGGTCTCGAGCCCGCGCCAAGACCATCTGAAAGATCAGTTTGAGGTAATGTCGACAAGATAGAGCGCATGGTCGCTGGTCTGGCGTCGATCGTCACTCCGGAGGATCACCGTGACCGCCGAGCTCGCCGGCCAGCCCGAGGTCGCCGCAACGTGGTCGATGGAACAGGCACCGCTGACGAGGTGCGAGGCATCTGCGGTCAGCGCCGACACATCAAGGTCGGCGAGGCAAGTCGCGAGCACAGCGCGGCCCGCGTTGCTGCCCATCGGTCTGCCGGAGAGTGACTGGTTGAAGTCTCCGCCCCAGAGCACGACGTCCTCTGACTGGCGGGCCGTCTGGATACGTTGAGTATGAGCGTCGGCAACAAAGCGGAAACGCCTCTGGTAGCTGTCGAGCTCACAATGCACATGAAGCGACGGCCAGCCGAGCAGGGTGTTCGACCACGGCAGCACCGAGCAGGCTACCAGCATCTCGGGGTGGCAATCGACAGGCGACTGGAGTCGGGCCAGACACAGCCCCTCATCGGCCGGGTGCGAGCCGGAGAGCGGCACTTGAAGCAGATGATACGTTTCCCGAGCCAGGATGCCCGACCATCGTTTCAACAGAGGCCCAGAGCTTCTCGGTGCGGACATGGCGGAGGAGTAGCCGGGAAGCGACCAGGCAGTGTGGACCTCGGTGAGCAGCCAGATATCGGCGTCACAATCCCGCATGAGGGCCAGCATTTCCTGACCACGAACCCCCGCGGGGTTGGGCCCCTGCTTGAGATTCCAGACGCCGATCCTCATCGACTCGTTTCCTCAGTCCATTCAACTCTCGTCACGTCGATCGCCTGAGGCGATTCCAGTCGGATCCGCCGTATCCTGGCACCACCCCCACGCCGTCGCAACGTCAGGGCAAACCGGGCGATACCCACAGCTCAAGGAAATAGGTTACCCGGGTCTCGTCGAAATTGTAGTCAGAGGGTAGCAGCGGCGTCCGGTTGCCGTTCTCCGGCGCCGACCCCAGGCAATTCCGTCAAGGCTATCAGCGGTTCGATCCCCTCGGCGTTCAGGTCGAGCATTAGCCGCTTTGCGGCCGGTGCCGCCTCACCGTCGGACCCCCTCTGCCACGACAGAGACGCGGGCGCGGTGCCGGACGACGAGGGCGGGATCGCCGTCAGCCGCAGCGTGTTCAGGCCCCCGGAATGGCCTGCGGCCAGCCGCTCGTCCGCGTCGATGTCCACGTCCATCGGGTCGCCAATCGGTGGGGCTACGTCGCAGCGCGGACACCGGAGCAGACGACGGTCGCGCTCGACGCCGTGATGCCAGATGACCAGAAGGCGCGGATCAACCGGATCCTCGTTCCGTTCGGCAAGCACATCCGCACCGCGACCCGGCCGCACTGCCCGATGTGCACGGTGGCCGCCGAGTTCGCCCAGGTTGGTGTGACGAACCCACGTTAGAGCTGAGCGAGAACGATGTCCGGCGGATTCAGGCCGTCCGTAAGCATATGCTCGCCGCGATATAGGTATTCTTACTCACGTTCCGCCCGGGCCTTCCTGCCAGAGTAGGCGTACTAGCTGCCGAGACCGTTCGGCCGCGTCAGTCCCCTCGCGCGGAGCAGCACCCATGACGACTGCATCGACCTCGTTCATTCGCGCACGTCACCCGCTCTCGCTCATCGCCGTCGCGGCCCTGCTCGTCTCGCTGGCCAGCGGGTTGTTGACACCGGGGGCGAGGGCGGCCCGTGGCGATGACGGCCCAGCCTTCAAGCAGCTCGCCGCCCAGACCATCACCATCGATGACGATCAGGAGCAGGCCGTCTGGCAGGCCACGTTCCTGCCGACCGTCGACGACGAGACGGCGATGCTGCCGTTCGCTCCCGGCTTCCTCTACGCCGCTGGCGGCACGCTGCTCGTCTATCCGGAGGACGGCGATCAGTTCAGCCGGCTCCACGAGGGTGAGGCCCTGACCGTCGACGGGGCACGCCAGGTCGCGCCGGTGGCTTACGGTGGCCGACCGACCGACTTCCTCGCGCTCGAGCTGACGACGGCGGATGCCGCCAATACCCCGGCCGGTGACCCATTTAATCTCCCGGCCGGAGAATGGAACCTTGCGCTCTGGTCGCTGGAGCTTCCATCCGACGCCACCGATGCCGTCTCGCTGGCCGACGCGACGACGGACGAAGGCGACCCGCTCGAACAAGACCCGGACCATCCTGGTCTGATCATCACGGTCGGCGGCTCCGTCGAGGTCACGGGCGATGCGCTGGCGGATGGTCCGACCACGCTGACGGCTGGGGAGAACGATGCCGTGACGGTTGCCGGCCCAGTCGACATCGGCTTGGCCGGTGACGGCGGCGACGGAGCGACGGTCCTGGCCGTCACGATCGCCTCGAAGGGTGACGCCCATGCCACTGGGGTCGCCCCGAGCCGTGGCCCGGCCCGAGGCGGTGGGACCGGCGGCGGTGGTGGCAGCGGCAGCGGAGGTGGCACTGATGGCGGCCATCGGTCCACGGCCTCTTCGCCGTCGCCGTCGCCGTCGCCGTCGCCGTCGGCGTCGGTCTCGCCCTCCCCGTCGGCCAAGCCAAGTCCGTCGATCGATCCAGCCACGACCGACAGCGACGGCGACGGATTGAGCGATGCGGTGGAAGCCCAGATCGGCACCGACCCGAACAAGGCCGATACCGACGGTGACGGCCTCCCTGACTTGGTCGAACACGCGAACGGGCTCAGCCCGTTGGCCCCGGACACCGATGGCGACTGCGTCACCGACTTGCGAGAGCTCAACGCCGGCTACAACCCGCTGAGTCAGGTGACCAACCCCCTGCAGGGACCCGACGGTGGCGTCCTTGGGTGCGGATGATCGCCTTCGGATGATGGGACCGGTTTGAACCGGCCTGATGAAACAGATCGCAAGCGGACCCGAGCATCCTCGCTCGGGTCCGCTTGCGTTGCAACCATGGGGACCCGTCAACCGACGACTTCATCCCTGTCGTGAGCCGCGACCTGCTCGCGGATCGGCCGGGTCGAGCAATCTGTGGTTCCTCGACCTAGCCACACCGCCTCCGGTGGACGCAGGTAGACGCCATCGATTCCGTAGCCTGGCGGAGGGGATGCGGCGGCCCCGAGAGCGTCCTGGATGCCCCTGCGACGCACTAGGACCGTTCCGCTATGCTACGTCGCATGTCCAAGCTACGCCACGCCTCACCGTCTCGTGCGCCGGTGGTCCGGCCAATGACTGACCCACCGATCGGCGGATCGGACCGCGCGATCGTCCTCGCGTCGAGCTCACCGCGCCGGCGGATCCTGCTGGGCAGCCTCGGGGTTCGGTTCACCGTCCGGATCAGCGACCTGGACGAGACGCTCACGGCGCCGGCGACCCCGGCCGCCTACGTCGAATCGCTGGCCCGCCAGAAGGCCGAACTGGTGGCCTGGGAGGCGGCGCCTCTTGAGGACGATGCAACGGACCGACCGGGATCGCTGGTCATCGGGGCCGACACCGCCGTCACCCTCCACGGTGACATCCTCGGAAAGCCCGCCGACGAGGCGGCCGCTGCCGCAATGCTCTCACGCCTGCGCGGACGGGATCACGATGTCCTCACGGCGGTGGCCCTGGTCGACACGGTCTCGCGGGCCGTCGAGAGCCGGGTCGTCACGACGACGGTCCACATGCGCGACTTTGACGACGAGACGATGGCCGCCTACATCGCGACCGGCGAGCCGTTCGACAAGGCCGGCGGTTACGGGATCCAGCGTGGCACGCGGGGACTGATCGCGGGGTTCACCGGTTGCTACACCAACGTCGTCGGCCTGCCGCTCTGCGAGATCGCGGCGCTGCTGCGGGGAGCCAGTATCGCGCTCGGCGGCGAACCGCCATACTGTCTCCTGCCCGACGGCCGCCCGTGTCCCCACGCGCTGACGCTTGGGCTCGAACCGGGTGGACCACTCATGGGCTGAGGCGGCCCATCAGCGTTCCCGCCGAGGGCCGATCACCGGCCATAGCCTAAGGAGTGTTCCATGGCCGACGCGCTCGCGATCCTGTTCGACTCGGACGACGAGGCGATGCTGGCTCTGCGGAATCTCCGTGAGATCGAGCGGGCCGGGCAGATCGCGTTTAACGACACGGCCGTCGTCGCCCGCGACACCGAGGGAAGGCTCCACGTCAAGAACGAGCTCGACAGCTCGACCGAGACCGGGATGACGATCGGCGCCGTCGTCGGAGCGCTGTTCGGCCCGCTCGGCATCGTCGCTGGCCTCGTGGGCGGGGCGGCGGTCGGCGCCAGTACCGGGGATGGCGTCGACGGCGGCTTCGTCGACGAGGTCGAGCGACAGCTGGCTCCTGACAAGTCGGCCCTGTTCCTTGCGATCAAGGACGCTCAGGCCGACGCCCTGGTCGCGGCGCTCAACCCCTTCCATGGGAAGGTGATCCGATCGACGCTCACCCCCGAAGCGGAAGAGGTCCTGAATCTCGCCCTGCGGTAGGCCCTGCGCACCAGCCGAGCGTTCGGACTACGGAACGTGCTCGCGAAGGTCCCGGTCGCACTGGCTCAGGCGGGCTAGTTACCGACGAGAACCGTCGGGAGGCGCCGGTGCCAATCGGTAGCAGCTTCATAGGCGGCACCAATGCGGCACGCCGTCAACTCGTGGCCAGGGGCAGTCGCGATCTGCAACCCGATCGGCAGTCCCTGGCGGTCGAATCCGCAAGGGAGACATAACACCGGTTGACCGGTAGCGTTGAACGGCTGGGCCAGACGCAGGTAGGCGTTGCTTACAGGCTCGACGACGCCATCGTCGTAGCGCACGTTGAGATCGTCGGCCCGAGCGGCGGTCGCGGCCGTCGCCGGGGCGAGCAGCGCGGTCAGCCCGTTCCGGACGAAGGTGTTGGCCATGGTCGATCGGGTAACGTTGCGGGCCTGGAGGGCCCGGATGTAGTCGCCGGACGCGATTCGCTGGGAGGCGAGCAGGCGGTCCTTGAGCTCCCGGCCATAGCCGTCCGGGTTGCTGGCGACGCCGGCGGCGTGGACCGCGGCCGACTCGACGCGGTTGATCACTGTCGCCGCGGCTCGGGCGAGGTCGGCGTCCTCCCAGTCGACGTCGATGACTTCGGCCCCAAGGGACCGCAGCGCCTCGGCCGCCGTGTCGAACGCGATCCGGACGTCGGGGATCAGGCGGTCGAGGAAGAACCGGGCCGAGATCCCGATGCGCTGCCCCGTCAGCGGCCGGCTGGCGTCGGCGCCAGCCAGCAGGGCGATCCAGCCGATGCGGTCATCGTCCCGCGCCACCAGCGCCGGGTCCCGCATCAGCAGGAACATCATGGCCGCGTCCCGGACGGTGCGAGCGATCGGTCCGACGGTATCGAGCGACCAGGACAGCGGGAAGACCCCGCCGCGTGAGACGCTGCCGAACGTGGGCTTGAGTCCGACGACCCCACAGACCGATGCCGGAATCCGGATGCTGCCGCCAGTGTCGCTGCCGAAGGCCAGTGCCGCCGCCCCGACCGCCACCGCGACCGCCGAGCCGCCGCTGCTGCCGCCCGGGATGCGATCCGGGTCCCACGGGTTGCGGGCCGGGTGGCTGATCACGCCCGCCGCGAACTCCTGCGTCACCGTCTTGCTGATCAGGAATGCTCCGGCCGCTCGGAGTCGCTCCACCGCGACGGCGTCCTGCTCGGCGGGCTCCTCCCCATGGCGTGAGACCGAGTTCGCGATCGTCGGCGTCCCACGGACGTCGAAGATGTCCTTGACCGCAACGGTCAGACCAACCAGTGGCAGGTCGTCGGAACCGACGCTGAACGCCTCGGGCTCGAGCTGGCGGACGTGCGCGTTGAGCCGAGCCTCGGTCTCGGCGATGCGTTGCCGAGTAGCGGCGTAGTAGTCCGCCCTGGCCCACCGTTCGGACCGCAGCGCCGCGGCGATCTCGACGGCCGGGGCCAGCAGCGGGTCAGGATAGCCGGAGAGATCGTCGCCCAGGATGTCGATCGCTGTCTCGACGATCTCGGCTCCGTCCAGATCGCCCCGGGGCCCCACTGGCGCGAACCAGTCCGGGCTCATCGCCGAGCCGGGATCGGTGGTCGCGGCCGTCCGGGACGCGATCAGCGCGCTCAGCTCGACGATATCGGACACCAGGACGTCGCTGCTCATCGTCTCGTTCTCCAGGTTGAACACGGTGGGTCGTTGCCGGTGGGTGGCGCGCTCGATATCCGTCAGTACTCGGCGCCGATTCGCGGTGTCGTCGCGAACGAGAGGATCAGGCGGACGATCGCCACCAGGTCGCGGATGTCCACCATCTCGATGGGTGAGTGCGTGTAGCGGGTCGGGTAGGCCAGCAGGGCCGTCTCGACCCCTCGACGGATCAGCTCGGCCCCGTCGCTGCTGTAGTTCTGGAAGATCGCGTGCTGGACCGGGGCGCCGACCGCGTCGCCCGCGGCGGCAAGATCGCGAAGCAGCGTCCGCGTGTAGTGGACCGAGCTATCCGAGTGGACGAGGACTGGGCCGTGCCCCAGCCGCGCCGGGAAGTCGCGTGCGTCGGGGCCGGGGATGTCGCCGGTCAGCCCGACGTCCAGGTTGATCGCGAGGTCGAACGGCCGGGCGTCGACGACGCTGCTGGCACCGAGGAGCCCGTTCTCCTCCTGGACCGTCGACGCCAGCCAGACTTCGAACGCGAGATCGTCGCGGCCGGCGAGCAGCTCACCGACGACGGTCGCGATCGCCAGGGCGGCCCGGTCGTCCATCGCCTTGCCAACGAGCAGGTGGTCGCCAAGGCGGGCCAGGCGCGGGTTCCAGACGACGCGGCACCCGGCATGGATCCCCAGCCCGTGAACGTCTTCGGCACTGCTGGCTCCGATCTCGATGAAGAGATCGTTCCACTCCAGGTGTCCGGTGTTGCTCGACTGGCCGCCGACGACATGGCCACTGGCGGTCGCGATGTACCCCGGGACGGCGCCGTGGTCCGTCAGGACGAGACATGGTTGGCTGGCGGGGCTGAACCACCGCGGGGGCCGTCCGAGCGTGTCGCGGTAGAACGGCCAGACGTGCAGGTGACCGGTGTCGCTGACGCTCTTGACCATCAGGCAGATCTCGTCGGCATGGCCCATCACTACGAGCCGGCGCCCCTGCCCCCCGATCTTCGCAAGGACGTTGTTGACCGGGGTCACCTCAACTTGCTGACTGAACGTCCGCCAGTGGGCCGCAAGCCAGGACTGGACCGCCTCTTCCTGGCCGGTCGGGCCGGGCAACTCGCTCAGTGTTCGGACGAGGCCAACGAGGCGATCCACATCCACCGCGGGCAGATTCTCGAGATCTTGGTGCATCGTCACCGCAAACTCCCACGATGATTGGCCCCGGCTGGGAGGCCCGGCAAATCGGTCAGGGCACCATGGTAGTGCAGTGGTCGCGTCTATGGGACGAGCTTCAGGGAGGTCGCTGTCTGGAACGTGGCACGAGAGCCCGTGACGGACCCGAGGCAATGACCCCCGCCAGGTGGTCGACCATCAGGCGGGTAGAGGCGACGAAATGCCTTCCGGAGACCGCTTCAGGCAAACGTTCCTCGTCTCGCGCCAGTTGGCGAAAGCGGGCCGCCCGCTTCAGGTGCTTCGTCCCTCGCGCTTCGAGCCCTTGGCGAACAGCCCAGTAGACGAAACGGCTCGCTTGTGTTCGGACGACATCCATCCGGGTGGCGTGTGCAGTGCGACGCCGCTCGTCGTAAAGATGCTCGGGAGGATCCGCCGAGAGATAGGGTCAAGCGTGCAGGAGTCGCTTCAGCTCAGCTTCGCTGGCGGCTAACTCGCCCTGTGCGAAGTCGGTCAGAGATCGGTCGCCGGGAGACGCTATCCACAAATCGAAGGCTCGGTAGTACGCCCTGACGCCGAGATCAGCCAGCAGACCGGCTCGACGCCTGTCACCCAACCGTGCGGCGAGAGCGTTCTCCATGGACTGCGTAATCGTCGAGCGCTTGTAGGCTGCCCGTTCCCGCAGTTCCAGGCTCGAGGACACGAGAGCGTTGAGCTGGGTACCGTAGAGTCGCTGCTCATCAGAATGCGCATCCGTCATCGCGGTGATCCCTGCGGCGAGGACATCGAGGACCGACGAATCAACCAAAGCCGTCCGCACCCCCTCCTCGGCGAGCGCGACGAGGGTTCCCTGTCCCTGGAACAAGATTTCCCGCTTGTCTGGAAAGAGCCGGAAGAGCGTCGTCTTTGTCAGACCGGCGCGTTCAGCGATCTGCGCTGTCGTCGTCGCTTCGTAGCCCTGTTCGCAGAACAGATCGATTGCGGCACGGAGCAATCGTCCGCGCGCGTCCGGTTCCCATCGGCTCATGCACCGAATTGTAGACCATGTGACTCGGTAACATCAGATGTACAATGATGTTACCGAGTCACATAATGGGGAGGGGTCCCCGGTCACTCGGCGGACGGCGTCTCTAGCTGCCCTTCGAACGGAGAACGATCATGCGTGTGTTCATTACTGGCGCCTCGGGCTGGATCGGTTCAGCCCTGAGCAGGGAACTCGTCGCGGCTGGGCACGAGGTCGTCGGCCTCGCTCGCTCCGAGGCTTCGGCCGAGAGGGTCCGCGCGCTCGGCGGTAGTGCAGTGCTGGGCGACATGCTTGACCACGATCTGCTGCTGTCGGAAGCGGACCGCGCGGATGCCGTGGCGCATCTCGCCTTCGAACTGGATTTCACCAAGTTCGACCAGGCCGTCGAGAACGAGGTGGACTTGATGCGGAAGATGGGTTCGATCCTCGCTGACACCGGTAAGGCGTTCTTCGCGGCGTCCGGCACCCCGATCGTCCTTGGTCAGGTTGCCTCCGAACATGATGTGATTGACGCATCTGGGCCTGCCGGAGCACGAGCGGCGACAGCGAACGCTGTTCTGGCGCTCTCCGAGCGAGGCATCCGGTCCGGCCTCGTGCGAATGCCTCGCTCGGTGCATGGCGACGGCGACCGTCACGGACTGATTGCCATGCTGGTTGCCGCGGATCGCGACATGGGCACTGCCGCGTATGTTGGTAACGGACAGAACCGATGGCCAGCGGTGCACATCAGCGACGCCGGTCGCCTCTTCCGCCTCGCCATCGAGCAGGCACCTGCTGGGTCAGTGCTGCATGCCGTCGCGGAGGAGGGTGTGCCCATGCGTGAGGTCGCGGACGTCATTGCAGCGAAGACGGGCTTGCCAGCCGGACCGGTCGATCCGGAACGGATGGGAGTCTTCGGCACCCTGCTCGGCGGCGACCAGCCCGCATCCAGCGACATCACCCGGCGACTGCTCGGTTGGGACCCGACCGGGCCGACACTGCTGCAGGACCTCGAAGCCGGCTACTACACCTCATGAGGCCGGCGGCAGGCTGACACCGGGACCACCAGCTGGTTCTGGCGACCCTGTGCTAGCGGAAGTCGACAAAGCTGATGGGTAGTCCCGGACCCGCGTTCACGCTGGGCCAAGCCGACGCCGGCAGTCATAGTGCCGGCGTCAATCGGATCATAGCCATCCCACTCTCTGGAGCGAGCTACAGATAATGCGGGATCCCAACCCTTGAGCGCGTTTCCTATATCCGAGCCCTTCACGACACGCATTCGCCCTGCACGCTGGGTAGGAACGGTTGGCGGAGGTTGTCGGTACGAGGACACGGTGGGGTCTAACGTTGATCCGGCCGGCGATATCGTCGCGGTCCCGCGTTGAGAACCGCCATAAGTCGGGGCCTTGGGCGAGGTACCGGCGTAGGAGTCGGTTCGTCTTCGCGTGCAATCGGCGCTGCCATTCAGTCGAACCGGCGCGTCGCGTGGACGCGCCAGGGTCAGGTCGCTGGATAGCACTCGGGGGTGAATCGACGCGCGTACAGACCGGTCGCCTCGGCGAGGTCGAGGTCATGGACCAGCAGGCGCTCCTCGCCGTAGGGAACGAACGCCAGGCACTCGCCGTCCGGACCGATCAGGCTGGTCGCGGAGTCCTGGTAGCGCATGGCGTAGTTGACGCTGGCGAAGTAGACCGTGTTCTCCAGGCTGCGCATCACCATCGCCTTCTCGTAGTAGGGCGCTCTCGGGTCCCCCCAGTGAGCGAGCGTCGGCCCGGACCGGTCGCTACCGGTCAGTTGCGGGTGGAAGACGACTCTGGCTCCGCGCCTGACGGACCAGCGGACACTCTCGGGGTAGCGCCAGCCCTCATGGCAGATGGTGATTCCGAACGGGACGCCGTCGATCTCGAACAGCCGGCGCGGACCCTCGGCGACATAATACGGGTCTTCCTCGGGCGCGATCTGGTTCTTGGCCTGATGACCCTTGACAAGGCCGTCCCGGGAGATGACGAACGCCACGTTAAGCAGTCCGGCGGCGGTTTCCCATTCCATCCCGACGATGGCCGCTACGCTATGTCGCCGTGCCGAGGCACAGATCCGGTCGAGCGCCGCCTCCTGACGGGTTTGGTCCAACGGTGGGACGTCGAAGTCCTGTCCGCGCAGACCAGGAATGTAGGTCTCCGGGAAGCAGACGATGGCGACGCCCTGAGCCGCGGCGTCCGCCAGGAATCGCTCAACGGTGTCCAGGCGTTCCTCGACGGTCGGCGCGTTCCGCACGGCCGCGAGGCCGATGCGCAGAGTGGTCGGATTCGTGGTCAGTTCCATGGGTCGGGCCGCCTCTCCAGCAGATCAGCGCTCGCGGGAAGCCGCGGGCCGGGTCCTTACACATTGGTTCGCGGGTCCAGCTAGCGCCGATCCACGGTAGCGCCAAGGAGGTACGCTATCAGAAGACGCTGCGGACCAGATCGTGTTCGATGTCGAGCATCGCCCACTCGTCATCCTCGGGTCCGTCATAGATGAGCGCGAGTGGGCCGCCGTAGCCGGCATCCTTCAAGACCTGTAGTGAGCGCTGGAAGTCCTCGGCGTCCGGTCCGGCGGCGGTGAAGCGGCACTTCGCGTGGCAGGTCTCGGCGAGCGGGGCGATGCGGGCCAGCTCGTCGTACTTCGCCGGGCCGCTCCAGTTCCCCAGATCGATGAGGAGACCGACGGCATCGCTGGTCTCTCCCAGGAGCCCCTGGACCGCCGCCGCGTCCGGTAGCAGCTCCATCCAGTTCTCCACGACGATCCGAACATTGGGGTGCGTCCGGGCTAGCCGCAGCAGGCTCTGAGCGGATCGCTGGATGGATTCCGGCGTCGGTTGCGCGCGGCCAGCGACGATGCGAGCCCGTCTGGCGCCAAGCGCGACGGCGACGTCCAGCCATCCGCCGATCCACTTTTCCATCTGATCGGCCAGCTCGGGGTCCGTCAGGTCGCCATCATCGATCAGCAGGGCGTCCAGCTCGACCTCGGCATCGGCCAGGGCGTTCCGGAGTTGGGTCAGGTACTCCGCATCGCGCGACGCGAGATGGAAGTGAACGATCTGGACGGCGTCATAGCCGTGTCGCCTAAGCTCGGCGGGAAGGTCGAGAAGGTTCAGCCCCGAAGCCTGAGACGGCCCATCCATGAACGGCCCGCCCAGCGCCGCTGATTCAGGAGCAACGTAGCGTCCGAGCGTGCGGTGCAGCGACCAGGTTGAGACGGCGCGCATGATTCCATCGAGCTCCTTACGAGGCAAGACCGGCTGGTCCGTAAGGATAGCCGCTGCTCGAGCTCTTTCGGGCAGTGTGGCTGGAAACGAGACGTTGACGACTCGGGACGGTTCTCCTCATCGCTCGGCGAAAATGTGGAATCGCATAATTGGGCTTATCCGCATTTTCGCTCGGAGGCAGGCATCAGGCTGGGATAGTCGTCACGAGTGGCGATCGCCGGTCAGGGGCCCCTGATCCCCCGAGGATCTCGCCGGCTTCCAAACGCGAGGATCTGCGCAGGGCCGAGGCAGCCAGCGGCCGCCCGCCCGCCTCTTGAACCGTTTCCAGGCGAAGCAGACCATCTCCCGTCGCGACCACTACGTCGGCGTGGCCGTCGACGAGGATGGCGCCGGCCGGGCCGACCGGGTCCGTGGAGCCCTCGACCAGTGAGGCCCGATGGACCTGCAGGATCCGATCGGTCTCGCTGTCGGCGCCAGCGGTCGTCCACGCCCGAGGCCACGGCCACATCGCGCGGACCTGCGCTTCCAGTTCCGCCGCGGGTCGCTTCCAGTCCAGCCAGCCGTCGGCCTTGACCAACGGCCTGGTCAGCGTCGCGGTCCCGGCCTGCGGCACTGGTCGAACGTCGCCCGTGACGACCCCAGGGATTAGATCGACTGCCAGTAGGGCTCCGACCTCGGCCAGCCGGGCTGTCAGGCTCGCGGTGGTGTCGTCCGGTCGGATGTCGAGCGACCGCGTTCCAAGCATCGGCCCGGTGTCGAGCCCGCGCTCCATCCGCATCAGCGTTACCCCGGTCCGATTCTCCCGCTCGGCGATGGCGGCACTGATCGGGCTCGCGCCACGGTAGGCCGGCAGGATCGAGGCGTGCAGATTCAGACAGCCGAATCGTGGGATGGCCAGCGTCTTTGCGCCGAAGATCACGCCGTAGGCCGCCACGACGAAGACGCCGGCCCGGGCATCGACGAGCGGCAGCCGCTCGGCTTCGCTCCGAAGGCCAACTGGCTGGTGAACCGGTACTCCGAGGTCGAGCGCCGCCGCCTTCACGGCTGGCATGACCAGCTTCCGACCCCGGCCCGCCGGCCGGTCCGGCTGGGTAACCGCCAGCACCACGTCGAAGCGCGCGTCCGCAAAGAGAGCTCGGAGGGCCGGCACGGCGAACTCCGGCGTTCCGCAGAAGACGACCCTGATTGGTTCGGAATCGGCTCGGTCGATCACGAGTTGCTCCGCTCCGGCCGAGCGATGTCGACCCACTTCAGGGTGGCGGGTAGAATGCCGCCCGTGACAGCCAACCCAGTGACCCGATTCCAGCGTCTGATCCGTTCCGGGGACCCCATGCGGGTCGCTCTCTTCGGGATCGTTCTGGCCGCTCTGGCCGTCCGCCTGATCGGTCTCGACTGGGACGACGGCCAACTGCTCCACCCAGATGAGTATCACGTCACCGAGGTGACCGTCGACCGGGTCCAGCTGCCACTGCCACCCGACTGGTCCAATCTGGCCGATCCGTCGGTCAGCACGCTCAATCCGCGCTCCGATGGCCCCGACGGCAATCACCGTAGCTTCGCCTACGGATCGCTGCCACTCTACGTTACCGACGCCGGCGCGGAGTTGCTGAACCGGTTAGCGTCGGTTCCGCTTCTCTCGGCCCTGATTCCGGGCGGGGCGGTCCGGGACTGGCACGCGCTGGATCAGGTCTACAAAGTCGGCCGGTCGATCAACGTCATCATCGATACGCTCATCGTGTTGCTCGTCTACGCCGTCGGCCGCCGCATTGGTGGTGCCATTGCCGGGCTGGTCGGCGCCGCCATCTATGCCTTCACGCCGATGGTCATCCAGCTCGCCCACTTCTATACGACGGATAGCTGGCTGACCTTCGGGTGCGCCCTCACGCTGCTCGCCACGATCGTCGCCGCGCAACGGGGTGACCGGCATTTCTTCGTCCTCGCTGGCGTCGCGGCCGGCTTCACCGTGGCGACCAAGCCGACTGGTGCCGCGACCCTCGCGCTCGTCGGCCTCGCGATCCTCTACGACGCCTGGCTGCGCTATCGCTCAGGGCACAACGGTCTGGTCGTCGCCACGGCAATCGCGGAACGCTTTGCCCTGGCCGCACTCAGCGCGATCATCGTCTTCATCGTTGCCGAGCCGTACGCCATCCTCGACCCCACCTCCTACCTCGCGGACCTGCGTGAGCAGACCAACATCCAGCGCGGGACGTTCGACGTGCCGTATACCCGGGTCTACATCGGCACGACTCCGATCCTCTACCAGATGGGACAACTCGTGCGCTGGGGAATGGGTCCGGTTGGTGGCGTCCTCGGGATCGTGGGCGTCGCGGCACTGGTCTGGCGCGTCTGGCGACACCGAGGGGCGGCGGAGTTGATGACGCTGGGCTGGATCCTGATCTTTCTCGCGATCATCGTGCTGCCGCAGACGAAGTTCCTCCGTTATGTCGCACCGATGGTCCCGGCGTTGGCGGTCGCGGGTGGCTATCTGGTCAGCCGCCTCGTCCGCGTGCGCTTGCCCCACTTCGGCCGAGCGGTAGCCGTCGGAGTCCCGGCGGTTGCACTGGCCGGGCTCGTCTTCTGGGTATCGGCCACCTCATCGGTCTACGCCCACGACAACACCCGGATCGCCGCGTCGCGCTGGATCTATCAGAACGTTCCGGCGGGCAGCGGGATCACGACCGAGGTCTGGGACCGCGGCGTGCCGCTGGACCTTGGCCCGGTTCTTCGCTCCGACACCTACCAGTACGAGTGGCTCAGTCTGGACTCATATGAAGACCGCCCGGTTTACGCCGACCTCGTCGCCGTCGCGGACGCCCTCGAGACCCAGCCCCTCACGACGGCCGCCGCCGCCTCAATCCGGTCCAACGACTTCGCGACGGCTAGCACGATCCTGAACGGCGCCGCCAACCAGCTCAGCGCTCTCCCGGAGAGCGAGCGCGACGACCTTCGCTTGCGGCTCATCGCCGCCGGGAATGGGTTCAGCGACTCCAGTCATAACCTGCGTCAGGCAACGGACATCCTCATCGGCGCCCTGCTCGACCCAGGCGCCAACGATCTGACCGCCGCCTGGGCTGGTCTTGGCACCGAAATCGGCGCCTCCGGCTCGGAGGAGACGGCTTCCGCTCTCTACACCCAGCTCGACCAGGCCGATTATTATGTCGTTTCATCTGATCGGATCACCGCCTCAGTGCCGCGGCTACCGTGGCGCTACCCCGTCCAGACCGCTTTCTTCGACGCCCTCAAGTCAGGCAAGCTCGGGTACGATCTGGTTGCCGACTTCTCGTCGCACCCGGAGTTCGCCGGGATAAGCATCGACGACGATGCCGCCGACGAGACGTGGATCAACTACGATCACCCGCACGTTCTGATCTACCAGAAGACCAGTCTCATCCCAGCCAGCGACTTCGATGCCCTCCTCGCCGCCCAGCGGCTCCAGCCGACCTCGCCGACCCGGACGCCACCGGCCAACGACCTGATGCTCGACCAGCCCAATGGCGAGCTGCCCGTCGTCGCGGACGCGCGCTGGAGTTCCGCCCTCACCGACAACTCGGCGGTCGCCCTCCTGTTCTGGGTCGTCCTGCTAGTGGTGCTGCAACTCGCGGGACTGCCGCTGGCCCGGCTGCTGCTCGGCAATCTGGCCGAGGGTGGCTGGGTGTTCGCCCGGCTGCTGATCACCCTCGCCGCCGCCTACGCCGTCTGGCTCGGCGCCAGCACTGGACTCTTCCTGTTCCGGGCCGTCTGGTGCGCCCTGGCGGTGCTCGTCATCGCCGGCCTGTTCTGGTTGCTCCGACTTCGGTGGCGCTCCGGCCAGCGCCACTTCGCCGTCTCGCCGGACCAGCGCCGGATCGCTGGCATTGGCGAGATCGTCTTCTGGTCGGTCTTCGTGTTCTTCCTCGTGTTGCGCTTCTACAACCCCGACTCCTGGGAGACCAACTGGGGCGGCGAGAAGCCGATGGAGTTCGCCCACCTCAACGCGACGCTTCGCAGTAGCGAGTTCCCGCCGTACGACCCGTGGTTCAGTGGCGGCTACCTGAACTACTACTACTACGGCCTGTACCTCGTCGCCTTCCTGATCAAACTGACCGGCATCCCGGCCGAGATCGCCTTCAACCTCGCCCAGCCGACCTTCATGGCGTTCCTTGGCTCGGCGGCCTTCGGCGTGGCGGCGACGCTCGGTCGTGACATCGCCCGGCGCTTCGACACCGGCCGGATGGCCACCATCGCCGGCGGGTTGATGGGCGCCGTGCTGATGGTCGCGGTCGGCAACCTGGGCGGGTTCTTCGACCTCCTCGACCGGCAGAACGTGAGCGGCTGGTCGGTCGTCTGGAACCCGAGCCGGGCAGTGACGCAAACCATTACGGAGTTTCCTTACTTCACCGGGATCTACGCCGACCTGCACGCCCACGGAATCGCACTGTCAATCACCGTCCTCGTGATCGCGCTCTGCTACTCCCTGGCCAGCCAGCCCCGGCTCGTCAACCTTGCCCTCGGGTCGGGTCGGGTCGGTCGCTGGCGCTGGTTGCTCACCGCCCGGCTCATCGCGCTGGCGGTCACGCTTGGCACCCTGTACATGACCAACGCCTGGGACATCGCGACCTACGTGCTCTTCACCGCCGCCAGCGTCCTGCTCGCTACCCGAGCACTGCCCTCGCTCGCCGCGCGCCTCGCCGCGACCGTCGGGTTGCTCGTCGTCGTCGGTGGGCTGGCCTTTGCGTCGGCGCTGCCGTTCTACCTGAAGTTCGTCGCGCTGTTCAGCTCGCTCGGGCGCGTCCGGGAACCGTCGAACTTCTGGCAGGTCATGCTCCATTTCGGTGGCCTGCTAGCGATCGTCATCGTCGGGCTGACGGCGCTGCTTTGCGTAGGTGCCCGGGGCGGCTGGCGCCTCTGGCTCCAGCCGCTGCTGCCGGTGATCGGGATCGCGCTGGTGCTCGCGCTGGCGGCGGTGGTGCGGCGCCCGTCAGCTTCGGACGATGGACTCCAGGGTGGCGATCTCGTCATCGTTGCTCTCGTCGTGGTCCTGACGCTGCTGCTCGCGGCCGAGGCATGGTCGCGCGGAAACACGCTCCGCGGCCCGGTCCCCCTTGGTGGAGCGCGCCGGCTGCTGATCATGGCGGTGGGGCTCACCGCGGTCGTGAGCGCGGCGGTCGGCGAGCCCGTCTTCGGTCTGGGGATCATGGTCGCGGGCGCCGGCGCGTTCGCCTATTTCTTCCTGCCCGGCACCGCCACCCGGATGGTCGGCCTGATGGTCGCGGCCGGCGCCGGTGTCGTTGCCGCGCTTGAGGTCGTCTACCTCGTCGATAACCTGGACGGCGGCCTCTCCTACCGCATGAACACGGTCTTCAAGTTCTACAACCAGACGTGGGTCCTGCTGGCGCTGTCCGGCGCCGCGCTGTTCGCGTGGATGCTCGCCCGGTTGCAGTCGGATTCGGCGCCTGAGGGTCACCGAGGCAATCCTCGTCTTTCGGCAGTATCGGCCGCCCCGGGCATCGTCCTGACGGGTTCGGGCGAGACGCCTTCGGCCGGCGGAGACGCCGGCGTTCCGACCCTGGCGCCGGTCCGCCTGTCCAGTCTGCCCTCGGTCGGCTGGTCGAAGGTCGGGATGGTCGTCGTCTCGCTGGTGGTCGCTGCGTCGGCCTGCTATCCCCTCACCGCGACCCCGATCCGGCTGGACAACCGGTTCCCTGGCACGCCGCACACGCTCAACGCGTATGAATGGATGGACTACGCCACGATCAGCAACAACGGTCCCCTCTGTAGGGATGCTCCAACGCCCTGGAGGAGCATGAGCTTTGCGGATGATCATGCCGCCATCGACTGGTTCAACGCCGAAGTCCACGGCTCGCCGGTGATCGCCGAGATGAGCTATGCACAGCCGTACAACTGCTTTCCCTCGGACATCAGTATCTCGACCGGCTTGCCCACGATCCTCGGCTGGTACAACCATGAGTCCCAGCAGCGCTACACGGACGACCTCGGGCCTCGCCTGGACGATGTCGAGACGCTCTACGACTCGACCGACACCAGCCAAAAGCAGGACATCCTTCGGCGGTACGGCGTGGAGTACGTCGTGGTTGGAACGCTCGAGCGCGACCTGCTGCAGAACGGCCGCCCAGCAGTCGATCCGGCCGGGCTGGCGGAGTTCGACGACATGGTCGGAACCAGCCTTGAGGTCGCTTTCCAGCAGGGTGGGACGACGGTCTACCGTGTCCTGCCCGCGGCCAGTAACCAACCCTGACACCGACACAAGGGCGATCCGCCCGCCGCGACCCAACCGGGAGCCCGCCGTGGACACGCTCACTGACGCCCTGATCTGGTATCTCGTCCTGATGGCCGTCTCCTGGGGCGTGGCACCGCTGGTCGCGCTGCTCTGTCGTGCCCTGCCGGATCGCGGCGCCGGCATCGCCCGGCCGATCGGGCTGATCACCCTGATCCTGCCGACCTGGTGGCTGGCCTCGATCGACGTGGTTCCCTACACGACGGTTGGGCTTTGGGTCACGCTGATCGTCGTCGCAATCGTCGGCTACGCCCTCGCCTTCCGGGCCGGCGCCCTCGACCGCCGCTGGCTCATGTCGATGCTGGTTGCCGAGCTGATCGGAATCGCGGCCTTCGCCCTCTACGTCTGGTTCCGGGGCTATCAGCCAGCGATCGTCTGGACCGAGAAGCCGATGGACAGCCTGATGCTGGCCAGCAGCATCCGGACCGAGCAGATCCCGCCGCCGGACCCCTGGTTCGCCGGCGAGCCCATCAACTACTACTACCTCGGCTACCTCATCAACGGCGCGGTCGCCAGGATGGCCGGCGTCGCCGAGGGCGTCGCCTTCAACCTTGCCCTGGCCGGGACATTCGCCGCATCCGTGGCCGCCGCCTCGTCGGTTGGGTTCAACCTCGTCCGCCGGTTCGCGTCGCTCTGGCGCGCCGTCGCGGCCGGGATGATCGCCGTGGCGCTCGTCGTCTGGGGTGGCAACACCAAGAGCTGGGTCGACTTTCTCCGGGACCCGTCAGCATCCCTCGACCAATCGTGGTGGTTGGGGATCGGCTGGTACAGCAGCCGCGTCATCGACGATCACGTGGACAGCAATCCGATCGACGAGTTCCCCTCGTTCAGTTTCGTCCTCGGCGATCTGCACCCCCATGTCATGGCGCTGCCCTTCGCGTTGATGGCGCTTGGGCTCGCCGTCAATCTGCTGCTTGGCACGCTGCCCACTGGTTGGCTTCTTCGTCGCTCCGAGACGGCTGATCTCCTTGAGGAGCCCAGAGCGTCCGTCACGGAGCGACGGACGCCCTGGGTCGTGATCGGGGTGACTGGCGTGCTGGTTGGCTCACTCTATGCCCTGAACTCGTGGGACCTGCCCACGTACGGCCTCGTCGCCGCCATCGCGGTGGGCGTCGCGCTGCGACAGCGACCGGTCCGCGAGCGGCTCCTGGGCGTCGTCCTGCTGGGGGCGGCGGCCCTGGTCGCCTGGCTGCCGTTCTACGTCGCCTTCTCGCCGCCGGTGGGGTCCGGAGCCAGCGACCTGCCTGGCTGGCTGGCCAACGTCCCGTTCCTCTCGACGCTCCTGAGGACCGTCGCCCCCGTGACGGGCGAGCGGACCGGCTTCGGCGAGTACCTGCTGATCTTTGCGATCCCGACCGTCATCGCCGTCGCGTTCCTGGCGGTGTCCCTGCTGTCGCCTGGTCCGCGCCGCCACGAGGGGCATCGTTCCACCGAGCTGCTTGTCGCCCTCGCCGCGCTGGTCGTGCTGACCCTGCTCGCCCAGACGCCGGTTCCGCTGGTCGCCGGGCTGATCGTCACGGCCGCGCTCGAGGTCATCCGACGAGAGGCGGCCGTCTCGGTCCGGACCATCGCCGCCGGTCTCTACGCCGTTGGCTACCTGCTGACCATCGGCACTGAGCTCTTCTACATCCGGGACGTCTTCGGCAACCGGATGAACACCATCTTCAAGATCCACTATCAAGTCTGGCTGCTGATCGGCATTGCGTCGGCACTGGCGGTGGTGACGATCTGGGCCGACGCTCGCCGGTTCCCCCTCGCCAGTCGGCGGGCGGTCCGGCCGCTGCTGTCAGCCGCAGTCGTCGCTGCGGTGGGATTGACGTCGATCTACCCGATCGTCTCCGGGCAGCGCTATTCGCAGGTCTGGGAAGACCGGGGTTGGACGTCGCTCGACGGACAGGCCTTCGCATCCAGAGCGTTTCCCGACGAGATGGCCGGCATCGACTGGCTACAGTCCAACGCGCCGCGCGATTCCCGGGTGCTGGAAGCGGCCGGTTGTTCCTACGGCGATCTCGATCGTGTTCCCGCGAACCCTGTCTCGGCCTATACCGGATTCCCGACCGTCATCGGGTGGCAGAACCATGAGGGGCAGTGGCGCAACGGCGTCGAACCATTCGACTCCGAGATCGGCCCTCGCGTGGCGGAGGTCGCGAACCTCTACGCAGACCCCGCTGCCGCGATGGATTCGCCGTACGCCATCGACTACGTCTTCGTCGGCATCGGAGAACGGGATGGTTTCCGCTTCGACAACAAGCGCTGCTCGCAATCCGGTCCGTATGATATCGACGATGCCGCCTTCGTCGCGGCGGGCTGGCAACCGGTCTTCCAGCAAGGCGACGTCGTCATCTACGGCCGACCGGGGGCCGGCTGATGGTCCTCAAGACGGTCGCGGTTACGAGCGGACCAGGCGGCCCCTCCCCGACCTCGCTCGCCTGCGGACTCGGGGCCGGAGAAGGGAGCGATTCCTAAGGGGCATCGGGCAGATCGAACGGGTCGACTGCCTGGCCATCATCGGTCTCCCCTCTCCGGGCGATGAGGAGCCGAAGCGACGATTCGAGCCGGGGAGGGGCTGAGGGGAGGGGTCTGCTTGCGATGGCCGGGCCGAATCTTTAGCGTTCAAATACTGTAGTCGGCCGGAGCCGAGCCAGCTCGCGCCATGAGTTCCTGCAGGGAGACGGCTCGCAACTGCGCCTCGAAGTCGCCCTGGGCCCGATCCCAGACGTCGGCGATGACGTCCCGGCGGGGAGGCCGCTCGTCGGTGGCGCGCCGGTCCCGACCTTCGAGGACCAGCCAGATGTCATACAGGGTCACGGCGTCGGGACTCTGAGTGAGACGGTGGCCACCCTGAGGGCCGCGGGTGCTGCGGACCAGCCCGCCGCGGTTCAGGGCGCCGAGCAACTGATGCAGGTACGGCTCCGGGATCCCTTGGCGGCGGGCGATGTCCCGGCTCTGGACGGGGCCGGAGCCGCCGTTGCAGGCAAGGTCGAAGAGGGCTCGGACCCCGTAATCAACCCGGCTTGAGACGCGCATGCAAGACCTCGTTCTGACTGCCGGTCCGGTATCCCTCGAGATCAAGGGTAACGTACTGGTAGCCGGCCAACCTGACCGCCGCCACCAGCGCTTCCCGCGCCCCGAAGGCTTCCTCCAGCCGTTCGGGCGGGACCTCGATCCTTGCGACGGTGTCGTGGTGCCGTACTCGTGCCCCGCGGAAGCCGAGCCGGCTCAGCGCCCGCTCAGCCCGGCCCACCTGCGACAGCTTCTCGATCGTGATCGGGTCGCCGTAGGCGAATCGCGACGAGAGGCACGCCACCGCCGGTTTGTCCCAGGTCGGCAGACCGAACGACGCCGAGAGGGACCGGATCTCGGCCTTGGTCAGGCCGACCTCTTGGAGGGGCGAACGCACTCCAAGCTCAGCCGCCGCGCGGGCTCCCGGCCGAAAGTCCCGCTGGTCATCGGCGTTGGCCCCGTCGACGATCACGGCGAAGCCGAGCCGGTCCCGCACGGTGTCGAGCCGGGTGTAGAGTTCCGTCTTGCAGAAGTAGCAGCGCTGGTGCGTGTTGTTGGCGTAGCGCGGGTCGGTCAGCTCCATCGTCGGGACGACCTCGTAGGGAACACCAACGAGTTGGGCGAGGCGACGAGCGTCAGCCATCTCTTCCACCGCGTAGGTCTCCGACAGGCCTGACGCCGCTACGACCCTATTTCCGAGGGCGCGGTGCGCGGCGTAGAGCAGCAGGGTGCTGTCGACTCCACCGGAGAACGCGACAACGACCGAGCCAAGGTCGTCCAGCAGCACCAGCAACCGGGCGTACCGATCACTGGCCAGATCGGTCGCCGGGGTTGCAGGCATGTCCAGGGTCGTCATCGGCCAGGTCCTTCATATAGGGACGGCTCAGGAGAAGCCGTGGCGCCCACGGGTACCTCACTTCGCGATTCATTGGACGATTTGACCACACTCTGAGCGATCTCGTCAGAATTCGCGCCGATCAGGCCGCCGATACGCCATGACGGTCGATGGTGCATCTTGTATAGTAGCCAGAATCTCGCGACCCCGAACGGTGCACCGCGCGGTGCAACCGGTCTTCCCGGCGGAGCCGGGTGTGGCCGCGCCTGATCGGGGCCTCAGCGAAATGGTCGGTCCGCCCAGTTTCGACACGCCGCCCCGCCAGTCCGGACCGCCGAGCGACTCGACGGGAACGGAGCCGTTGCGGACGCGGATCTCCAACGCTGGCGGAGGGCCGGTCCCGCAGATCACCACAGGAGGCCACGACCCATGGCGAACGGACGGCAGCAGTTTGAAGATCTCCTTCAGCAGTTTCAAAGCAAGGCGATCGATCGGCGTCAGTTCCTGACGCGTGCCAGCGCCGCCGGACTCGGTGCCGCCGCCAGCATGGCGATGCTCGGCGTTCGCCCGGCCTTTGCCCAGGACGCCACGCCAGCCGGTACGCCGATCGGGACGCCCGGAGCCACCCCGGCCGGTACGCCGAGCACCTCCGGACCGGGCGTAATCACCCCGCTCCTGAAGGATCGCGAGGCGTTCCGCGGAGAGCTCTACGCCGCGTATCCTCCGACCGAGAACCCGACCAAAGGTGGCCAGTACGTCAACGGCGACTCGACTGACATCACTACGACCAACTCGATGGTCAGCGACAATTCCCCCACGAACCCGTTCCTTGCTCTGGTTTATGAGGGACTGGTCGGGTCCAGCCCAGTCGACGGCGACTATGTTCCTGGCCTGGCTGACACCTGCGACCTGTCGGCCGACGGGCTCACACTGACGTACAAGCTCCACGACGGGATCAAGTGGCACGACGGCAAGGCCTTTTCGTCGGCGGACGTCAAGCTTAGCTACGATGCCCAGGCCAACCCGGACACTGGTTCGTCCTATACCGGCTCGTTCAATGGTGCGGTCTCGTCATATCGGGCGGTCGATGACATGACCTTCGAGGTCACCCTGCTCGACACGTACGCTCGATTGCCGGCGTTCGGTAACACCTATTGCCCAATCGTGCCGGCCCACATCTGGCAGGACGTCGCCTTCGCCGACTGGACCGCCGATCCCGGGTCCAATGGCACCGACCCGAGCCGCGTGGTTGGCACCGGACCGTTCAAGTTCCAGGAGTGGCAACAGGGCACGAGCGCCACGCTCGTCCGGAACGACGACTACTGGGATGATGTGCCGAACATCGACCAGGTCATCTTCCGCGTCTACCCCGACTCCACCTCGGCGATCGAGGCGCTGCGCAACGGCGAGATCGACTCGTTCGAGAACCCGGACGCCGCCGACATCGAGTCGATCGAGGCCGATGGCCTGACAGTCCAGCTCTACGACACCTACAGCTTCGGCTTCTTTGGCTACAACCTGGACCCGGAGAAGACCCCGCTCTTCCAGCAGGTCGAGGTTCGGCAGGCGCTCTTCTACGCCATCGATCGCCAGTCGATCGTGGACAACATCTCCCTTGGCTACGCGACCGTCGCGAACGGCACCCAGCCGACGCTGTCCCCGGCTTACGCCCCGGACCAGATCAAAACGGTCTACAACTACGATCTGGAGAAGGCCAACCAGTTGCTCGATCAGGCAGGCTGGACACTCGGCAGTGACGATGTCCGGGTCGACGCCAATGGCAACCGGCTCGAGTTCGAGGTCATGTACAGCTCCGGGTCGGCCGCGTCCGATCAGACGGTCGCCTACATCCAGGACCAGTGGAGCCAGATCGGCGCCAAGATGACGCCGAATGCCGTCGACTTCTCGACCGTCCTCGTCCCGACGATTACCGAGACGTACGACTACGACATCGCGTTCCTCGGTTTCAGCTGGGATTCGACCGGCGATCAGACGGCGATGTTCGCGACCAGCGCTTATCGCGGCGGCTTCAACTTCATGAAGTACTCCAACTCGGAGTACGACCGCCTGGCCGCGAAGTCCAACGTGGAGCAGGATTCGGACGCTCGTCGTCAACTCCTCATCGACGCCTCCAATATCGTCAACGATGACTTGCCGGTCGGCATCATCAGCTTCCGCAAGGACCGGTTCGCGATCAACGAGGA
>JAABUS010003139.1_pt1 | contig 27870 bp, 31 predicted proteins | sample 5560161 | NCBI WGS metagenome assembly JAABUS01 (sample SAMN10711885, study PRJNA513376) | rock metagenome | isolation source: Antarctica rocks | place: Antarctica: Victoria Land, Trio Nunatak nord | collected 2016-01-04
GGACGCTCACCAGCGATGAGTTTTCTTCTGGTTTTCCGGAAAGACGTGCGACCGCTCCTCGACAGAGATGTACTTAGATTCAGATCGGGTTTGGCTCTCGGAAGGGGGTCTGCTGTTCCGGTCGAGAGAGGCTGGAGGATGCGATGGGCGGGGTCGTGCCTGTTGGGGTATACTTGGTTGAGCGGGGGGGGGGGGTTGGCAGCGACCAACGTCTTCTGTACAAACGACAGAAACCCAGGAGAGAGACTCCCACACACCGAGGAACAAAGCTCTGCCCCCACGACCATCCCATTCGCAAGGAGATGGAAGGGGGTGGGTGTCGAATCGACTTTGCTATGGATCGATATCCCAAAGGTTCAAATTCCATCCCCGTTTGCATCCTGCTGCAATCCTGCTTTATCCTCTTCTCTGAATTGAAGCAACTCACTCTCCCTCCTCGTCGCCAAACCCTTTCACATGTCCCCCCCGGATGCAGAATCTGTCTGTCGTTGCATTTGGTTTTCCCGGTGCCATGTCCAGAAAATTCGAAACCAAGGGGCCTACATCGGACGACGGATCCAGATATATAAATCACGCATTCCTATTTGCAAGAAGATGGAAGGGGGTAGTGGTGGTATGGACTTTGAGATATACCTGCTAATATAGAAAGTGGCATCGTGCTGCAATCCGACTTGCAGTCTCTTCTACAATCTGCTGCAATTTCGCTTCTCTGATCATAGCCGATCCCACCCTTGGACTTGCCCCGCCGGATGCACATTCCCAGCTCTCGGTGCATTTCCAGTTCCGAAGCAAACTGCAGCATGCCGTATCCAAAAGTCTACCCGCCTGAAATGAAGGAGAATGAACAATGACGTCGTGCAAGGGAAACGCTGAGTCGTCGGAAGATAAAGATGGTCTTTGGAGAGATACCTATATACAAGGTTGAGTTCCATCCCCTCATGCTGCAAGCCTATCCTCTGCTACAATCACTGCGACCTCACCCTCTCGCTCTCTCTCTTCGGAGCCAATCCCCGACGCATAACCCCCCCTGATGCGATATCTGAATTCCATGTCCAAAAGCAAATGTGATATGCCCGTAGCCAAAAGCAGATGTGGCATGACATGTCCAGAAGCAAAATGCAATATATCATACCCCGAATTCAAGAGAAAGAGTCGACCCGCCAAGAAAAGAGGAAAATGCATAGAGACGCCGGTGGACCGCTGGGTCAATGGGGCCTGAAGATGGTGGTGATATTGAAGATGGTGGTGATATTGAAGATGGTGGTGATATTGAAGATGGTGGTGATATTGAAGATGGTGGTGATATCGAAAACGGTTGTTCTATCGGAAATGGTGGTTAGATCGGAAAGGGAGATAACCCCTCATAATGGCCATGGGCTCTTAAGGCGGTGCGCCTGCAATGCGCATGGGAATGCGGTGCCTGACGCCGGTCATGGTGGTCTCGAAGGTTAGCTTGCGGTGCTGATGGCAAGGAAGGGATCGCGGCATAGGTCGGGATATGAAGCGATGGAGTAAGGAGAGGTCCAGATCCGAGCATGAAGGGATGAAGTGAGGCAGGGTCCACATGATCATCGGCCGGTTGACGAAGTAGAGAGTGCCGGCGTCGAAGCGAGTGTCAAGCTAATTCTCCAAATTCCGCTTACGCCCGAGCATCCCGAACGACTTTACTCTTCGATCTTTCGGGCAGAGTCTGTGAAGGCCCCCCATGGTGGGAGGGCGCATGATCGAAGTTGTGCTGGGAGAGCATGGCCGAGTATTTCTGCTCCTTCAGGAACTTCGGCACCGAGTCCTGGTATGCTTGTCAGCTTCGAAGTGGGGAAACCGATGTTAGGGGCACGTACACTAGACATGAGCTTGAAGACCGAGTTCTGTGCTTCCTTGAACAAGGAAACCACCTCCTGCAGCGATTTCATCATCTGTTCGTCGTCGCCAACTGCGCGTGTCATGCGTGCTGCGAGGCTGTTGCGCAGGTTGTGGTCGATGTTTAGCTCGCACGGAGAGCCTGGTGCAAGGAACGCGTTGTAGAGACCTATTCTGCTATTAGCCTCGAGGCCATGGAAACGGTCGTTAAGAGAAAGATGGACAAGCTTACCATAAGCGGCAGCCAGCGTCTCCCGGATGGCATCCAACCGCGAAAACGCCTTCGCCCTCTCCGCATTATCGAAACTCCTCGTGAACTCCCGAACCTCAAGATAGAAGGCTAAGTTCTCCTCACAATGCGTGTCCCTGAGAAACTCTCTGAACAGCAGTCTCAACGCAGGGTCGGTCACAATGATCGTCAATCGATGGTTGTTGCTGTCTCTTGGCGCGCCTTTCGATTTGTCTGTCGGTCGTCCACCAACGCCGTTCTTTGTTGACTTTTCCCTCCCCTCATCACTGCTGTTGATTTCCTCAGGTGCTATCCAACCAGCAACTCGTTGTCCCTTGTGCGTGAGACCATATATGGCATTCTTGGTAGGCTGAAAACGAGCGGCGCCAGCGTTGTGGTGCAGGTAGACTTTGTCCTGGACGACTGCCCAAATCAATTCGTGTTGCACGAAGAGATCTGCAACCTCATAGACCTCCCGGCGATCGACCGTTGTGCAGCAGTCCATTAACCAATCAACAGCGGCCTTTCCCGTGAAGGTATTAGGCACGACTTCATTGAGTATCTTCCGCTCTTTCGCCACCTTTACCCCTATCAAACCATTATAATAATCGCTCAGGGAATCCGAGTCCGAGGTAGAGACACTGTTCTTGATGTTCGGCCCATCCTGACCTGCGAAGCGGCGAAAGATGACTTCAATGGTCGCCTTGTCGTGGGACAGCTTGTCTGTTAAGGGGTCTCTTTCTAGGATGACCAATTGCATGGTATTCCTTGGACTATCCAGCACGTCCAGTACGTGCCGTTGATTTATACCATTGCGTTGGCAGAAGCGGGTCAGGACGTGCATACCCTTTGGTGTAAGTTGCCACACTGCGTTCTTGAGCGGGAAGCTAGGAAGGGGTTTGCTGTCTGCAGGCTCGACAAATCGAGCATCCATAAACCGCTGACACACGGACCGTGCCATCTCTTTCGCCATCGAGAAGGTCGTTGTGGTGGTTGTCGTAACTATGCGCGAAGGGTCTTTGGGGTCCGGCATGCGATTCGACTGCGAGAACTTGAGGGATCCGAGATTGTTGATTGCCTCCTCTGATGTGAAGGTATGCTCTACCTTCTGGAAACGAACTCGGTGGGGCGAGAGCGGCAGACTGACCATCAGTGTCGAGAACAGGTCCTCGAAGTCTCTTGTAAAGGGTCTTTCTTCATCCGTCATCCGGAGTAGCCTAGACGACGTCTGATGCATCTTATTGATGTTGCCGTTTCCAGTGCCCGGCGGCGGCGAGTTCCGAGCCTGAGCAAAACTCCGGTCCAAGATGCGCTGCCGGTCTTGACTCACTGAATTGAGACTTGCACTCGGGTTTGTCGGTCTGGGAGGTTGTTCGCCGAATTGGCGGGAGTTGTTGGCGTGGGTCAGCTGTGCACGCCGTTTTTCAACAATGGTGTATGATTGACTTGACGAGGCTGTGGTAGGGTCTGCGGTAGCCTTGTCGAGGGTGGAACGTGAAGCCTGCTTCGTAAGGCTACTGTTGGATGATGACGAAGAGTGTAAGGAGCCGAAAGAGGTCTTCGGGCGCAGGCTGAGGTTTGCCAAAGCGTTGTTGGTCCTGTCGCGAGCCAGTGCAGCTATGGACAGTCGATTGTTCCTTGCTTGCGGGAGAGTGACGTTCTCGCTGTCACGGTTGTCGGGTGGAGGGTGTTGTGTGCTCGACGGCAATCGTTGGGCTGTGGTGGTGTAGGGCTGTGTGATGAGGTGAGCGGTCGAGTCTGACGACGCGGTGCGGTGGGGTGTGGGGCAGCGCTGATTGGCCTCGTCAGGGGGAGGTTTGCGTCGAGCTAGGTCGGAAGACAGAGGTTGAAGAATGGAAGACAGTCCCGTCATGTAAGGCAATCGGTGTGCAGAGCTTGCTGCTTGAGTCAAGGGCACGGCAACGACGATGGTAGTGATTGGGCGAGGACCGGGAGGTGAGACCGACCGGTGGTCGCAATCCAAGTGCTGATTAGGCAGACACTTAGAGCCAATCTATGACAGCCTTGAGCCTTGGGTGCTGTAGTGGAATTGGGTTCTTGGGGGGGAGTAGGACGGAATCGATTAGGGACGACGGAGTCGGGAGCGAGAAAGTCAGTTCAAATCCACAAGCGGCCGATGTGGGGGAGTCGGTGGAGGGCGCTAGGATCGGATGCGAAGCGGTGCAGGAGAGGAATTCGATGGTGGCGGACGATGAGTAGGGGAAGCAAAGAAGAGGTCTTCCAGGAGCAGGCAGATGAGTCGGGTCAGAGCGCAAAGTATAGAGCAGATAGAGTGAGCTGTCCGTCAGCTCGATGTTTGAGAGGACACAAGGCGCAGGGAAGACGGATGCGAGAGAGTGAGGGCTCTAGTGTGTCCGACGCAGACCACGCTGTCTGCAGTCTGCAGTCTGCAGTCTGCAGATTCGATCGGCAAGACACGAGGGGACAAGGAAGAGGGAGTGGAATGTGGAATGCATGCACTGGGCACATGAGAACATCCCTGCTGGCGTGGTCAGCCAATGCGGCTTAGCGGGCAACCAAGAACCAGCCAGTCCTTCTTCGCTGGCCCGCGGCAGATGATGTCAGCTCACCCGCTGCACGCAGGGACATTCCAGGTGGCAAATGCCCGACAAGCTGAAACACAGCCCTTTGATAACAACCAGGCCGATCCCAGATCCCAGGACTGGAGTCGAGTGAATGACTGTATGTTATTGCTTTACTTGATTGTTTCAGCTTGAACATGGGGTGGACAACGGTCGCGCCGCGTGTCAACCAGATTGGGCGACCATACCATGAGTTCTAAATGCCTTCTAGTTCTCCGGCAGAAACCGGTCACAACCTTCGACATGGGAGCGGAGATCGTGGGGTGGACGGCGGGCTCCTGGAAAAGGGTGTCATTGGCCTTTGCTTTAGGGCTCAAAGGAAGCTAATGGACTAGCACGCCCTCTGGGTTTCGCACTAATTCCAATGCAGTCAGTATTACCAGGCGACTGTGCTGCCACTTGTGACTTAGGTCTTGCTCAACCACCGTTTCATCAAACGCCAGCGTTCCAGAACTTGGTCGACTCGGTTACGGACAGCAGAGCACATACCTGCAGTGGACCGCTGCCACATGGCCTGGAGTACGCTCTCCGCTTCTCAGGTGTACTAACGGTCGTCTGCAGTGGGTATGGAGTCCTGCAACTGCGCTTGTATAGGTTGAGATCCTCCGGGTATTGGGCACAGAGCAGTGGGTCCGCGACGTTTGTCTCACCGCTTACCGCCGATGCAACAGCGCGCATAAAGTTCGCAGCTGAAGGTTGATCTGTTGTGCCAAGACTGCTTCTGGAACAATCAGCACCTTGTCAGCATGTCTTGGGTCTGCTTCCAGATATCCTGATCCCTGATCTGGCGCAGGTATTGAGGCTGCGACCGATCTTGACGCATCCAGCGAACAAAACATGAAAGCAACAATCGCAGAATCGATAGCTTGTAACTAGATATTCCGATAGACGATACGCAATACCGACAATCTTCACATCCCTTCCATATGACGGAAATAGCTTAGACAGCCACCCCAACCGACCCCAAAGGTCCTGATCATCTAGACGTGAACTGTACACGAGATTCCAAGGTCCACCTCCTCGATCTCTTACTGAACGACGATGATGGGAAGACAATCTCAATCACTATTCTCGGCTGTTGCCAAATTTGAGTGGAGTCTCACTTTGGACCTGTTAGGATCTTGAGACTTTTCTGCTGTCACTGGTCGCTCTGAGTCGGAGATCAAACACGAGTGAAGGCCAATTAGCGCTTCTTTCAACCAAGCCGAGAAGGTGGGCAGGGGTGCCTCGTGTCTTGTGCATTGGCGTCAGATTAAGCCCGCATAGTGCAGAAGCTGCAAGCGGTCGTTGTCTGCTCACTCATGACTCGATCCAATCATCTGCCTTCGGAAATATGACCGCCCTTTCATCAAGCTTACCTTACAGCCGGTACTACAGGAGCATACGGGGGTGCTCGCTTTCAGATCACCGACCCGCCTATGCGACGACTCCAAATCTTTCAACCAAACTCCGATCAACCTCCGTTAACGATAGCCTTCTATCAACCTCCCACTATCGAAGAATCATTAGTCATGTTATTGGGTACTTGATATTCGCTCCCTGCGGAGGGAGAGACGCTTGTTCCATTGGGACTCAGGCACTTTTACAAAGTCGTCTCTTGTTTCCGTGCCGGATGCCGGTTCAAAGGGTCGCCACGAGGTCCTGACAAATCGACCATGGTCCACGGCACCGACCAAAAAGTGGCTTGCGCTTGCTTCCGGAATTGTCAGGCTTGCCACGTGGTTGTCTGCGAGCCCAGCGTTTGGGCTTTGTGCATGCAATGCACGTCAAGTACTAAGTACTTCGTACTTCTACCACAAATCAATCCTTGCTGCCGCCGTTGCCGTTTCTTTGGACGACCGATGCCGAACTACTTGATGGAGACCTTAGGATCAGACATCGTCTGACCGAAAGCTTAAAGTTATCGGCCTGTGACGAGAAGAAATGGTGAATCCCTTGGCGACACTTTCCTCGACGCTCCCAAAACCTGAGCTGGCCTTGCGGGCAGTAACGCTCTGATTATCAACCATGCAGTATCGGCGTCCAGATTGTCAATCATGCCAAGCTCAACCGGGAGTTAGGTTCCTGATTCGCAGTCATCCCGGAACATCCAGAGGTTCGTGGACGGATGGTGGACCAAAAAATCCGGTCGGCGAGATTGCAAGACAACAGTATCAATAGATGCCGAGCTACCAGGCAGGGTGGCATAGTATTCTCTATAACAAGCCAAGAAGCTCTGTACTGGTTAAGTAATCCTCCTGAAAATCCGATCAAACATCGACAATTCTCTGTACCTTGGCTTTACATCTCTGTTGGCTCAAGAGACCTCATAGTAAGTTGCAGCTATTCAACAGCGATCAAAAGTAGAACGCTTCATCTACTTCTTGCCGCGCATTGTATCTGAACGTGTTTTTGCAAGCAATGATTCGTTGTCTTTGGTTCTACGATTTGTTACATGATTTCACACCATCCTCGTCGAAAGTCATATTTTTCTTCTAGTCTGCTCGAACACTATCCTCACAGCATCTCGAGCCGCCGTGTTATGTAGTGATTGACTCCCCAGCTCGAGATCATCGTCATTTACTTTGTCAGTCTGTCTTGTCCGACAACCCTATCACAGCCCTCAGGACACGTACTGGTGAAGTCTCAGATCACAAGTAAACAGCATTCTCAATGTCGCTACCAGTATCCGATAGTCATCCCTCAATGTGATGACCAAACTGTCACAATCGATGTTCTTGCTTTCTCATCGAGTTCTTGCTTTCTCATCAACAGTCTTCTGAACGTGCCCCAGATGCCGAACCATGTTAATCAGTCATGCTGCCTAGCTACTCCAACTGCCACAATGAGCCTCGGGTGGTACCGTGAGCTGAGGTATCATAATTCCACTTTACTTACCTAGGACAATCTGCAGCGGTACTCGTCTCAGCGTTAACCCCATACATTCTCTGACATCTATTTACATGCTCTAACCAGCCTTAATAGCGAACAGCTAACCATCTATCTCGCTCCTCATTCATATTCACCTGCGCCTTCTGCTTCAAAAATTGACCCACTGACACAAGCTTTTCTGCATACAGCCAGACGGACAACTACAACATCTGTCCGATGGCTATACTCAGTCTTCCCCCATGCATAGAGCGACCGCATCAAGCCTGGCTCCAAAGCGGCAACAGACTCCAGACGCGATGAACTCTTGCTTCACGCGCTATCTGGCCGACATTGGAAGCTGATATCAGCTGCCATAAACGTCCGGCAGAACCCTGGCCATGGGAGATAAGACCTATCGAGCTGTCTGGCTTTGGCGCAGAACCATAAAGGAAAAGCTCGCGATACGTAGGCGGTTCCGCGAGCAAGTGGCATTTTCGGAACCCACAATTGTTGGCTGCTCCTAGTCAATCTGCTAATAATTGAATATACTATCTCTACCCCAGTCATATGCTCACAGAACGTTTCCTACGGTTGAAACGGAAATTTTCCACTACGAGAAATGACAGCTCCTGCGCCAAGAATAAGATTGAATCGATGACCCTACAGCGTGCTACGATTGAGGACGAATTCAGTAGGTGCTAGGATCAAGTGAAAAGCTCGCTTCACCGGCTGCCGTTGAAGATCTGCTTGATCAAGGTAGGAAATGGAATACACCATCACCCACCCTCAAAGCAAGTATGCGCAACCGCGTCCTCTGACAATATCTGTACCTGATTCATGCTTCTCCCTGTACTTAGCTCTTTCATAACATCGTCATACAAGGCTCAACAGCTTCCTCGAGTACGACGTTTCCAATACCAAGCAGGTCCGTCTCGAACTCACAAAGTACGCTATGTCAATTGGCAGCACACCTGGCAAAAGTGGTCAAGAAGATTCATCTCGAGGTTAAATCGGAGCGTTGAGCGTCCGCTTGGGTAAGCACACAAAGGCAGTAATCGACGCTGGCGGCGACGAGGCCTTCGATTGCTGTGATGCGCGGGACCGAGCTACGTTTCCAATTACTTGGAACGCTTCAACTCACGCTGACTCTATCCTGTACGAAGATTTTGCCTCCATAGTACGTCGAAGGACTACGACGAATGACGTATACTACTTTGCAGCGCAACAGCGCCAGGTGGAGCACAACTTCACTGACGAGCTGTAGAAAGACGAAGACCCACCGGGTGCTAGAGATCAGGGCATTGGCGCAACCTAGGAAGACAAAGATACGCCTATAGGAACAACCGAGTTTTGAAAGCTGTCGATTCAGACGTTCTGAGCATCGTATTACTCAGATGATAGACCACCGGCTTACCCGCAAGGCTTGCAGCAACAAGTTGGGCTTCTTTCTCTCCCGTGAGTCTGTCGCCGTGGTTTCTCGTCGATTCCGCTGGTGCTTGTCTCGATTTCTTTCTCACGGTCGGTCAAGCCTTATCTTGGAGCGACCTGAGTTTCGACCCTTCGAAGACTGGGTCGAGCATCACCGGCACCATTGGTTCAGCTCATCGTCTTTTCCGCTCCACAGCAACCCCAGACCACCCATCAACACCACCCTCTACGAATCAATCCCCCTTCTCGAAGCCCTTTCACAAGACCCACCTACCTCTCATCGAACAAAGGTCCAACCTGCGAACCCAGCCCACTTATCGAATCAGCCCAACAGCCCTGAATATCGAACCATCACTGACAATCTATACCTCCCATACCCACTCCTACGCGATCCTCTTCTTCCGCGCAGAAAGGCTTCCCGCGACCACTCATCTTCGCTCGCGGCCCCCACGGGAAGATCATGATAGCAATTCCGCTTACACACAGAAAAGACTCAACCTCATATTGCAAATCCAGGTTCCTCTCTCATCCCATGCGCTCGTTGGCAGAGCACATTTCCCCCGATGCCACTCCTCCTCTAGCGTCTTCTCTAACGCTACTAGACCCAATTCGTAGTCCAACCTACCAATTCGCTCCTCTGCCTATAATATACAATTAAGATAATAAGACAATGCCCAACGTTTTCTTCCCAAAAAACGGTTCAGAGAAGACGCACTATCCTTTGCCAACGCATTTATGTTGTATTGACGCAGAGCATCTTTCTTATTCAAACAGAGACCTCGATGATAACCATCTTACTCAACTACCAGCTCCTTTCCCTCCATCTTTGCGCTATTCGATAGTCTCTTTTCTTTGATCTCTTCGTCCTGTTCTCTGAATCGACCGCCACGACTATTCACCAACCACCATCGGCTTCTCCGTCACAACGCTAGATCCTTCCCCTATTCCCCTGCACCGACAAGCACACTTCCCCGATAGCACGCCTACAACGCCTTCCTCCAGCGTCTTCATCGCCTTCATCCCAACCCGCAGACCAACCAACATTCTCCCTCGGCTGCTATGAAGCGAGCCATGCGTCGATAAAACCGCCACTACTCCGTATTTCAAGCAGGCACAAGAGAGGGTGCACCATCTCTTACTCGCGCATCGTCTGTTCCCCGCGCAGAGCACCTGTCTATTTGGTTGGACTCAGCCACCATTCACCATTTCCCATCCCCTCCGGTCTCTGCGGCATGCAGTGCAGTAGCCCCTCTCCTCCACCTCTCCGCTCCCTAGCCTCACCACCACTACCACGACCTACCCGCAGCCGCTAACTCCTCATAGACTCAAGCGAAGCTGCTCATCCTCCCTGCCTCCGTCACTCCCCCATTCACCGAACAGCGCTCGTCCTCCCAGCCTTACCGAAATTTTCAACACCCTCCTGCCATCCTCTTACCCGATTTCTTTCAAGCGACTGATTTACAGTGTTCCTGACCATCTGCCATCTGGCTCCAACCTCCCCACCTCACCTTCCCCCTGTCCACCATCCCATCATATCACCACCCACAACTCCCATTCGCCAATCCCCAAATGTCTTTCTCCCCCACCAGAAGTAATGGCAAAAGCCCGTCAGCATTTCCTTCCAAGCCTCTCAGGAATTTCGGCAAAATCCCGCAGAACCATGGGTGCTTGGGAGGCGATTGTTCCGGTTTGAACGTGGTGCTTTACGTCTGAGCCATCTATCCATATGGAAGAGCAGCGTGAGCCGTACGTGGAGAATTCATTCGAAAGACGGGATGTTATGGATCTTTGATGAAGGCTATAGTGCTGCAAAACCTAGGACTGCAATCTAGAGCTGTCATACATATCAGGACACCGTCTGCTCAGGTTGTGCTGAAAGATAGAAATGCATCAGCCTGACTGCCAGAACATTCGGGGGACCATACCACGATACTCCACCAAAAGGTGACCAAGCCTAGCCCTTTCATCCCAATGACCGTATACCTCCTGCGCACCTACCACATAAACCTCTGAACCTTCCCCGGCTCCTGCGGCCACTCGAATCCCCTGTACAAGAACATATACCCCGTGCCCACATTGATAAACATGAACCACAGTGTCTCAAGTACAACTCGATGATCCAGATGATCCACAACGCGCGCGCTATACACCAATCTTCTGGCTTCTTTCTCCAGGTCCGGTTGCGGGCTGATGGTGTGCAACCGCCATATCAGCCACGGCACGATGAAATACCTGGGTTCAACCAACGGAGCCGTGATAAGTGACAGCGAGGTTGCAAGCAGCCAGATGAGAACGAAGGGCACAATGTTACCTCGTTCTTCTGGGGCTTTGGATGGAGGTAGTTTCATCTGGAGACCGTTTCGTACTTCGGTTCGTGAACGATTGGCAGTAGGTTTTTGAGCTGTCGGTCCGCCAAATGCGGTGATTACTGCCCATGCGCAGATGTAGTAGATCGGTACCGCGAGGTACTTGATGGACCAGTGGCGCAGGAGGATGCGGAAGATGTAGAACATGTAATGACGATTATCGGCAAGCGTGAACGGGTGTACGATAGTGTTGTAATGCACCACCAGCAGCATTACCGTCATGATTGGTATAGAAACCATTAGACTGGGTAGTCGATACCGTGCGTTGTGCTGATGATAGTATTTGGGTAGGAACCTCCGAGGAATGCTTATACTCAATAGCCACGGATAGAGCATGGGCAAGGAGAAGAACATGAAATACGGCCAGATGTACAGCATCTGTGCAAGGTGCAAGGAGGCGACGTGGTTCTCTTTGTCTCCTAATTGGAACGGTGAGCCATAGGGTCGATAGCGCGTCAATCGAGCTGGAACTTGCAGACGTACCCATGACGACACCGCCATTCCACATCACGAAAGAGGCGAATGCGGCTAGTAGTAGAAGATAGGGTGGTAAAACGCGGAGAACAAGGCGAAAGTTGAGAAGAACAGCGATTACGAGAGATACGCCAGACATAGTATATTCTGCCGACTCAGGGTCAGCAGAATAGAAATCCAGAGAGAGGAGTGCCAACCTTTGAAGTCGGAGTTAGCGACCATAGGCGCATACAAGCAACCATGCTGCCAACTCCCAGAGACGATGTCCAAGAAACTCGGTTTCTGTGGGTACTCAACTGGTATGCGTCCGCCTGGTAAAGCACTCATTACTTCAAGACCTCCCATAAACACAGCCACCCAGAAGATGTTGGTTTGTCTGAAGAATAAGGATATAAGACCTGCAATAACGAAGCACCTCTTGTACCTCAAAAGGTAGCAAAGGTAGGTAATCATGACAGAACATGCAGAAGCGACATCAGTGTAGTAAAGTCCGTAGAAGAAGAAGAGTGGAGGGAAAAGACTGATGTTGTAGGCCGTGAGCCGTAGTGTATCTCTTGACCATCCGCGCTTAGCCTTATCAGCCCAGGAGGTAAATGTCCTTTGTCCATCGTAGCAGTCGGCTACAATGCTCGGGAACCTCACGGTGAGTGCGAGCAGCAAGAAAGCGCCTAATTGGAAATTCAAATAGCGGAGCCAGGTCACGGTCACGGTACCGGACCACAGCAAAAAGGTTCCCAAGGTGACATGTACATAGGAGAGAAGGTACCTAGCGGAACATTAGACATCAACTAGCCAGTAGAATACAGAAAGAGACGCCTTAAGACTTGAGGAGGATAGCGGAGCTGGATAGGTGAAAGGAGCTTCTCAAGAAGGGAAACATACAGGCCAGCAGGGGTTGTGATTTTGGGATGCCATGCATCCCATCGACCTTGCAGGTATAGCTGAGCTTGCTGGACATGGAAAAATTCATCCTGATGCTCTCGTTAGTAGCTCATGAGAAGTACCATATCTGCGAAGCGTACCAGATATGGATCAGGCACATTCTTGTTGACGAGGAAGAGCCAGGTGAACACGAACAAGATATACGCAGTCCACGTAAGGAATCCGGACGAACCAGCCATCGAAGCACACCCCCTTGATATCGACAGCACGATCAAGGCTCTCAAGTTCGCTAATCGGATTACATGTTGACGATAGTGAAGAACAAGAGACGAAGATCGCTCGAGCACGCGCCGAATGTAGAAAGCGCGATCTTTCGGACGGGCTGCAAAAGTGTCCTGCCCTTAAGATCAGGGCTTTGGCGATCGCGCTTTGCGTCGTCTGTTCCATGCGATATTGGTCTTTGTAATAAGCCTTGACGAACGCAGGTCTACCTGAATGCTGTCTTTGAGCCTTTAACGTTACAGGGAAAGCCGTTGAACAGCTACTATGGCACTTCCCTTGCCAACAGGCTTGACTCCCCCAGAGGTGGCCTTCCTCTGTGAGATGGAGACAGTCACCATTGTACCTCGACAGCGGCTCGAGGGACTCGAATTGCTCGGGGTGAGTTGTCTCGATGCGCCCTGAGCATGCCCAGCTACGCGTATGTAGATTGTTTGCGATCCTCTACTGCTCAAAACCTGTCTACACCATCGTCTTGGTATTGACGTCCACCAGGGACCCATTGCACCCCTACATCCACCACAACGCACCACTCTGCCTCTGTGGCTAGCCCTGCTCCTCAAGCGGCAACGGAGGGCCAATATCATTCCTCCTCCTTGGCTGTCCCCTGCTTCGTTAGACGCGATCCTCAGGTTCGAGACCACGATCTCCTCCTTCTCAGCTCCACCTCCTATGCGGCCCAATACCACGAGTCCACCTTTTCTTCCCAGCGCCACGGCCGATGCTCCCCCAGACGCTCTCCCATATCATTGGCTTGAGCTGGGGGAGATGCTGCTGGACGCGGCGACGGATGATATACCAGAGGCTGACAGTATCCGACGACTGATGCGAGACTTGAGAGAAGTCAGAATGGCCAAGTTGAGAGCCGGGGTTACAGTTCTGGAGGGTGGCCGAGAAGTCAAGATGAATGGGGTTGGGGGAATGGAAGTCTCGGAGGGCAGAGCTTTCATTGGCGGAGTTGTTGATGAATTGAGGTACGTCACAAGGGGGCTAGCAGACGAGATCAACATGAGCTGACAGAAACGCTTTCAGGAAGATTGGAGCTTCGAAAGAGCTGTCGCGAAAGGAGAGGGAAGCGGAGGAAAAAGAAAATGGCATCGGCGGCGCGGGTAATGAAGATGACGAGGATGATATGGACTATCTGCGATGATTCTTCCACCACCATTTACTGTTCCGCCAAAGCTGCTTGTGATGGAGCCAGGCCACGTAGCAGACGCACCATGAGCTTCGTAAATTTTGGATCTTTCTGAGGATTCCTTAGCCGTAATGGCAACCCGGCGCCAACAATATGCGGGCCAGACCATCACGCACAGCAAATCTTCAACCTCAAGACGATTGCAGCTGTCCATGAGAGTTCTTGAAGGCTGTGATGATGGCTGTCAAGCGCCTCGTGCCACGACAGCGGACCTCTCGAAGCGGCGCTCAAAGTGTGTCTTCTTGTCCACACAAAGACATCCGAGGCTCTGGAAATGGCTACAGTTGCTTGCAATTGCTGCTTTTCCACTCCAATCGTTCGGTGCATGGGTCATCGGCGCCAGACGAGCATCACGACATCGAGTCTGCCCCATGCTCTGACACCGCTGGGTCTGACACCTTTTGGAGCCCTCATGGCGACTCTCATTTTAACACTTGCTCAGAATCTCTTTCTCGGAACTCTTGAACATCTTGTCGCTTTGGCAATGAGCCATCCATGGTCGTTCAGTCCACCGTCGCCTCGTGGATCGCTTCTTTGAGGGTGGTCTGACGTTCGGCCAGGTCCTGGAAACAACGCCTTGTCAGCATAAGGAACAGAAAGCTCAGCTCTGAGGCAATTGTAAACCTCTCCTTCGATTGTTCATATAGGTCGAACTCTGACAGCGGCTAGGTGGATGCAGGTCCTCTCTCAACGGCTTCGACTCCTTGAACGGTCATTGACCCAATCGATGGGTTGTCCATTACGTAAATCGACCGGCTTCTTCGGCGCCGCATGTGATGGCCCAGTCTCTCAGCAAGGCGCAGAATCGCGTCAGAGGACATTTCGAGCTCGACGACATCTCGGAATGCGAGAAAACGAGCTAGTGAAAGCGATTTCCAGGTGTACTTTCCGGATCTCGAAGTGGAGAGCAAACAGAAAGCCGCATGGGTGGTTGACAAGGCAATAGACAAGGTACAGTCATCTACTTTACCCCGCATCCCCTCCCATGCGTGATCCATCTGAGCCCATCATCCACCCATCGCCCCACATCACGCTTTCCACTCCTCCTTCGAGCAGGCTGCCAAGGCCCAAGCTGCTCCACCACAGCCACTGCTGGCCGGACTAACCCGCCCCAGCCCGAAACAAGGCTCCGCTCTCTCTTTCCACCCTTGTACCTGTCAGCTCAGATACCTTACACATTCTCTTCCTCCATCCTTCCTCCTCCTCCTCCTGCGCGACGTCAAGTCACTCTCTTCTTCACTTCAGCCCACATACAGCCCGCACATTCTGATCCGCCGTCATCCCAGTCCATCACATCGTCCCAAGCTCGGCACACAGGCACCACTCTTCAACAACCGCGTACCCGTCATGGCGACGAGCACTCTGTCCAGCATGCCCCACGATCTCGAGCCTCTCCCCCGGTACACGCGCGACCCCGAAACCTCATCCATCCACTCCACTGCGCCGTCCTACGTTTCCGAGGTACATCTCGACCCCAAGGCTGAGGGCTCAAATCAGAAGCACGTAAACTTCAGAAACTGACTCCTACCACACAGGCGCCCTCCTACCACTCCACCCATCCCGAAGCCCAGCGGCCCACAGACTCATCGACCTCCGATCCGTCGAGCCCGAACCCTTCATCCGCCACCACGCTTCTCACCACCCTCTCACACCACCATACCCACCACGCTGCTCACCACCCCGCCCAACCCCCTTCCCACCACTCCAACCACACCTCCCGCACGCCCACAGGCGCACGTACCCCCACGCCCACCTCCCGCCACCACCATACCCACCACCAAACCCTCACGACCGACATCCACAGCCTCGCCGCCCGCCTGCTACGCCCCGCCCCGCCCCAGCGCTACACCTTCCCGGACAGCGCCGGCTTCGTGAACGAGGCCAAGGCGCGCAAGATGTACATGCGCGAGCTGAGGGAGGAGGCGGCGCTCCGGGAGAAGGGCATCATGTGGGGGCATGTGACGGGGCAGATTAGGGACCAGAGGGAGAGGGCGCGCATTTGGGAGGGGAAGACGGGGAGGTGAGAGGGGATGGAAGGGAGGGGGGGATAAGGGGAAAGGGGGAAAAGGAAGGGGAGAGAAGAAGGGGTAATGAGGAGTGGTGTGTGGTGCGCGAAGGGGAAGATGGTGAGGGCTATTGCTGGCTTTCTTGCCTCCCTCCGCCACTGGCAGCATTTCAACATTGCTACGGAGCGGTGGGGGATATTGTAGCCCGCAACAGCCATGGCCACACCGGGTATCTGTCCAGTCGGATCCGTCCCCGAGGGGCATATGGCACTATGAGATATATGACATACATTTTGATGCGGAGTAGATAAGCCCTCTCTACTCTCAATATAATACCAATCTCCCTTCCCCGAATTCCACTTTCAAATGGGTGGTGGTCGATGAGGAGAAGCGACCAAATGACTTCAAGAGCGCGCGCACGACGCGGATCATGCAAGGTTATTGACAAAATCATGTGATTTCCTTGTTGGTCTGACCCAAGCTGTTCCAGGTTCCATCCACACATCAATGCTCATTGTTCCTGTAAGTTGTTGAGCAGCTAGGATCTTGCAGGTACCTGGCGCCGTGAGACTTGGTGGCTACCCGCAAGGCTGTCTCTTTGTACTTTGAGATGTGTCTTACACGAATTTCTCCCTTGTTCTTTTGCTTTCTCTAGGATACGTACTTGCATTCGTGCAGTGCAATTCCTTGCCCGTGTTACCTCTCACCATCTTAACGGGCTAGTCTTTCCTTCCAGTTGCGTCTTGAAGTTTCCATGGAAACTCAGCCTCTTCCCTGTCAATCTCCTATGAGTCATTGCAGACCTAATTTGACCAGTACAAAGGCCCGTCTCACGAAGTCAAGCTGTGCTTTAGCTTTCATAACATCCTCCTCGACATCAGCTTAGACCTGTCTTGGCTGTGAGGTGGACTACCCATCCAAGGTCGGGTACTAATACAAAGAAAAACCTCCTCCGCCACCAGAATTCTCTACACTAATACAGCATTTCACACGATGGAAGCCTCCACAGCCCTTACACAGTCCATGAACCAAATATCTGCGACCAAGCTTGCGGCTCTCACAGAACAACAGCAACGCTGGGAGACGAACAAATCCTTGATCCTCAAGGAACCAGCCAGCGGAAGTCATACCAGGGACAAGGTCAAGGCTCTTCTAGACGGCTACGAGCGCTACAAAATCCCGGTACCTAGTGGCCTTTCAGTCAGAAATATCCGAAGCTTTCTGGAACAGTCTTGTCATGACCCTTCCGTCTCGTCAAGCCTACTTCATGAGTGGCAGACTTCGCTGGAACAGGCTCTGACGCTCCGTCACGCAAATACGAACATGCCTCCTTATACGGTCGCTTGGTGATGGAGTGGCTCACGAAGGCAAAGAAGTCGACATCGATTTCCACTGAGAGCGAGGACATTGACGAGTTCACGCATACCGGTCGGAAAGAGATGTACAACCAACGCAAGGAATGGGAGTCCATCGTGTTTGCAAACGATCCCAGGACTGATTCTACTGCCGTCGAGGCTTATCCCTCTAGCATCTTTGGCTCGACCTCACAGGCTAAGAAAGTGACCAATTCTCCACTGGAAAACCTACGGGAACGCTTGGCTCGTTTGATCTAGACGCTGGACGTCGACAGCTTCAAAAGATGCATATCAGGTGTGCTCAAGATCGACCTACTTTCAGACGCGAAGAGGAAAACAGTCTCTGAGTTTCTCGGCAGCCCAATGATCCTACGGGAGATGGTCGACGTCCTGAACATGCAGATCGAGGCCCTTGAGTCATGGTCCTGGGGCAACGAAGGCATATCGGTCGATGTGAGAAGGGCTCTGAATGGTAAATACCGCGTGTACATGGACGAAGAGATCCTTCAAGTCTTGCTTCTATATTTTGTTGGCATGAAATGGGCTGTTCGCTTGAAGACTGCATTCCTCGCTTTCTTTATATCGGGTGCCTGGAAACAGTCTACTCGCCAATCAATGGACAGGCAGGCTAGACAACGACGGCGTGGCTTCTTGAGCCCTGAATGGAGCATTACACTGGATATACAGGATGTAAGAAACGAACGGCGGGACAAGTATAAACGCGATTTCTTTCTACTACAGCTACCGTCGTCGTTCGTTACCCTTACCGACAACTACGACGAGATGTCGGACGCCGGGCATAGCGACTTCAAATCGCCAATGGCAATTAAACAATCGTTTTTGCACCTGATTAGTACCGAGGCCTTGTTCAACACTCGGCTTTATGGGTCCTTCACCATCTTGCAATCTGACTTCCGATGGTTTGGGCCTTTATTATTTTATGCTACCATCATGGCTGTGTTGTAGTTCTTTGGCGTTTCAGATCGATGGCTGAGGTTCTTCGAATTTCCTTAAAGCGCCAATAAGATTTGCCATGGATGGACCCAATGGTCAGACCCAGAATAGACGAAGTGGAGTACCCTTGCAGCATCGGTTGAGCGATGCTCTGAGTGAGGCGGTACTGTTTTGTCTGGACTTTGCAGTTAACAAGTCAACTGAATCCAATCTGTATCGGCTGCATGATGACATCTGGTTCTGGGGTGACAAAGATGCCACGATTAAGGCTTGGCAAACGATCCAGCAGTTTGCCGATGTTATGGGTTTACATCTCAATGATAGTAAGACAGGTGCGGTGGAGATCTCTGGCGACCCTGTTTCAGCACGGGATTTTGATTCGTCAGATATACTCCCATCTGGACCAATCGTTTGGGGCTTCTTGAAGATCGGCCCCGCTGGAACATGGACTATCGACGACGCTCAGATTACTCTTCATATCAGAGAGCTCCAGACTCAATTAGAAGGATGCAAGAGTATCTTTGCCTGGGTCCAAGCATGGAATATCTATGTTGCACGCTTCCTCTCCAATAATTTCGAATATCCAGCACAGTGACTGGACCGTCCGCACTTAGACACGGTGATCCAGGCTTTTGAAAGGATCCAAACCACGCTCTTCGCCGCAGGTGCTTTGACGGGCGGGAACATCATCGAACAACTGCGAGCCAAGCTCAGTACACGCTTTGCAATCTCAGACATCCCTGACGGCTTTTTCCTCTTCCCTATCGAGCTAGGAGGCCTAGGCCTCGTCAATCCGCTTATCTCACTCTTCCGTGTATACAAACATAGCTTGCAGGATCCAATGACCCTTATAGCAGAGGCACTCGAAAAAGAAGAAGCGAGTTATGAGCGGGCCAAGAAAGATTGGGAGAATGGAACAACGGCTTTGAGTTCTTCCTTACATAAGGACATTGATGGATGTGCCATTGCTAACTCAGGTTAAGTCTACGCCCGATGTGGTTAACGCACGCAAATCGATGGGAGGATTGAAGGAAGGGTTCCACGATACCTGGGTTATGCAGCTCTATGGACCGGAAATCATCCGTAGATATGGTGGATTGGCAATGGGCGATGAACGGTTGTTGCCAATTGGGCTTGTTGATATGCCGCGGAGTGAGAAGATTAGATGGCAAGGGTAGATATTGGTGAGCGTGATGACTGGAGCTCGAGGGGCAGCGAGTAGGAAGTGGACGAGGTAACGAGGACAGAGTGCGCTTTGCTTTCTATCAGTATCGCAAACTCGAATCAGAAGCTCCAGGATCAAGGTAGAGTTACACAAATTTACGGAGAAATAAAGTATGCAGTACTGTCAGCAAGGTGATAATAATGCCTCAATGCCAAGAGGGCAAGGCGGATCAATGTTGGTCCGAACTAAAACACGCCTTTGCGGCGTCACTTGTCCTCATCCAAGGAGTATATCTTATTCCAGAGACCATGTGAAAACTGCACTGCGAGGTCCAATATGAAGGCAGAAATTTCACATGAACGATTGATCAGTGAGACAGGGGACGAGGATCCTTCCGCAGCAATGGGCAGGTCAAGGCGGTCCATCAGTCCTCCGGCAAGGAAGAAACGACGTTGTCACTCTCCCAGTGTTGTTGCACCTCTCATTCCCAAAGCTTCAGGACAGTCAATTCCCATGAGCTCTAGAGCTGAGAGGTTCATCCCATCCCCTATTCAGCTCAACAGGATCTCCGATCTTCCTGCATCAAGCAATGTGGATACCGTCAGTCTTCGAGACCTACTCGGAGACCCACTTATCTCAGAATGTTGGATCTTCAATTATCTCTTTGATGTAGATTTTGTCATGTGAGAACACTTGTTCCACACTGTTTTCTCTCTCGATATGTTTCTGACAAAGACGCTTGCAGGAGCCAGTTGGACGAGGACGTCCGGGACACCGTGCAAGTCAAGGTAATCCACGGCTCATGGAAAAAGGAGGACTCGAATAAGGCACGTATCGATGCTGCTACACAGCGTTATAGGAACGTTCAGTCTATCACGGCATATATGCCGGAAGCATACGGCACGCATCACTCGAAAATGATCATTAATTTCCGGCATGATGATCTGGCGCAGTGAGCTTTGCGTTCTTCCTGAACTGCCTGCTTACTGACGACGACAGGGTAAATTTGCTCACAGGTAACATGGTGGTCGGAGATTGGAAGATGAGCCAAGCCATATGGCGTTCGCCATTCTTACCATTACTTCCACCAACGGCGACGAAGCAGCCTTCGTTGCCTACAGCCTCTTTCCCTGATGCGCCCCTGGGCAGTGGAGCAAGGTTCAAGTTGGACTTGCTCGCATATTTGCGTGGCTATAATCGGCTTGGGAACCTAGTCGATAAACTCAGCTTCTACGATTTTCGGGTAGTGCGTGGTGCACTGGTCGCCAGTCTACCACACAAACAAACCATTGCCCGATCTGAAAGGGCGGGAAATCTATGGGGCTTACCGGGCCTTGCAAGAGTACTTCGAAGCATTCCCAATCACCACGATTCAACACTGGAGAAGGAGATGGCATTCAGCAAAATCCATACTTCATCTTTTGCCCAAAAGGTTTCGTTTGCACAGAGTAGCAAACCTCAAATTGTCATCCAGATTTCATCCGTCGCGAGTATCGGTGAGAAGTGGCTTCGCGAATATTTCTTTCCCCAGTTAGCTTCCTTATCATCTAATTCCGCTACTGTCACTTCTCCTCAGTTTTCCATCGTCTTTCCTACAGCTGATGAGATCCGGCGCTCAATTGAGGGCTACCGTTCTGGCGGTTCAATTCACATGCGTACGCAGTCTATAGCTCAACAGAAGCAGCTGGACTTCATTCGTCCCATGCTCTGTCATTGGGCAGGGGACGAGCCGCCAGCCAATCCAGATATGTCTCTACGTGAAGCCGGCAGGCGCCGAGCAGCGCCCCATATCAAAACGTATATTCGCTTCAGTGATGCATCGATGACGAAGATTGACTGGGCAATGATGACATCAGCCAACCTCTCGAATCAAGCATGGGGGTCTACCACGAAAGATGGGCAGGTTCGCGTGTGTAGCTATGAGATAGGCATTGTGTTGTGGCCTGGATTGTGGGATGATAACGAGACGGGAACCAAAGCAGAGATGGTTCCTGTTTTTAAGAAGAATACCCCTGATGACCTGATAGGGATTGGAGATGAAGCAGTCGGAATCAGAGTGGGCTGGAGGATGCCTTACGATCTTCCACTGCTTCCGTATAGTGAGAATCAGCAGCCATGGTGTGCTACCGAGCCGTGCGCCGAGCCGGACTGGATGGGAAGGATCTGGCCAGGGTTTTGATGAGGACGAAGAAAAGCTGTGAAAGAGAGCATGTAGCCCTCAGCCTTCAGGTCATTGCTCGTAGGCTTTGGCCACAGATTATTGGCTGTTCAGAGCTCTTACCAAAGCAGCTTCAAGCTGCAAGCTCGGTTGACTGCTATTCCACAGTGATTTGTAGCGGATCTATGCGGACACTTCACCTCAGTCCTCCGCTCATCGGTATTTCGGATTGGTGGACTGATCAAATGTCTACTTCGGTGCTTGCGTTGTCGTGTAAACGGTCGAAATCATGGCATCCAAATGGGAGTACAATGCACATGCAGGGGAAGACCCCTGGAGGCTAAAGACGCTAACACCAACGGCCCGACTCGCCGCATTGAATGCCAAGCATCGCGACCACGGAACCTCGAACATTTGGAAGTAATTGGAAGACAGCTGCCAGAACGATTCAGGCTGCTAGAATGACACTTTCCATTGAATTGGTCGCTTTCAACTGTCTATTTCCAATCGACGAGCGTCAACGATGCGGTTGTCGAAGTCCTAAGCTTTCTCAACCTTGAGACGCTCCTGCCAAACATCTTAAACGTCCCTTACGTGTACTTTACACCATCGACCCAAGATGCGGTTAGACGTCAAGGTACAGCCGTTTCCCCAGAATTGCAATTGACCGTCTTGAGTAATGCCTAATCTTCATGTCGAGAAACAGAGGCAGCTGTTTGCTCGCTCCGAGCGGGTGAAGGGGATCGATTTCCATCCTACCGAACCATGGGTACGCACCTCCGCCGCCTGGATGCGGAATTCGCGCTGACACAACCTGTAGATCCTTACAACCTTGTATAGCGGTATGGGCTACGATGGTGCCATGAGCGCACAAGCAAGCGCAAAAGTGCTGACTCAAAGACTCTTACAGGCCATGTCTACATTTGGTCATACGAGACGCAGGTACTACAATTAGTTCAATGAGTGAGCAAGACACTAAAAAGAACGATAGGCCATTGTCAAAACTTTCGAGCTCACCGATGTCCCCGTCCGGGCCGGGCGCTTCATTGCCCGCAAGAATTGGATAGTATGCGGCTCCGACGATTTCCAAGTCCGGGTGTACAACTATAATACGTCCGAAAAGATCACGTCGTTCGAAGCACATCCGGACTACATTCGCGCCATTGTCGTCCACCCTTCTCAGCCCTTCGTTCTTACGGCCTCTGATGACATGAGCATAAAGTTGTGGGATTGGGAGAAAGGATGGAAATGTGTACAGGTTTACGAAGGACATAGCCATTATGTCATGGGCTTAGCCATCAATCCAAAAGACACTAATACGTTCGCTTCGGCATGTCTGGATCGGACGGTGAAGATATGGAGCTTTGGGTCAGGGCACCCGAATTATACCCTGGAGGCTCATGAGACCAAGGGCGTCAACCACGTTGACTACTACCCACAAGCCGACAAGCCTTATTTGTTGACTACGTCGGACGATCAAACTGTCAAGATCTGGGACTATACCACCAAGTCCTTGATTGCGACCTTGGAAGGTCATACCAGCAACGTCTCCTTCGCATGCTACCATCCTGAATTACCGGTCATCATCTCAGGATCCGAGGATGGTACTGTCAAGATATGGCACGCTAATACATATCGTCTCGAGCAGTCCCTGACGTACGGTCTAGAGCGAGCTTGGTGTGTCAGCTACCAGCGTGGCCGACAGGGGGTCGCAGTGGGCTTTGATGACGGGGCTGTTGTTGTGAAGATGGGTCGAGAAGAGCCTGCCGTCTCGATGGACAATTCTGGGAAACTCATCTGGGCAAAACATAGCGAGATCTTGTCGGCTATGATCAAAGGCGGTGACGCAACCGTAAAGGATGGCACCCCAATCAGCATACCTTCGAAAGACCTCGGAAGCTGCGAAATCTATCCCCAAACATTGACACATTCTCCCAATGGTCGCTTCGTCTCCGTATGTGGAGATGGAGAGTATATCATCTATACCGCTTTGGCATGGCGAAACAAAGCTTTCGGCTCGGCACAAGATTTCGCCTGGGGTTCCAAGGATAACAGCAATGACTATGCAATCCGCGAATCGGCAATGAGTGTCAAGATATTCCGCAACTTCAAAGAGAAGACTGGCGGGGTGGATGTGGGCTTCCAGGCCGAGGGGCTCAGTGGTGGTGTGCTACTTGGGGTCAGAGGCCAAGGGGGAATTGGACTGTTCGATTGGGAGACCGGGGCGTTGGTGCGGAGGATAGAGGTGGATCCAAGGAACGTGCGTAAATTAGCCATGTTGAAAGACGAAAGATGCTGATCATTTCCAACAGGTCTACTGGTCTGAAAGCGGCGAGCTTGTTACTCTAGCATGCGAGGAGACGTTCTATGTCCTGCGCTTTTCGCGCGAAAACTATGTCGCGGCAGTCAATGCTGGCCGGGTCGAAGACGACGGGGTCGAATCGGCCTTCGAAGTCGTGACCGACATCAACGAAAGTGTACGAACAGGGCAATGGGTCGGAGACTGCTTCATCTACACCAACTCGACCAACCGCCTCAACTACCTCGTCGGCGACCAAACCTACACCGTTTCGCATTTCGACCAACCCATGTACCTCCTCGGCTACCTCCCCCGCGACGGAAAAGCCTACATCGCGGACAAGGACGTCAACGTTGTCTCCTACGCCCTCTCCCTCTCCGTCGTCGAATACCAAACCCTCGTCCTCCGCGGCGACATGGACACCGCCGCCGAAGTCCTGGCCGGCATCCCCGACGACCAGAAAAACAAAATCGCGCGCTTCCTCGAAGGCCAAGGCTACAAGGAAATGGCCCTCGACGTCGCCACCGACCCAGAACACCGCTTCGACCTCGCCCTCGCCCTCCACAACCTCCCCATCGCCCTCGCCATCGCCCGCGCCGCAGACGTCGAGCACCGCTGGAAAACCGTCGGCGACGCCGCCCTCGCAGCGTGGGATCTCCCGCTCGCGGAGGAGTGCTTCACCAACGCCAAGGACCTGGGCTCCCTCCTCCTTGTCTACACCTCCACCTGCAACGTCGACGGCCTGCGACAACTCACGCAGCAGGCCGACGCAGCGGGCGCGCACAACATCGCGTTCACCTGCCTCTGGCAGCTCGCGGACCTGGACGCCTGCATCGATCTGCTGGTCCGCACGCACCGCCTCCCGGAAGCGGTCCTCTTCGCGCAGACGTACAAGCCGAGCCGCGCGCCCGCGTTGGGCAGGGAGTGGAAGCGGAGTCTGGAAGGCGGGGGGAAGGGGAAGGTGGCGCGGATGTTGGGGATGCCGCCTGACGAGGAGGGGGAGGGCGATGCGGACTTGTTCCCTGAGTGGAAGGAGTATTTGAGGCTGGAGGCGGAGGGCGGGACTGGGAGCCTGGTAGATGTGGAGGAAGGGGGCGAGGCGGGAGGAGATGGAGGGGGGGAGGCTGCTGGGGAAAAGGGGGCGCCTGTCAAGGAGCTGGAAGCTGTGGCTTAGGTTCACTCGGGCAAGCAGGAGAATAATGTAGATGACCCTTTGCCTGCTGTGTCTGGTATTCGACACTTGTTGACTGTCTCAAGAACACAACCCCAACCCGCGTTACGACCCTTGAGACGGACCATGTTCTATCATCCGGAGTATCGCTACCAGCTTGTCTCCTTGAGCTCATGACCGGGCATGCGAGTCAGACTCTCTCAGCTTCAGCGAAATGCCTCTCGTAATGTATGTCAGATTTCAAGCGAAAAAGGGTTTCCCAGGACAGCGGCGTAAGAGTTCACGCTAGATTTCGCTCTGCTCTTGATGCAACGTGCGTACTCTTCTAAATGCTCTACACGTAAAGTACATTAAGGGCGGGTGGGGTAGAACGTAGAGTGACCCAGGATCGTTGCAATAGATCTTGAAAAGTCGGGACGTCTTGATACGTCTTATAAAAAAAGTAATTGCAGGGTACCTCCAAGACGTTTCGCGTTTTAAGAAATTTTACGTTTGAGATATTACGTCATTTACGAGATGCTCTCAAATATTTGAGATGTCTCAAGATTGTATTTATACAATTTTGAATTATCTTGAGATAAAATTGTTTCTTCTAACAAAATTAGATTACTTTGAAACGTACAGCAACTTTAGAACATGTATGTACGACAAATAGACTACATCTTACTACTATTTATATATGTCGAAGAGAGAAGAGATCGACAGACTTGAGAATTGAACTACGACTACTTTATATTTTACTCGATTACAAGGATATCTATGTCTACACTCTACGTTACAAAGACTTACGCGAAAAGCAACACGATTAGCAGCTAAATACTAAATTAATACTCTAGTTCACAATACAATCTTACAAGCATCTTCAAAGATCTCAATTGAAAAAAATTCTTGCAAAAATTGAACTATTGATACGTCTCTTAATTAAAGACGTTTTTAAACAATAACTATTCTAGGTCGATTGTGAGATCTCTTTTATAGAGAGTACTTATAGAACAAGCTTCTTATAGATACGATCCTGGGTCACTCTACGATCTACTCTACCCGCCCTTAATGTATCTGACCTGTCATAGATATACATCTAGGTAGCCATTCCGCGCAACCCCCAGTTTCGGTAAGGAACATGCCCATTCTTGGTAAATGCACTGCCCAATGGGAATAACCAACTTTCTTGCACCAGTTTTCTTGAATCTGCCCGTCGGAAGTCTACATGTAGCTTTGCTACAATTATATCTTTTATCTCTTTCAATACTAGTATGTTTATTGTTGCGCAATGTCACGGTTCCAGGCTAGGCAGGCTTCGCCCTCCGGTTACCCTCCGGGTCTCCGCCCTCTAGCCTCGGGTATACTACGGGTACGTCTAGCGCCTTGGCACCCATAGTACTTATACCCATTTCCTGTACATAGTTAGTTCTGCATAGCTAGTATTCTCGTCAATCAACTACATACTAGCCATCAAAGCTCTAACCCTGATACGCAAGAATCTAATAATTACGTTAATATATTCAAAGTCGAAGAGATCTTATCTAGTAGACTTAGAATTTGTTTTTTCAATTCTAATTATAGTGTTTATTTTGTTTTGCTTCAATTAATTGTTTTTTAGTTTTAATAATATAAGATTTGTTAATATCTAGTAGACTAATCTTTTTATTAACAAGTTTTATAACAAACTTTAGCAAGTTAAAGACTAGTTATTTAAGTCTACTATTAATTTCTATATTGCAAATAATATTATTAATAAAAAATAAAAAATAATTTGTATTTATATTATTTAGTGTAACCGTCGGTCCGGGTTTCAACCCGAACGGGTTGGCCCGCCCAACCCTGACCCTGGAGTCAGGCAGATTTCCTAGCCCAACAGGGTGGGACGAGCGGAAAATGCGCGCCGAGCGTTCGATCTAACCCGCCCGATCACGTGACATCACGTGACGCGCTAACCGAATCAGGTTAGAGGGGACCCTGAACTAACCCGATCTAGACTAGCGCCAGATAAGATAAGATAAGATAAGATAAGATAAGATAAGATAAGATAAGATAAGCGGAAGCTAACGCGGCAAGATTAGTAGGGGCTCTTGGCACTAACCCAACAAAATCCTGACCCTGGAACCGGATTCGCGACTTGGTCCTAAATCAACCCTACGGGATCCAGGAGAATAGATCGGGTTGAAAAAAAAGTGTTCGACCCGACTCAACAATTACACTAATATTATTCTTTATTAGTCTTAATAACTCTATAAATATTTTTTCGATTATTTATATATTTACTATAAAATTTGTTATTAATCTTAGTTTTATATTAGATTTCTCAAAATATTAAAACAAACTAATATTAACTATAAATATTTATTTTTATTTATTTTTTACTATTTTTTACTATTTTTATTATAGTTTTAATTATATAATTAGAAGATAATTCTATTATCTTTATAAATATCTTTATATATATTTTAACAAAAATAGTTTCTAATAAATTTACTAAATAATAATATTTAATTTAAACTTAATAACTTAATTTAATATAATTAGTTTAACTCGAAAATAAGAACTTAAAATATTAATAAAATAGATACAATTTATATTTATTTATATAAAAACTTAT
>JAABUS010003140.1_pt1 | contig 27862 bp, 28 predicted proteins | sample 5560161 | NCBI WGS metagenome assembly JAABUS01 (sample SAMN10711885, study PRJNA513376) | rock metagenome | isolation source: Antarctica rocks | place: Antarctica: Victoria Land, Trio Nunatak nord | collected 2016-01-04
TGCGTGGGGGCGTTGGTGGAGGGTGGGGTGAGGGTCGATGAGGAGATGGTGATGAGGGCTTATGAGGCGAGTTTGGAGGTTGGGAATGAGGAGGGGGAGGGGGAGGAGGGGGTTTATTTGGGTGGGGAAAGGGGGAGGAGGGTTGTCAGGATGGCGTTGGAGGCGGCGAAGGGATGAGGGTGTAGGGGTTATGTTGATAAGCTGCTGATGTGTTTGTGATACCCAGAGATGGAGAAGTGCGAATATGAAGCAAACCAGCTCGAACTCAATTATCGCTTGCAACATGCTCTGATCTAGAATACATTTGTCCAAAGGCTCCACCGCTGCATCGACCACTTGGTCTTTTGATCCCGCCATGACCCTCCGTAGTCAATGAACGCCCTGCTCCCCTATGCACGCTGAAGCTCAGGATAGGGAGGAAAGCCTCTATCGCCTCTTACTGGTTTGCAAGTTCGTGAATAACAACTTAAACCCATTGCACAACGCCTTCATATCCGGGTATTGATTCTTCTGCAGCTCAAAAGCCTGCGGTACGATCTTGACGGACCAGCTCTGCAGCTTGGCGTTGAGACCAGCTTTGAAACATAGGTGAAAGTAGCCCGGGTGCTTTGGGTCAATACAGAATGCGTAGTTACTTCGTTTGGGGTTGGCCTCGGTGTATGTGGTCAGCCATTGCTCTGTCCAATTCATCAGTCATTCATCAGTATTGCATCAAAGTGTAGAGAACTTACCGCACTCCGTTTTGCTGCCATTTCGATACTTGTCATGCTGCATCATTTCCTCGACTTTCTTCGCCATTGCCTTGACATGATTGACGATCAGCTCGTCAAGATCGCTGTAGTTGTGTTTGCCGCCGACTTTGAGGGTCATGCCGGAAGAGAGCTGTTTCGATTTGTCGAGCTCCAGCACGTCGATGTGCTGATAGATGTTGTCTGATACCTTCCAGGTAACAGCCAGGTGATCTGGCCCCTTGGAAGAGGGGCGGATAACCATATCACCGCGGGCCTGGGAGCCGAGGTACTCTTGGGCCTGAACGCTGTTGAACGGTCGGAACAAGGGATGTTTGATGACGCGTTGGGTACGACCGGAGACATCGTTTTTTTCCTGTAAAGCATCCTTATCCTTCTGCTCCTGTCTGTCATCCCACTCGTCTGGTAGGTGGTCCTGCTCCTTGTGGAAGGGCTTTCGTAGGTCATTTTCGTTTAATGAGAAGCTCGCGGTCAGCGTCTTGCGATTTAGATGCGTAAGCTTAGCTCGCACCGTCTGGTGTACCGAGTACAGTTGCTTTGCCGATACGTCGGGACGGTTCGAGATCGCAAGAGCAGACACGGTACCATCGACACCACAATCGAGCTTCGCCTCAATATAGTCGTCCGCAACTTTTTTGATCGATATGGGCACGATCATACCTTCGCATAGGGACTCTCGGGTCTCGCCGGTAAACATGGTGAATATCTCGTCGGTGGAAAGCAGGCCAAAGTTCCTTCGTAGTTCTTCGTAAGGCTGCTGCAATTCGGCGCGGATAGTCTCCAGGGTTGCTCGCTTTCTTTGGTTGAAGTTCTTGTCTAGCTGCTCGGCGTATTCTTCCAGAATCAGGTCGTTAACCTTCTCTTGTGCGTCATCCTTGACCAGTTTCCTCACAATAGCCCCTGCACCATTGTCTTGAGTCTCGGCTGCGATATCCTCTTCATCGAGTTCTAACGCATCAGCGGCCATTTTGCGTCCTAAATCGTAATCTTCTGGATGCACACGGGTGTTATCGAGGTAGTCAGCCTCTGTCTCTTGGTCGTCAAAATCGACATACAGAAAACTTGCGCAATTATTCCAGACTTTTGGGCCTACCGCACCCAATCTGCCCAGATCTGGATCAGCCACAAGCTCGGCGCGTGAGATGATTGAGCCGCCATTGATATTGATGACCTTGAGTAGCTGAGCAGCCTTGCGAGGGCCAAGACCACAGATATAGGGCAGAAGGCTGGCTGTGTACGAGTCGCTGACAGCATCGTTGATCTCCACCCCGCATAGATTGACCATGTCGACCATCGAAGATTCCAGCTGCTTCATGAGCTTGTCTTGAGGTAGATATCCTTGATGGGGATCGAATGAGATCGAAACGATGTCTCTCCCAAGTGATGCGTACTCTTTCATTGGGTTCTGGAGATATTTCGCGAGAGCCACACAATACTTGGTTAACGGAGCGAATCCGGGATGCTCAATGTTCGCCCGTTCGCTGGTTTGGTAAAGCCTCGCAACTTCATCATTGACAATAACGATTTCTAGCTTATCGCTACGGTCATTACCATCTTCGTCCTCGTAGACGGCTCCTCGTAGATTCTTGGTCTCCACAATGTCTTCGAGCTGTTTGTAGAGCTTTCGAATTTCGGCCGAGAATCCTGAGACAGCAAACACGTCAGGATTCCGACGTTTAACGAGCTCGACTAACTTCCTCACATCAGCACCATCCTCAATGCCTCGCTCACTATCACCGAGGGTGAGGTCAGTGAATTTTCCATTTTCGAGCACTCGACCGTCTTCCTCAACCCAAGCCCAGCAAATAGCGTCCCTACCGTAGACACCGTTGCCATTTGACAATGCTATAACTCTAGGTCTTGTTCCTAAGATCATCCCTTTAGGCTTGTAGGGTGCTTGATCGATCTTCTTGTAATATTCGTCGCGACAATTCTTGCCAATGACATTCTCGCAGACGTCTTTCATCTGTTCTTTGACGGACCTTGCCATGATCTTGTCCAGTTTCGTTAGTGCCATATCAAGAGCTTCTCTTCGCTCTCGATTCCAAGCGTCGGCAATCTCGCTATAGTTGTCGGACTCAAGATCACTGTATAGTCTTTTTCTGAAGCTTTCCTGGTTCTGCAATCGGACTTTGACTTCAACCAAGCCCTCTTCTTCCGCCTTCAGCATCTTCAGAAAACGACCTGGACGATCGATGAAGTCTCTCATCTGTTGGTTCCGCAGGTACTTGAACTCGTAGTATGGATGCTGGTCGTCAATTCTACGTAGACCTTTCTCTGTCCTAAAACAATCGATGACCCCATTAGTGAAATAAGCGTCGCGCATTACTTTCCTCATCTTCGGGCTCATGACAAGTTCTTCAGCGAACATTGTCTTAGCGGCTTTAAGACATTGCTCTCCTGTTGCATAATCGGGAGGGTCAAGTATGCTGTCGCTATCCGCCATGTCGTCTGGCCTTTCACTAGGATCCTCAGTATATTGCCGTCTGCCCTCTCGTTTAGATGCGTTCTGAGCAAAAGCATCTGCCGATATACCGAAGGCGCGCACGAGGCCATAAACCTTGCTGTGGCGAATACGCTCGAAAATCAACCTTGTCGAGCCAGGTCGGCGTTGCACACCATTCGTGCCCGTCCCGTTGACAATTGTTATATCTGCCAGACGGGCCGAGTGCTGGAAGTGAAGATAGTCTTGGACGTCCTGCAGCTCTTCCATTGTGATTGCCGCTGACAGCATTTCTTCAAAGACGGTGTCCTGAATACCTGTTGCATCCTTCAGTTTATCGTACGTCCGCAGAAGCACGTGGCGCTTTTCAACCAGAGCCCGGAACTTCAGATCAAGATCGAAAATCTCCCATAGATCTGATTGGTTCAGAAGCTTTTCCGCACGTACCACAGTTCGCGGATCGCTTGGATTATAGGGATCGGGCGTGACTGGCATGTGTACGGCATGGATCAAGTAATCCTTCCGATGCTGGAAAATGAAAGGGACTTCGTATTCGTCCACTGTCATGAACTCTAGGACCTTGGCAATAGACTTTTGAAAAGGCTCGTGCAAATCCCTGTCAAGGCTCCTTTTAAGCAAGAATTGGTGTGATATCCACGTAGACTCCTCTTTGATCTCTTCGTCGGTAAGAATGAGGTGCTTGAATGGCTCCCGCGCAATCTGGAATCGTTCAGGCTCATCGGTCGACCGGATAACATTGTCTTCGTCTGTGAGCATGCGCTCAGCAAGTTGTGATGGCTCGAAGACATCCTTGAGCTCTATGGCTTTACTCAACGGATCTGGATCATCCAAATCGGCCCCTCGCTGCTGAGCCCCTTCTTCCTCTTGGAGTGCCAAAGCCCAGTCGTACTCGTCTCCAATGCCAAAGGCCTCTCTGAGATCCTCGATCGCCATTTCATCCATTCCGGCGGCAATTTTAGCTGCTCCAAGAAAGTTGCGATGAACAGTCCGCTTGACGTCGGCGTCGTCGGCTTCTCCATCTTGACCTCCTTCGTCAGAGAAGTCTTCCTCGATGAAACCGGCAAACTCGTCCTCTATGGTACGAGGTCTCGCTATGTCAAGAGGCTGCGCTTCCTCCCCCTCTTCGTCATTGAATATATCACCGATGGCTTTCACTTTTTTCTTGCCACGATCTTCCCTGTGACCTCTCTTCAATCTCTTAAACTTGGGCTGCGTGGAATTTAGCATAGAGACCACGATGTCCGCCAAGTCTTCCACGTACCTCAGAGTGAGTACGGCGCTCGAACTCCGGATTGAGCTCCCCTATCAGGTCCAAGTCTTCTTCATCTAAGCCTTCGTCCTCTTGTTCCTTCTCTTCTCGCCTTCGCTTCTTCTTTTCTCGCCGTCGCCGCTCCCGGCCCTCATCCTCTTCTTCCTCGTCGACGATGAAGTCCTTTCGTATCTGGTATGATTAGGAGAGCGACAACTCATAGATCCATGGGCACAATCGTACCCGTCTGGCCTCCTCCTCATCTTCGTCGTCCTCATCCTCGTCATCGGAGTCGGCCATGTGCCCATTGACTCCATTTGCACCCTTTGAATGCCGCCGCACTTCACCCGTCTCTTCGTCGAAGGACTCATCTGCGTCATCATCGTCCAGCTCGGCTTCCCCTTGAATCAGATCTCGCAAGGTGCTCATTGTTGGTAAAGCCTCGTATGAGACGATCTAAGGTCATGAAGATAAGCGCTTCCAGTCAGTGTTTGAGAAGGCTAAGATCAAGCTTGCAAATTCAGGGTTACAGTCAAATTCAAAGACTGTAAAGGTGTCGCTTTGTTTCATGATGAATCTGGAAGTTTGGAATCGCGCGAATGTCGTTGATACTGCAACACATCACTAACCCGATCGAGGGCCTATAACTACCTCCATTTAGCCCGATAGAGGGGCCTTCACCTCAGGTCCGGGCCCAACTTCATCACCAAACCCTTGCACGAACAGTATTGGATTATGTAACAAGCTCGGGCGAACTGTTGAGGCACAAGTCTTTGTTGACAGGACGCTTTAATAGCCAAACCCAATCTTTGACTGGCGAATTCTGGATGAGTACCAGATTCAGCGGATCAGAAGTAAAAGTTTACGACTGTCTCTCACTCCTCGATAACTGTTCCTACACAGCAAGCGAATTTCTGGTCCAGAGCTGCGTTCCAGTGCATCGCGTCCCGATTTTCCTAACATTCATGGCCCAGACCTCCGATTCTTATGCCTCCCACCCAGCCGACGCCCCCAACGCACTCATTCCGCACCTCCTGACTCTGGCAATCCTCTCTCTCTCCTCCTTCCGCTTCCTTTCCAACCCCTCTACTACCGCCCTTCTCTCTACCTCCCTCGCTGCACCCAAGATACTGCACCCTTTTCGTCCTCCTTTCTTTGGCACCACGCTCCTCTGCTCCCCTCCTGCTCCTTGCTCAGTGGTGGCTAGATGACTGATGCCGTTCGCATCGGCCACATTCGTCAGATTACTTGTTGAGGCGCGGCGAAGCAAGCTCGGTACGCGGAAAGTAGAGTTGGAGCCTTGAGCGTCATTAGGAGCGAAGGCTAAGCGCGTGGATGAGCTGGCAGAAGTGCTTGAACGGAGAAGAGCCAGGCGATCGGTGAAAGCTGCGGGGCCTATCCTTCTGGGGTTCCTAGCCGGAGGAGGGGGCATCGCTGCAGTGGCTTCTTCGTCAACGGTCATTGGGTGTTCGTCAAGCGGAGGCGCATCATTCTCGTCTTCGGACTCGGGTGGGGAGGAGACCGTGGTGACAAAGGAGGCCGAGTCGGGCGTCTCAATCAGAAACGAAACACTGTCACGGATTTCCGCCAGGGTTGATGGTTTCTTGCCCTTCGTTCTACGTGCGGTAAGCGGGGGCCGGTTCGCTGCGTCCGGGACAGACTCCGTGAGCGGCCGCTTACGCTTCCGACCGGCTTGTTCAGTGGACTGGGAATTTGCGATTTCCTGGGTGCTCTCTTCTATCGGTGGCGAACTTGGCTCAGGCTCGTAGAGGAAAATTGCATCTTCCTCTTCCCGATCTTCAATAGCGCGTATGAATGCAAGTTTCTTGGGATCCTCGGCAATCTTGCCAAGACGTTCATCTTCAAGCAGTGCTTTCCGTAGCTTGGCCTCCTTTGTACGTTTGGCACGATGCCGCGCTTCGTCGTCGGAATCGCTGAGATCAAAGTCCGCACCGCCGCGGTTACGGCGAAGTCCACCGTAGGTAATGTCTTTGTAAAGTTTCGAGATGGCGGCGGTGTCGCGAGTGCGCTCTTTGTCGCTGTTGGGAAAATTACATTAGCTCTCTACCGACCGATTGTACCATCCCTTCGGCGCTGAAAAGGACAAGAAAGAGCTTACGCATAGAAAGCAGCCAGCTTCCCTTCATCGACTTCGACATCCTCATGCTCGATCATCCTCCGCAACTCCTCATCCTCTGAACCGCCGCTTTCGTCGTCACTGGCTCCTCCCAGACCAGCGTATTCGTCTTCGGATTCGAGAGCTTGGTCTTCGACCATCTCTTTTGCTTCGCTCTTTTTCTTGTCGTACGGTTTTGCGGCTGACGCTGCGTTGCGCTTCCTCTTCATGACGTCGAAGATGCTGGCTGTAGTTTCAAATGCTGCTGCATCGTGTGCTGAAATCGCATCAATTCCATCAGCAACGGGTGAATCTATATTCGCTTTGTGTCCACGTTGAAGGCGCCCTTTCTTCTTCTTGAGCGGCGACTCGGCGCCAGGTAGAAGGGCCGTCTCGATTGTAGATGGAGGAGCAGATACGAATCGATTTGCCGCTGGGGAAGATATCCCAAAGCCGACATCTTGTGTTGGATCGGGTATGTCGTCTTCCTCAGTAGGAATTGATAGGTCTTGAGAATCCTTGGCTGTATTATACTGGATCTGCGACTGCGAGAATTGGAGATTGATATGGGGGTTCGTAGCTGTGTCTTCCCCAATAATGATGCGGGCATCCTGGCTGTCTACGATCATCGACTCTGTATCGTTCGCATCGAAGACGGGAAAATTGGGCTCTGGCACTGGACCGAGGAACGATAGGGAGTCTTGCTCTTGATCAAGGACCATCTCGTTGGTGGCTTGTGTTTGGGTTTCTGCCATCGTTGCCGTGAAGGCTTGGGTCATGCCCATCATGGGTAAAGCTGGTCCGGGGAATGCTAGATTACCAACGCAGGGCCAGCGCTTCCTACGTTCTCCTGGAATCTCGGGGCTCGACAGCGCATCTGCTATCGGAGGAATACTCTGGACAAGTCCATTCTGCAACTCCTCGTCCTCGTCGTCAGAATCGATGATCCGACTGGCTCGAACCCTGCTCTGCTTTCTAGGGAGCTCAGGCTCATCGTTGTCAGCTTCGTTTGCTTCCTCTGCAGCCGCTGAGCCTTCTGCATCAGTGTCTGCCGTTGCTTCATCTTCTATGAAGCCACTGCGTCTGGCTCTAATTCCAGAGAGTTCCACTCCACCACCTCTCTCGTCCTGATCAGCCGCTTCAACCTCACTCTGCTGAGAACCGCTTTCTTGATCACCAATGGCAGCTTGCTCTTCGTCAGACCCCGAGAGTTCGACGTTAGATTCATCAGAGGCATCTTCCTGGTAATCCTCATCATCATTACTACTATCGTCCAGCGCATCTTGCCCACCATTAGCTCTATTCTCCTTCCTAGCGGCATCTTTCTCTAGCTTCTTAATGGATTCCGCCTCCGTCCTAGCTTTTTCGACAAGGTCCTCAATCTCGGCTTGATCCTTCTGTCGCTCTTCCGTGGTTTGAAGAATTACACCTCTATTCTTCAGCTCCTGAATCTTCGGCGACCGCTCTGCTGCGGCTTGCAGCCTCGCACGTTGCTGCAATGACGTCTGCATTTCTGACATTGTTATTGATGGTTTTGATTTACCTCTTTGCTTTGCTGGTGGTGAATTAAGATGTGCAAGGGCACGAAGAGTCTGGAGCGAACGTGCCTCGCTTGCGCTTTTGGCCGGTAGACGATTGAAAATATCTAGTTTGGAACCTTTCGGTTTCCGGTTTGGAAGTATTTCAAGATCGCTGTCGGAATCTATCTTTTGCTGCTTAGAATGTGTTTTAGGTCGAGGTAAGCGAACCTTGAACGGCCTCTCCTTACAAGGCGGTCTTGTTGACACCACAGGAGCCTCAGCTGTAGCCCTTTCTGGTTCGGTAGCCTTGCCTTTGTCGGCTCTAGGCTTGGGCTGGGTCATGACGTCCTCTATGCTAGGCAGCTCGTCCTCGACTTCAATGGGCTGTTCATGTTCAGCGTACGAATCTATTGGTACACCGGCGGCCTTCGTTGCCCCAAGCTTCCCAGCTAGATTGCTGGATTCGAGTGGACTTGACGGAGGCGTTCCCTTGTTCTGACCGTTCTCTTCATCCGAAGCAGGCACAGAGCTCGCAGCAGTAGAGGAGCTTAGAGCCTGTTGTACATTTGGCCCCCCAGAGACCGATGTTCTGAAGTTGAATCGCGCAAAGAGACTCTCCTTTGTAACCTTGCTTTTGGTCCTCGCCTGGTGTGCCAGCTGCATATTGCGGTTCATCCTCTGAGTCTCTCTGTTCATCTCCTCCAAGGCCTTCTTACTAGCCTTGCGTGTCGGTCTGGCTTGTTGAGTCAATCTCTTAGCACCAGCGTCGTCGGCACTGTCGTCTTCGGACTCCCCCAAGGGCGACTGTTCGACTCTTGACCTTTGCTTAGACTTTTCCTTCGACCATGCCTCTCTAGTAGCCATGTTCTCCTCCTCTGCAGCTTGTTTCGCCTCTCGTTTCGCTTTTTCTCGGGCAACTAGAGCGAGGAATCGCTCATTCTTCTGTGGGTCAGGAGGCAGATCTGAGTCCGAGTCATTGTCTTCGATCTGCGGTTTGGATGACCCTGATGCGGAAGCTTGCCCTGGTGTCAGGAACAGGCCCGGTGGCGATCTACGACTTCTGCTCGGTGTAGCGACTAACGAGATAACCGAAGATGGGCTGGTGGCCTGCTTCTTTCTCCGCCGGCGTGCGATGACAGGGCCTGCGTCTTCGTCACCCGTAGATTGTCTAGGCGAAGATTCCTGTGAACATGGTACTCGATCGTCTTCTTTGCCAGACAGGAGCTGTTTTCTAACTCTCTCGTACGCAGTGGTTGGAGTCTCATCTGCCATGTCCTCATTACTGCTGCTTCGGACGTGGTTTATGTTGGTCTGGTCGTGTAGGCACGCTGCTAGTCTCCCTCGGGGCACGATCGGAGATGCTTCAATTTCATCTTCGCTGCTGTCACCATTCCCATCCTCCGAGTGTCTCTTTGGTGTGGAGGTCCGTGGTTCCGAGCTTACGCTATCCTCTATGGGCTGCCCATGAGGAGGCTCTTGAGTGACTTCAGAGTCAGACTCCTCATCTACCGCTGCGACCATAGCCTTGATCTTGCTTCTGGGTGTAAGCTGCGGCGGTGAGCCATTGGAGTGCATGTTGGAGGGCAAGGAGGTTGTGGAGACAGCCAGAGAACGATTGGGCGTGGTTAATTGATCCATGGCGAGTATTTGAAACCTTTCGAATGAAGACTGATCACTAAGTTGGGACTTGATAAGGCGTTGCAGTGGTCATTTGCGACATGTACTTCATGCTCAAGTTGCTTGCTCGAAGACGCGATTCCTTGGCGCGCCGCACCGCGACACGCCTAACGATAAGCCTTACGCTATCATAGCTCCTTCAGGTGTTACTTTAGCTCAGGACGATGTGCAAGAGAAAATTTGTTGAGCGCAATAAGATGCATTTGATCTTGGGAGTAGCTTGACATGGTTGCACGTCGATATCTGGACTAAACATCTCCTGGCAAGCTACCACGTCAGATACATGACATCCTCCGCACATTACTATGAACCCAACACTATGCTTAAAAGGTGATCTAGTACACGACTGTTGAACAGGTTTGGTAGGTATTGAGCCGCCATACAAGCCAGTCTACTATGTACAGTGCGAAGTAAGAAGGTCTTATACGTGCGAAACGCATCGACATATGCAATTCGCTTTTCCGCGCCATGCTTGGCGATCTGTAAGGGGGGCCGGCAACTCAATGGGGGGGGTTATCAATGCGGTGGCGTCTCGCTGTTCGAGTAAGGGTAGCCGTTGGCACCTGATCGCCTTGAGTTCAAGTACTTAGAGCCAGCGCCTGGGGGTACAGGCAGAGGTCCGGATGGTGGTGGTGCTGGCCGGATGGGCAGATTCGCAGAGCTGAAGCCATCATTCTCCTTTCCTCGGCTCGGAGGTATGGCCGGATTATATCCAGGCGAACGTATTTGAGCGGCCTGTGCGGGATTGAAACCGCTGCTCTCTCTTTGACGGCCGGACGGGATGGTAGAATTGCTCGAAGTTCGGGGGGGAAAAGGACGTTCAGGGCCTGGATTTTGAGAGGATAGGACACCAACGCCATTGGAGTCCGACGCTTGTGCACGACTATTAGCTGGTTCGGCTTGTTTAGGCGGCTTGATGTCTTGGCTTATGGGAATCTCCCCAGATGTCGGCGTCTTCGACGAAGTAGAAGATTCCTTCGAAGGCGAGGCGGCAGAATTGCCACGAAGGAGGGATTGAGTAGACGGCGAAAGCTGTGGAGCGAGGTGAGATTTCCGGTTGTGACGCTCCATCATTGAGACTGCCCACTCCTCGAGATCGACAGGCGTTCGGTTGGCGGCTGCAAGAAAGCTGTCGTGATCCTGCATAGAATGTCAGCAGACATAACGTGACGGGACTAAACGCCATACATATAGTTTTCTGGGTGTTGGTCGTTCGTCTGGGCTCTTGAGTAGACACTTCTGTATCATCTGATCAAGTATAGGCGGGAATGCATCGCTCTTGGGAAGTGTGGGTGCTGGTTCATGTACTATTTGCTGTAGAAGATCAAGAATGCCCATCGGCCCAGCGCTAGCTCTATCTCCAGCAGCCGCATCGCTAGCATCGAACGGGAATCTTCCGATAGCAAGCTCCATAATCGTCAAGCCCACACTCCAGATGTCGGACTTGATGGAGTACTTGGCACCTTGGATTCTTTCCGGAGCCATGTACGTAGAGGTACCGACGAATGTGTCTGCAATAGAGTTGACGAGCTCTCCTGACACGCCGAAGTCGCAAAGCTTGATGTTCCCTTTCGAATTGACTAGAACATTCGAGGGTTTGATATCGCGATGCATGATTCGGTGGGTCTCGTAGAGGTAGTTCAGGCCGTTCAGTATTGCTTCGGTAATCTTCCCTAATACATCTACACGTACCGGTCCGAAATCTCTCGATATGCGGTCGAGAGAACTGGAACCTCGTCAGACATCATACTTGGAGGAAGCCGCGATGGTGGCCCACCCGCAGTCCATGTACTCCATACACATAATGACGTCTCCTGAACCACTGAGAAAAGCACCATAGAAAGTGACGATGTTATTGGAAGTGCAATCATGCATAATGTGGAGCTCCCGGACGATCTGTTTCCGGATCTTTTCTTTGGCCTCTACATGGATGACCTGTCCATCTTCTCAGCTTGTCCCACAAGACGGCGCTGCTGTTGTTGCAGGGTACATACCTTCTTTGCCATAACCACTTTTGTTGCAGCATGCATGACTTTGCTAACCGTCCCTCCATTGCCAGCCCCCAGCTCTTTCAACACGACCAGATCCTCGCTTCGGAGATCAAGCTTGAATTCTACTCCAATTTCGAGAGTATCCTGTTGCGATTCATTGCCGATTGCCCCTGGTATCTGCGAGTCGCCGGCTGAAGGAGATGCAGACTTCGGCGGCGGATTGCTCAAGGCAAGACCTTTGACGTTCTTGCGCTTCATGGTTCGAACTTGAAAGTCGGACATATCGGCGACAAGCCCTGATAACCTTGGGCAAGCGAGCGAGCAGAGCAATGGATACTGGCAAGAATCCAGAGAGGGGTGAAGCCAGCCCTGAGCGCCGCACCGTGCCCAGCTTAATGCAACGGAGTCATGCGGACAAGATGTGAACGCGGGAGACGGAGAAGACCCGCTTAGATGTGCGCCAAGGATTCGTATATTAGGTCACCATGGTATACGACGATAGGCCTTCCACGACGGTGTCACAGTTCGGAGAGTTCGGAGACGAGAGGATTAAAGCGACGTTGCTGCCAGCTGCTATTTCTGGTGAAGCTGTTTCGGGTCGCGGAATACGCCATTGGTCGCCTTCCTTTGCAAGACGGATGACTAACCCAAGATTTCGGCCTTGACATTCTTACTTGATCCATCAGTCACCGTAAGATTGCAAGGCAATCCCAATCTCTCGATCTATCCTCGTGGGATCAGCTAATATGTAAATTTCAGCGCTTTATCTCCGAGAGAGAGCCTAATCACTGGACCAAGCAGCGCCCCTTTTATCACATGTCCGCAACCCTATCCTAAAATAATGCAATGCGGAGCGAATGCAATGATGGTGTACAAAGGCAGACTTGTTAGGGTATAGTAATGTGTTCCAATATCCAATCCGGACGTTCTCAAGAACCCCCTTAAATAGGCCAAATCATCCACAGGTCGAATGCAGCAATTTCCGAGCTGCGGCGTAGGGCATCCATGAACCCTTTGCGGCCCAACGCAATGAGCGGTGGCGGTACCGTGGGCCTGAGAAGGCGGAGCCCATCATCCTAAGCAGGGTAGAGAACCGTGAAAAGCTCCTAGCTCATGCAGGCTGTCATGAAGCCGTGAGCTCTGCATCGTGTCACCGAAGACTGGATCAATTGCTCACACATAGCGTGACGGTGGTTTGATATTACTGCATTTTCCAGAGGCGAATAGCGCGATCTAGAACATTCAACGTGCCAAGACCTTGATACGATCAGTACTGAAGAGGAACGTAAATTAAGATCAAGGGGCAGGAGAATCTTCATTCGAGACAATTTTTATTTGGTTGTTTTTGGTACAAATCTTCTCATTTGCATACGCGCGGTACCGACTCAACAGGTCAGTGTCGTAAAGCTCGTGTTGCGTCCGGAAGCTGAAATGGGCGGCGATTGCGTGAGTGTTCACTAGAAGAGCTGTGACGCTGTCAGTTACTGCTCGTAATTCTTCCAATCGAGGTCTCACGTCTTTCGAGTCTGGCTGTCAATGTTTCCGACAGGAATCGCTCATCGTCAAAGTCATCGAATGGTACTGCATCGAGAACATCTTTACCCCAAATGGCCATGAAGTTGATGTTCATCCGCCCGTATGCCATATCCCAGAGGCCCTCCCTTGCTGGGTCAAGACCTCCACCGTAATAATACTTACCCAATTGATTCTTCTCGATGTTCTCGAGAAGCGAATAATGGACCTGGGCGGCAAGTGCCCAGCTTGTCCAATCTGGTCCGTAGGCATCATATTTTGCGTTCCCAATTGGGGTCTTATACAGGTTCTTTCGAGCCTGGTCTGCAAGCGGAAGCCAGCGGTGGCCTTTGAATGGTGGCGCCCCCTGAGCGCCTTCGGCTAGTACTTCTCCACCGGTGCCTTTGCTACCAAGTGGAAATGACATTTCCGATCCACTCCATGGTGGTAGCTCTGAAGCTTTCCAAGCTTTGGGTCCAAGCGAGGCAGGTGATTGATCTATCGGGGGCTCCATCTCTGGCAGGTAAGCATGCACAGCCCCCACGTGATAGTGAAGCCAGCCAGTCTCTGGACTATTAACAAGGTTTGCGACGACATCGAGTGTTTCTGGATGCTTGACTTTGGTGTAAACGATGTCAGGGATAGCATTGTCGCTGAAATAGACCTATGAAACATGATCAACAATTTGACGTTACGGTCACTGCGCATATCCGGAAGGCATACCATGTCGTCGTCAATCTTGATGAACATGTTCTCGTCATCAACCGCGTGTTCCCACACGCTCTCGTAACCAAGTTCTGAAAGGATTAGCTTCCTGTAAAGTGGTTCTCCTGCAACAAGCTCGTCCATGTATCTAAGGTCCTCCCCATTCTTGGTATTTGCAACCCAGAGAACTTCGTCTAGGAAGCCTCCATTGGGAACGAGGTTTCTCTTCAGATAGCAATCGAGGATCTCGACGACCGGTGGTCTCCCAAAAAATATCAGACCGATAATCTTGAACCCCTTGGGCTTTTCCCATGGGCTGACTGAAGGAGTATTGGTGACCTGTATATAAGGTGACGCTGGCTTTTCGTCGGTGGGTTTCGCGGGTTCTCCCCCCATAGGAGGTGGCAGTGGCTTATTCCCATCTGGGTGTTTTGGTGCATGGTGCCTGCCAGGTCTTTTAGGCCAGAAAATTGCAATCAGGACAAGCGCAGCCAGCACGCCAAGGGCTATGGAGATGTTCCGAGGCCTTAGCCAGCCAGACGCATTCGGCCATGGTCTTCGAGAGCGATACCAGTCGTCGCGAGAACGGCTGATACGCTTGTGATGACTGCAATTGCCGTTGCCCACAGTCTCCAGATCATCTATGCTGTCAAAGGATTCGGAGCGCAGAGGGCGCCGTTGCTCGCGGCTAGATCTAGGCGTAGTGTCCGGGGACATCCTGGGAAAGCAACGTAGAGGGTTGGGTGAACTTAAAGAGAAGGTGATGTTGTACAGTCACTCGGGTTTGCATTAGGACATTGCTTCCAAAAATTGAGTAAGAAATACCGAGGAACATGGCTGCGTAAGCAAGACGTTGCGAAAGGCTGAAGAATCGGAGGATCAGGACTCAGGAGGGCCAATGATGCGCGTCTTGGCGTGACTAAGCCGTTTCTACTAGCTTTGTTGAACACGGGGGTTTCACAATCGAAACATCGACTTCCGAATCCGAAGCCCCATTCTAGATTCCGCCAAGAAGCAAGTCCAGATAAAGTACCAACTACCAAGGTCCCATGCGCCATCAGAGTTATGGTTTCTGGAGATATAGGCCTGACTTCTCAGTAGGCCGTCAATCTTCTGTCTGTTCATCCTGCAACGTTTTCCGCTTTTCTTTCACCATCAGCCCCTAACTTGGCCTCCGCCCTTTCTCCTTTTCTCTCGCCAGCCTCAAACATTCTTGCTACTGCTTCTACTGTCGTATTACCACCGCTTAGAATAATTCCAATATCCCATCCTTCCTCTCCGCCTTCCTTTTCCACCAAGTGTCGGAACTCTTCGTCATACAGACAAACCGCCAAGCCAACCACAGCACTCGGTTCCACGAAGACCTTCATTCGCTCCAGTACCAATTTCATGGCGCTCAGTATCTGGTCTTCGCTAACAGCAAATACGCCTCGCACTTTTGACTTGTCATTAATCACCGTCCACGTGAGCTCACCAACAGGCGTTCGTAGGCCGTCCGCGATAGTCAGGGTCTTGACTGTAGTGATGCGCTCGTTTGCTGCGAGACCACGCCGACCATCATCTGCGCCTTCAAAGGAAGGCTCGGCTCCGAATACGGCTGTTCCAGTACCACTGAGCGCAGTAGCAACTCCTGAAAGCATACCGCCGCCGCCTAAAGGCGCGATTACAGCATCCAGATGCCTAGTTTCATCGCCCGAACTCATGCTGTCATCGCTTTGCTCGCCATTGCGATGCGTATCGCCATTAATGGCCACGGTTTGTTGATGGTGGACGCTCAAGCTTGGGTCCTCCCGGATCAATTCCCTTACCTGTTCTTCCAGCTCCAGAGCCATAGTTCCTTGGCCGAGTATTATGTTAGGGTGATCATAAGGTGGCACTAAAACAGCACCTGTTCGCTTGATCACGTCTTCCACGACTGCCTCCCGCTCTTGAGAAGTGCTTCCGCTGAAGACGACTTCAGCGCCATAGCCTTGAGTCGCGGCGATTTTAGAAGGAGTTGATATTGTGGGCATGACGATGTGGGCAGGAATGCCATGAGTCCGCGCCGCGAGGGCAAGTGCTTGCGCATGGTTACCTGTGCGCCAGAGTCATTCAGCGGACCTTGCCATGCCCCCAATCGAAGCGTACGTGGCTGAAATACCTGAGCTGTGCGTGACTACACCTCGCGACAGTTCCTCTCTACTCAATCGCGCCAATGCATGGAAAGCACCCCGAGATTTGAAGGCGCCAATGCGTTGATAGTTTTCGCACTTAAAGAAGAATTTTATTTTGGGCCGTGCCGGCCTCTGACCCTCACATGGGGTTCCAACAAGCGCTTTGGGTGACTGAGGTGTAGACGCAAGAGCTGATAAGGTATTTGAAGTTAGTACCGGTGTTCGATGGATATGCCTCTTGATCAATTCATGAGCGGACTGCACGGAGGACCTTGTAAGCGGAAGCTCTTCGGTGCTGTCAGCCATGTAGTCAAGTGGAAGTCACAACGAGGAGTAATTCGTCAATGTTTCAGATTCGGTATATTGTTTTATTGTCAATGTTCATGAAGTGACCCGGTCATGGAGATGCACAGATTTGAAGACGATGTGCGTCAGCCCGCATTAGGCTCTCGCCGATTGGTTACGGCAGATCCTGTCCCTGTCCAAAGTACCTTATATAGAGCCTAAGCAGCCCACAAACTTTTGTCAGCACCCCGGGCGCCGATGGTATCATACAAATGCACTTCCATAGCCACAAGCTGAAGGGAGAACTCAACATTATATTTGATTCTCCGGGCGTAAAGACCTGGTTGAATGATTAGCCTGTTTCCACGACTTCAATAAACAGTGGATGTACTCACCTAACAGCTTTGCCGGCTCGCCATATCTCCAGATCTCGGATTTGCTGCATCTCTTCTTCGTACTTCTCTCGGTAATCCGGCTGCGAGTTGAACTCCAACGACCTCTGTGTCTCCTTACCATCCTTTACGCTGTCGTACAGTTCATTGAAGACTGGCTTCAGTGTGTCTTTGAATTTGGAGGACCAGTCTGAACTTTGTAAGCATTTTGACGGTGTAGGATCACAAGTAGACCCACCTATTGCCCCGCGTCTAGCTGTGGTAGAACATGCCGCATACATCCAATCCATGCCATTTGCCCCAATCAGCGGGTATAGACTCTGGGTGGCTTCCTCAACGGTTTCGTTGAAGGCCTCGCTTGGGCTGTGGCCTCGCTCGCGCAGGACTTCGTATTGCGCAAGGAACATGCCATGAATGCCGCCCATCAGACAGCCGCGTTCACCATAGAGATCTGAATAGACCTCTTTCTCGAATGTAGTCTTGTAGAGATATCCGCTACCTACCGCAACACCAAGTCCGATGGCTTTCTCCTCGGCTTTGCCTGTGACATCTTGGAATACGGCTACAGAAGAGTTGATACCGCGGCCTTCCTTGAAAAGCGATCGGACTGTTCGTCCAGAGCCCTTTGGCGCGACGAGAATGACATCAATATCCTTAGGTACGTCCACTTTTGTGAGGTCCTTGAAAACTGGGGAAAATCCATGCGAGAAGTAAAGGGTCTTCGATCAGTTAGCAAGTCCTTTTTACTCTGACGAGAGATAGGTAACAACTTACTTTTTCTTTTGTCAATTGCGGCTTGATAGCAGGCCACGTCTCGCTTTGCGCAGCATCGCTGAGCAAGTTCATAATAATTGTGCCTTTGGAGATTGCCTCGTCAATGTCGAACAAGTTAGTCCCTGGGATCCAACCGTCGTCCTGGGCTTCCTTCCAGGATGCGCCATTCTTTCGCACGCCAATGATGACATTCAGGCCGTTGTCTCGAAGATTGAGCCCCTGTCCGTGGCCTTGAGAACCGTACCCTATCAGAGCAAGGGTATCATTCTTGAAATATTCCTAAAGAGGCCATTAGATCCAGTGGTCGCGCTGGAGGTCCGAAGAGCTAAAGGCGTCATTGAACGTCAAACGTACCAGGAGCTTCGACCTAGGCCAGTCTTCGCGTTCTGAGAACGGTCAGCATAGGAAAGGGCGTCTTGCGTATTGCTATTACATACCAAATACAGTCTCTTTGTGTCCGGCGAAGTCGATTTGCTTGAGGCCGCGAGACTGTTGCAGCGAACTCCCAACCGCGGGCTTTGGAAAGGCCACAATCCCGGCTCTGGATGCGCTGAGGCCAGACAGGAACGTTCTCCTCTGGGTGGGTGCGGTCAGTTGGCGGCCCAATGGTGATCTTAACACTCGGGCTAGTTGACGAGACGACATCTTGCACAGCCGTAGTTTCAAATGGAGTGGTTGAAGACTCAATGGCTGACACTTACCAATTGAAGCGGTCTGAATGAGCTCCGCAATGATATTTCACAGCTTCAATGCCAAGACTCCGCTATCGGTGCGACTCATGGACCCTGAGCGAGCCCTACGAAGCTCCGCTTCGCTTATCTCCACACACAAAGGCCTTTGATTTCAACATTCATCGAGTGCCTACTTGCACCACAATCGCCAACATGTCGGAACAATTGGTGATGCGAGGTGTTCTGGAAGGCCACAGTGGTTGGGTCACAAGTCTGGCAACATCATTGGAGAAGTGAGCATAGCAGATCCCCCGGCATTGAAGATTCAAGCTGAACTTCATTTAGCCCGAACATGCTCCTATCGAGCAGCCGAGACAAGACACTCATAATCTGGAACCTTACTCGCGACGACCAAGCATACGGCTACCCAAAACGAAGCTTACACGGCCATTCTCACATCGTCTCTGATTGCGTCAGTGTTGCACAACAATCTGCGAGCTATTTCATTGACGCAATCTAGGTAATTTCCTCCGACGGAGCCTATGCTCTCTCAGCTTCCTGGGACAAGACTCTCCGCCTCTGGGAACTCGCTACCGGTGTCACCACCCGCCGCTTCGTAGGTCACAACAACGATGTACTCTCCGTCTCCTTCTCCGCCGACAACCGCCAAATCGTTTCCGGATCGCGCGATCGTACGATCAAGCTATGGAACACTCTTGGCGACTGCAAGTATACCATCACCGATAAGGGTCATACCGAATGGGTATCATGCGTTCGATTTAGTCCCAATCCTCAGAACCCGGTCATTGTGAGCGCTGGATGGGATAAGCTTGTAAAGGTACGTCCAAAGTTCCTAACATTGAGATGAGGTGTCAAAGGATGCTATGCAAGCTTTAAGTATTTGCTACTTCAGAGCCTATTGGCCATGAGACAAACATTCACCGGCGTACTGATGACAACAAATTTCCTTGACCACTTGCTGCCAATCGCAGGCTGGGGCTGACAGGCCTCTCCTAATTAGGTCTGGGAGCTCGCCTCCTGCCGCATTCAGACCGACCACATCGGGCACACTGGCTACATCAACACCGTCACCATTTCCCCCGACGGCTCCCTTTGCGCCTCCGGTGGCAAGGATGGCACCACCATGCTTTGGGACTTGAACGAATCCAAGCACCTCTACTCCTTGACCGCTGGCGATGAGATCCACGCCCTCGTATTCTCTCCCAACCGCTACTGGCTATGCGCCGCTACCTCCAGCTCGATCATCATTTTCGATCTGGAAAAGAAGAGCAAGGTTGATGAACTGAAACCTGACTACACTGCAGTGGGGAAGAAGAGCCGGGAGCCAGAGTGTGTGAGCTTGGCTTGGAGCGCGGATGGACAGACACTGTTTGCTGGGTACACGGACAACTTGATCCGTGCCTGGGGAGTCATGTCAAGATCGTAGATGAGGGAAAGGGGAACGTGAATGAGCATGTACTGAACGAGACCATGTCTGCAAAGGCGCTCCAATCGAGCAAAATGATATCTATTCAGGGGTGTGAACTTTTTCCCAGGCTCGTTTTCCTGGAAGATCACAGCTCAGCGACTCCTGAAACCCAAATTCCGCGCGCCGACCTACCCTACCAGATCAAATGATTGTTCCACCAAAACCGATGCCCAGTGAGAGCTTCTAAGCTACACCGTTCACATGTTGAGGCCACTCACAGTTCAACTCTTTGAAGTTTCTTGTATGCTTGCGATTAACAGAATGTCACCGTTCCTAACGTGCGTTCCAGGAATCGGCCAGAGGAGAGTGCACTTCTTCGATGCTTCTCTAAGCTTTCCGCTTGTCTAATCGCATGATCGCCTCCCTTCCCCTCATCACCCCCTCCTGAAACCCTATCTTCTTGCTCAACTCCATTCCCTGCTCATAAGTCTTCCTGGCCGTTGAGATATCACCTTCCATCTCGGCGAATTCCCCTAGATTCATCTGTGTGACCGCACATGCCGTGTCGCATTCTTCCGTCCGTGTTGGTGATTTCCGAAGTGACTGATCAACCTCGAGAGCTTTCTTTGCCCAAGTGCGTGCGGAGTCGATCTGAGCAGTGGATGTCGGCGAGGGCATGCCGCCTGCGGGAGGAGGGTTTTGAAGGGCGAGGGAGATCGAGAGATTGTTCACTGTGGGTCGTTTCAGTGGATATTTCAAGGAGGGACAAAGTATGAAGGATCTTACTTAGTGTGATAGCATGACAATTTTTCATAGGTATCAAGGCAACCGCCTGCAAAAACAGTGGCGCCGCTAGAAAATGCTGATTTCGCGCCTCATAGTGGCTCCCCAGAGCTACACGCAGCACCACCACCATCAGCGATCTCACCCAAATAACCGCGACACACAGAGGAACCTTACACTCCAGTGCCGCTCCAATCTCCTCCCCACTGAACCACTCTCCCTCCCCCTCTTTCGCCCCCTCCCTCTCTCTCCGCTCCCGCTCCCTCAACACCGTCGTCACCGCCCACACCAGCTTCTCCTCCGCCGCCTCCTGATTCCCCACCCTCTCATCGGCATACAACTCTCCAATCCTGACACTAATGCCCACCATCTTCTTCAACACACTCGTCTTCGTCCCTCGATTCTCTCCCTTCCCCCCTCTCTCCAAATCCTCCATCCACTCCCCACAATCCCTCTGTATAATCTCCAACACCTCAATCGCGCGCTGCACATCCCCAATATTCTGCATCAGCACACTCAGCTTAATCTTAATCCCTAGCACCTCATCGCTAAACGCATCCATGCCGACCTCTTGCGCCGCCAGCAGCGCCTGCTTGTAGTACTTGACCGCGTTGCGGGGCTGGATATCGACGGAGGAGTAGAAGATCGCTTTGCGCAGCTTTTGGGCGACGATTTCGGGGTAGGCGGCGTGTTGCTCGAGGATGAAGTATTTGTAGATGTAGTTGCTGTAGACGAGGCATGAGGCGCCGAAGAGGATGAAGAAGGTGGCGAGGGTTACGGAGAAAGGGTTCTCGCGCCAGAGCTTGCGGGCGGCGGCACGGGTGGTTATGGGGCGGTGGTGGGAGGGCGTGGGCCATTGTGCGCGGAGAGAGGCGCGGGGGAATGGTTTGAGGTGGAGGGGGGTTGGGTGGAAGTGTGGAGAGGTGCGGAGGGTGGAGCGGAGGGCGCGGGGGAGGGTGCGGGCGAACATGGTGAGGATGAAACAATGTTCAAGGGACCATATCGTGACAGTCAAGATGGTATCTACTTTATGCGTTGAACGGTTGGTAAAGAATCGATATCGCAGTCACGCAACGCTAAGCCCGCGTCCCATTTCAGGCCAATGACGTCGATCATAGGGTCTATCTTTACTTCCATCGCATCTCAACGGCAATTGGAAACTACGGCATAGCATACGCAATTGTCAGGATGTGTGGGCGCTATGCTCTGGGCATTGTAAGTTATGCAAGTGCCACTCGCGCGAAGAGACACTAAATCCATAAAGCGAGCCTCGTTCGTCCGGCATCAACTTCTGGAGCACGATATGCCCGTTGAAGAAGCTCCAGAGGATGACGATGTCCGGCAAACCTATAATTTTGCCCCTGGCAGTCATGGACTTGTTTACAGAGCGGATGTACCGGAGTATGGTGGGGGTAGACCGCATGATGAGGGTGCAGGACACACAGTGGATGATCCCGCACAGAGCGAGGAGACCCCATCTGGACTCGAGGACCCGAAAGAGACCAAGTACAAGCTTCAAGCTATGAAATGGGGTACGTTACTACAGGCCGAGGCTCTGTGCCCATGAGCGTTCCAGCTGATTGTGCTTTCCGCAGGCTTGGTGCCCTTCTGGACAAAGCGGAACCCTGATTATGGCAGTGTCATGAAGACCATCAACGCTCGGGATGACTCTTTGGCTAAAAGTGGAGGCATGTGGAATACTATGAAGCAGAAGAAGAGGTGCATCGTGGTTGCACAGGGTTTCTATGAATGGCTGAAGAAGAACGGTGGGAAGGAGAAGATACCGCACTACGTCAAGCGCAAGGATGAACAACTTATGTGTTTCGCGGGTCTTTGGGACTGCGTCCAGTATGAAGGGTCTGACGAAAAACACTATACCTATACGATCATCACCACAGACTCGAACAAACAGCTTTCCTTCCTCCACGACCGTATGCCTGTCATACTGGAGAATGGGTCCGATCAAATACGCACGTGGCTCGACCCACAACGCTATGAATGGTCAAAGGAGCTTCAATCCTTACTCAAGCCATTTCCTGGGGTACTTGAGTGCTATGCTGTCGATAAAGCTGTCGGCAAAGTGGGCAATAATTCTCCGGCGTTCATCGTGCCCGTAGCGAGCTCAGAGAATAAGAACAACATCGCCAACTTCTTTGGAAATGCGAAGAAGTCTGCCAAAGGCGAAGGAGGAAAGAAAGAAATCACAAAGGAGGAAGTCGAAACCGAAAAGAAAGCTGGCAAAGTCGAAAGTGAGAGAGACGAGCAGCGCGTCACCAAAGATCAGAGCAGCACAGAAGACAACGCACCGCTACCGTTCCCACCCACAGCCCCACAAAAAGCAGGCTCAAAACGAAGTCACGAGGATGCGGTCGGCGATGCCGAAAAGAAGGCGAAAATTGCGAGAACCGACGACAGCGAGGCACATCAGCCGACAATAATTTCATCCAAAAAGGCAGCCGGCAGACAGACGAGAAGCGCAACCAGTAACGGTACGAAAGGAAGCCCGGTCAAGGCCGGGGATGGCAGCCAAAGGATTACGAATTTCTTCGACAAGTGAGGCATTTGCCGTGATGGTGCATATATATATGCGGAGACTGTGATGAGAGTGCATAGCAGGGCATCGATGCAATTGTGCAAGGGCACGGTCCCACCCTTTGCAGCCACAAAGAACGGCTCGCATGTACGAAGTAGGCGGCAAATACCACGTGTCGATACGGGAAGACGATAGGAGCGATAGGCGCCTGGCGAGGTTGATCATGTCAACGTTTTTGTGGGGTTCCTCGCCGGGGTTTGGGGTCAAGCTCTCGATGCAATGCCACGGCAAGTGTAGATTTCAGAAGTCAGAAATCAGAATATCACATTCCTATGCTGATGCATATACCCTATGCACCCCGTACCCCCGTATGTAGCAGTTGCTTTACGCACGTACCGTTGTCGTTCTTTCTCGCTCCTTCGGCTTGGATATGAATGGTGATGAAAGTCGGCAGCGGGGGGATTGAAGCAGAGCCTATGAGTAAGCGCCAGAGCTGTAGTCAGCGACGCACATGATGTGCTGGATGATGCGGGTGACCCTGTGTGTCATGCAATGCAATGCAAGGCGGCGCGGCGATGGCTTGGCCGCCTAAGAGAAATAAGTTGCAGTATCTAAAGTCATGGCAGTCAGTGGATGACGCTTCGGAGACCAACGGCACTTTCTCGGCTCGCAAGGTTTTCCAACATGCTTCGATTCCTAGTCCTTGCCCACCACCCAAAGTCAATTCAATATGACAGTGAAGCGCCTGTGCCCTTGCTCTAACCTTGCTTTCTCCAACCTGCATATCCACAACACACCCTCTCACGGTCCATTGCGGGCTCCTGCCACGGACGGACAGGCTCTTCCTCGTTGGAGTTGGAACCCCTGCTGCTCTGCTCTCTGATGCGTCCGGATTGAATGAAGAGCGGGAAGGAACCCCATATAAACGTGCCATGTTCCAATCCCGGATACGTCTTGGTCAGTCAAACTCGGGGCGCTCGATCTGCTAGAAGGCCGTTCCCGGAGAAATGCTGCTGGACACACAAATCCTAGTGAACGACATCCATTTCCTTGATCCTTAGGCTCTACTTATATTCAATATGTTCACTACAGCAAGGTCCTTGTCGAATCTGAATGTCCCCCGTCTGAAGACACGCAAAGCCTTGATTGTGATCAATTTGCAGAAAGACACTTTCTATCAGGATGACGATGCCTTCAACTGCAAAAACTCTGAATTCGTCGAAGAAGTCAAGAACCTCATCCCCTGCTTCAGGGACATTGGCGATGTTGTCTGGGTCCAGACAGAGATAGCTTGGCCTGCTGGTTCCTCTCCAAGGACACCTAGTATAGAGGACGACACAGCCGAAAGCCCCAGGAAGGACCGCCAAACTCATAAAGATTCAGACCAGTGCTTGGATGGTGACAGAGATGAGAGCCAGACCGAGGAAAACGAATCTCGGCCTAGGCCGGCAAAGCCAGTGAAATGGAAAGGTACTCAGGCATATCATCTCCTAAGCCACGTGAAGTCCATGGAGATGCGCGCCTCCGCGCAGGCCAGCGTGAAGCAGCGACCTATCAGCAGGAGGGTCCTGAATGATAATACGAATGTATGGGAAAAGCAGCTAGCTAAGTCTACAAGAGGCCAGGAACCCAAGTTCTACATTGCTGGTACCTCTGGAGCAGAGCTCCTGGATGACTTGAAAGATCTCGTGGACAAAGAGAGGGACATGACCGTGATCAAGCAATTTTATTCAGCCTTCGACCAGACATCTTTACTCATGTCACTACGGATGAGGCTCGTCACGGAAATCTATATATGCGGATCTTTCACTAATATAGGTGTATACGCAACCGCTGTGGACGCTGTTCAACATGGCTTCGAAGTTAACATTGTCGAAGACTGCGTTGGATACCGCAGCGCAGACAAGCACGATGAGGCCATGCGCCAGATGGCAGATGTCCTAGGCGTCAATGGTACCGACAGCGAGGAGATCATTGCGGAGCTGGGAGGGCGAGCACCACCTGATACCGCAGAGCCGATGTTCGCTAGTCGTGACCTCGGAAGTATCAAACTTGAAGAGTCTTCCTCAGATACAGCCCAGTCCAAGGTTGCCCAAGCCCACGGGGCTACGAATCGGAAGAACGCCGAGACTAGTAAGAGACACCCATCCAGACACCCCAAAGCAAATGAATCTCTAGAGATCACGGCTACAGAGACTTCAGGTCGAGGCATTGAAGACATTGCATCAGACGTAGATACGACGAATTTGGCAGCGGGCAGAAGGGTATTCGATCAATCAGGCGAACGATCTCCATTTCCAGGCCCAACAGCTTCGAAATTGATAGGCCGGAAGTCCCTGCCTACTAGCTCTTCAATCTTGAAGGGACCGGGCGACAACATAGGTACTGGAGATTCGCGCATCATCCACAACGTCCTCACGTCCCCCTGCTGCGAGGAGGCTTTCGACATGGTAAGAAACGAGGTAGATTGGCAGGTCATGCACCATCGGGGAGGAGAGGTTCCCCGCCTGGTCGCTGTCCAGGGTCAGGTTGAAAATGACGGCACCGTACCTCTATATCGACACCCTGCAGATGAATCTCCGCCATTACTTCAATTTTCACCAGCAGTCGACAGCTTAAGGAAAGAGGTAGAAAGGACAGTGAAACAGCCGCTTAATCACGCGCTGATCCAGCTCTATCGGGATGGCAACGATAATATCTCGGAGCACTCCGACAAGGTAGGCTCCATGAATCGCACCCAGGACAGCAAGCAGTATCTGATATGCATAGACTTTGGACATCGTCCGTGGCTCCAACATCATTAACCTCAGTCTTGGCGCACAACGCGTTATGACTTTACGAACGAAGAAGCCCAAGCGGACACATGATGCAGCAGACGCAGAAGACCATCGGCAAACTCAGCGTATCCCATTGCCACACAACTCAGCATTCGTACTGGGACCACAAACGAATGCTCATTGGCTCCATGGTCTACGGGCAGACAAGCGACTAGAGCAGCATAAGGGTGTCGAAGAGAAGTCTTACAGAGGCGAGCGGATTTCCATTACCTTCAGGCACATTGGTACCTTCATGAATGAAAGACAACGATGTATCTGGGGTCAAGGAGCGAAGGGCAAGACGAAAGCTACCGCTGGTACTATTCCATCCGGTGATGTCGCTCAGATGGAAGCCATGATCGTTGCATTTGGAAGAGAGAACCAACGACCGGAGTTCGACTGGGATGCCGAATATGGGCAAGGTTTTAACGTCGTCAACTTGGTGGAGGACACGCATCGGTGACGGGGCCGTAGGGAGAATATTGTTCGACCCCAACGAACATCAGCTCTGCTTGCGGATGAGGACGATAAGATGTTAGACCTGATCAAGGCTCTTTTTGATGAACATAGAGCCCGCTTCATCACTGTACAAATGCCAAATATTGTGCGTACATATATCGGACACCACTGATCCTGGGTCAAATTCACCATGTGCTGTCGAAGGATTTCAGGGACCGCACGTTCCTTCAGCATTCCTCCTGCAGTCTGCCGTGACTCCATGAGTCACCCCATTGCTTCATGTCGCTTGCAATTCTTGACATTTCGCCACTTTGGCGCAACAACTTATCGTTAGTCGTTCAGTCTATGACGATTCCGTCAATACGTTGTTCCAGAGCTCAAGAAAGTTGCTTCTTGGTTCAGCCAGCTTTTGCAGCACCCTGCCAGCGCATGGGATACACAGCAAACAGCCCCAAGAGGGACCCACTTCAACATTGACGACCGATACGCAGCCTTGAAGGGCTTCGAAAACCAACGATACCATAGATCGTCCACCGGAGACGAAGCAGGCTTTGCTTCGACTCTTTCATTGACCGAAGGCGAACGTGTACATGCTTAGAAACATAAATTATTGAAACTAAGGTGCACAAGAAGTCAACTAACGCTGTCGTGTGCATCATACGAATCCCAACGTACGTAGGAGCCATGTATACTTCTGACTCCCACATAGTTCAGTTTGCAGTCTCAGTGATACTGTCCTTCAACGTGAGGTAAAAGCAGCCCGCCATTCACAATGTCCAACCTTTTCTTTGCCGCGAGTCTGCTAAACAAATTCGACACCGCATTGCCCTCTTACATGCCTACATCTCACCAGCATCATAGCAATATTCACATGAGCTATGGATGTTACACGCCCAATTCAGGGGCAGCGGCGACGCTTCCCGCATCTGGCCAAAGCCGAGGTCCAGACAGAAGCGAGTAACCTCTTCTTAAACCTCCTCTCGAGACAAAGACAAATAAGAACCATTCCCCATCCGTCTCTCCTTGATAAATAACATGCAACGCTCTATACCAATAGATACACCTTACCACCGTGCATAGCCCAACATATAGACCAGCACCCCACCCACAATGGCAGAAGACCAGCCCCCACCCCCAACCTACAAGTACTTCAACCTCACCTACCCCCACCCCTACGTCGCCCACGTCGAGATCAACCGCCCCGAGAAACTTAACTCCTTCATAGAACCGTACCTCCCCCACCCCCTCCCACCTCCCCCCCGCTACCCGCTAACCCACCCATCCTCTTAGGATGTGGCTCGAGCTCCCCCTCATCTTCGCCCACCTCTCCACTTGCCCGCACACCCGCGCAATCATCCTCTCCGGCGCCGGCCCCCGCGCCTTCACCACCGGCCTCGACGTCGCCGCCGCCTCCACCACCAGCGTCCTCGCCCCCAACCACTTCTCCTCCCCCTCTTCCCCCACCCCCACTTCCCAACCCGAGCCAGCCACCCCCCTCGATCCCGCCCGCATCGCCACCCACCTCCGGCACCACATCACCACCTTCCAATCCTGCATCTCCGCCCTTGCCGCCTGCTCCAAACC
>JAABUS010003141.1_pt1 | contig 27860 bp, 22 predicted proteins | sample 5560161 | NCBI WGS metagenome assembly JAABUS01 (sample SAMN10711885, study PRJNA513376) | rock metagenome | isolation source: Antarctica rocks | place: Antarctica: Victoria Land, Trio Nunatak nord | collected 2016-01-04
GAGGTTGAGGGAGTTGGTGCTGGATCTTTTCTTGTGGAAGAAAACAGATGCGCTGATTGAGTCTCATCCGGATAGCTGGGATGAAAGCTTTTTGAGACAGTTGGTGGGGAAGTTGAAGAGGAGGGAGGGGGAGGGGGAGGCGCCGTGGAGGGAGGCGCGGAGGAGGTGTGAAAGGTATCATGTCCATGATGAGTGGGCGCCTAAGTGTTTGTTTGAGGTGGGGATGGGGTGAGTGGTTCTTCTGATGGGGGTGGTTTGGTGATTGGGGATGACGCTGATGTGAACTAGCGAGGCGGCTGTTGCTGGGAAACCGAGGGTGAAGGGGAGGAGGGGGATGTAGGGTGGCTTTGTGTAAGATGACGAGAAGCGTAAGAGTTTGTCTCGTTGTTGTGGAAGAGGCGGCTATTGGGTGTTGGGCTTTCAAGCTGTTCGATTAATACCCATGCATATGTCTGTCAGTGTTGAGGAAGAGAAGGATGTCTGGACAATGTTCTTTCGATACCCATGCATGCGTTGGTTGCTTCAACAATATCTTTTCAATAGGATCGACGCCAGTACCAGCCGTCAAGTTGTCAATTAGATGTTTAGAAACGTCAACATACTTTATCGTCCCATCTATCTTTTCCCGCTAATCAACGGTATCATCTCTCAGCGCAAAAAGCTGTTTCATCAGCTCATCCGTCTTGTGCACCAGTGCATCATGATACATAACATTCGTAACAAAGTTCTTGCAGCCCCTAATCTTCGACGCCGTATCCCTCGCAAAGTCGAAGTACACATACATATCCTCCATGTACGTTGCCGAATAGACTGGGACCTGGTTTCTTGCAAGTTGCGCCTCATCGTACAGCTCTGGCCAGTCGTCAGAGGCTGCGAGAATGTCTGCTGTCTCTTTGAGGTATTGGAGCTCATCGTAATCGTCGAACATATCTCGGAAGACCATCTCGCCTGTGAAGAGGACTGGGTCTTTGCTCTCTGCTGAGGCGTTCATGAATTCCGGGTATTGCTTCATGGCGCGGTCTGCAGACCAGTTTGGTGCGTTGCCTCGAGCGTAGATTGGCTCGTGCATCAGGGCGTACAGTGGCATCGTGTCGAATGGCATCATGTCTCCGAACTGCGCAAGAGTGGGCCTGGTGAAGAATCCGAATTGGGTCAGGTCGCTGGTGAAACGGCAGATCATCTCATGCACGCCGTCCATTGTCCCATGGAAACCGAAGAGCATGCCAAGTTGGCGTAGACGCAAGACTGTGAGTTTTCCTCCGCTAGGTAGTAAAATCTCTTTCTTCTCATTGTTCTTCTTCTCAATATAACGGATAACGTCCTTGACTCGATGGATGTCTTCGGGGTATTTCTGATAGTAGGCCTGGTTTCTCTCCTTGACTTTGCGGAAAAGACATTTGTAAACTAGATCTGGGTGCTTGACGAGAGGAGGGAGACCACCGGTCGTAAAGACTTCTCGCAGACCTTCCGGGAATCGCGAGAGATAATTTACGCAGCAAAAGCCACCGAAGCTTTGGCCCATGATGGACCATTTCTTCTTCTCCTCAGGAAAATCAGCGGTCAGTGTCTTTCGTATAGCTTCGCAATCTTGGACGATACTGTCTGCACGAAAGAGCTTAAGGAGATTGGCTTGCTGATAACGTCCGCCTTCAGTGGCTAGGGTCCTCGCAGTGACTGTGCTACTTAGGCCTGTACCTCGCTGGTCGAGGAATAAGATTTGGTAGCCTTTATCAAGGACAATGTCCGTCCAGGCGTAGCTTTGTGGACTTCTGCATGGCATGCCTGGTCCGCCTTGCAAGTACAGGAACCATGGCGGTTGCTTGGGCTCCTTCTTGCTTGCGTCTACTGGCCTCTCAAATCGTTCAACGCTTCTGGCAAAAAGACGGAGAGTCCCATATGACGGGTTTGAATGATCCTTAGGTACTTCGAAGAACAATTCCGAAACGTTCAGCCTACCTACAACGCTTTAGAGCAGGATGATGTATAGAAAGACAAGGCTGCTTACCAGGGACTTGATGGGTCCGCTTTCCCAGCAGTTTTGCAACAGCCATGGTGCGGACGTCTTTCAAATCTCATATTTCAGAATCATATTTTGGAGTCATTCTCACCATCCCCCCTCTATCGCAGGTCTGTTCCAGGATGTGCTACAGTATTATCCACAGCAAGAAAGGAACAGCTCGTTGAACGCATATCGCGCATTATTACGAAAGTTACACTAGTGAGCCGATAGATTACCTATTCTACCGTGACGTCCTCGAGCCATTTGAAGATGTTTTAGATTGCAAAAGACACTCCTCTTCTCGCCCACACGCTCATTTGTTCATTATCGGCGATTTCACGAGATCATGATAATTAGGAAGACTACGCGAATTCAAAGAACCCCTCTAAGATCCAAGGATGGATGATATACATTCACTTTTAGAGGCAGGTACCGATACGCCCGCCAGCAACTACCCTTGGTCTTTGTTTGCTAACAGCGGACCTCTGCAGAAACAGTATTGCCCACCAATCGATTCTTCTCTTTTCTCTGCAATTGTCTCCGATTACGATTTGTCGAACACTGTGTCTACTGGCGAACTACGGAGCACTCTTGAAATATTGAAGGAAAGCGCCATAGCAGAGGAGAATGCAGCTTTCGATCCATCAGGGAGCAGTGGCCTACAGGATGAACAGAGCTCCCGTGGCTCTTCTGATCGCGCACGTTCGTGGCATGGGGATTTTGCGTCTTCGACTACCGAGGATACCGAAATTACGGGGATAGGGCAGGCTCTAGACTCGATCGATCTCTGCGGTCATGACAGGAAAAGGAACCACCCAGACTCAGGCAGGGAACAACATGAGACGAGCCTTGAAGGTCTCCCAGTGGAGGAGAAGCTGCAGCTGTTAAAAGAGATGTTTCCTGGAGGGAGAGACTTCGACATCAGCTACACGTTCAAGAAGTCAGGCAACAATTTCGGAGCGTCAGTAGAGGAGCTGCTGAATCAAGCTTTCTTAGACGAGGAGGGGCATCGCAAAAAAGGCATTGAGGCGTTCACGGAACCAGCTGTCACCGGACGAGGGCGCAGGAAAAGGAAAAAGCAGAAGCAATTACTTCGGCGAACGAGCTCGACCCCTGGGCCAACGGACGACCAATCGTCCTACAGCCCCTCGCCGCTGAGTAGATGGGATCGAGGGAAAGAAGACGTCGACTTCATAGCGCAAAGAACATTTTTTTCGCCCAAGATCATAGCTTCTACCTACCACAAGAATGGCGCATCGCTTCCCGCGACTATCGCTGCGCTCTGCGCCTCTGAAACTCTGGTCAACCCATATCTGTCGGATACGGCCCCTTCCCTCTTAAAGGTCCACGCGGCCGAGCTCTCCGTGGACTTCCAGCGCTTGCCCTACCCACAACTGAAAGCACTCATTAACTTGACCCACCCCTCGACTGCTTCGGCTCACGAGCTTGCCCGCGCTCTTTCTTCGCAAGCCTCATCCAGCGCTTCCATAGCAATTATCCCACAGTATCTCCCTCGTCCTGCCTCACCTATCGGGTCTACGCCCATTACCCCGCCATCGAATAATTCCACGCCCCTGCCATCATCAACCGCTGCCGCCCTTGCTACGAGTCGCTCTAACGCCTTCGCTCAAGCCTCGTCCGCCTATCGCTTATCGAAATCGAAACCGTTGATGGGCGGAGCAGCATCATATTACAGCTCCGTAGGACGGGACGCCTCGGCATCCCTCCGCCGGCACCAGGCAGCTGAAGCAGATGCACTGGTGACGAGTCAGTCTACGCTGGGCGACGTCGATTTACATGGGGTAAACGTAAACGAGGCCGTCAGCATCGCAAGGGACAGAGTCGGAAGCTGGTGGGAAAAAGAGGGGAGGGAGCGAGCTAGGCAGGGGAAAGTCATGGGTGGTGGTTTGCGAGTGATTACTGGAGTTGGCCGACATTCGGAAGGCCGAAGAGGGAAGCTTGGTCCGGCTGTAGGGAGGATGTTGCATAGTGAGGGCTGGAAGGTGGAGGTTGGCGAGGGAGTGATTGAAGTTGTGGGGAGGCAGAGGCGGTGAGGAAGTTTGAAGAGGATAGTGCTACGCGTTTCCATACTGACCATTTATCGGCGGAGCTGGGGAACCTTTAATATCGTTCACGATTGGCAAGCGCTTCGTTTGTGTAAGGTATGTATCAAAGTATTTCTGCATATTTTGAGAGTAACGGCGTCTATATGAGTTGGAAAGATAGGTGTTGTCGTTTGCCTTGGATTTCGTCCGCTGGACTTGGAAGACATAAGAGTCGGCGTTCAGTACATCCATATTTTGCGAGAGGCACTTAGAGCAATTGCATGCGGCCGAAACCAATATGAGAGCCAAAATAAGGGAATACGACCAACTTTGTAATCCGTTGCCAGCTTGCCTTGTTGCAAATGACCGTTTTTGTACGCTGTCCTAGGGTGCAGACACGAAAAATAAGCCACGTGCAAAATTGCAAAAAGCTCAGAGGTCATCTCGGGCAGTCGAATTTCCAAGCGAAGTGGGCGACGCCATGAGACTTGCACTCCTACCAAAGCCTCGCATTCGACGGTTTCAATACGCTAAACCATTACTAAGTAATGGCTAGGATACAGATGTTAATGTAGGCGAGTAGCCATACCACTACACCACACGAGCGGGCGAGAGTGACGTCCGCGATTTCATATTCGATGCTAAGATTTTAACGAAGCTAGGATATTAGGCTTTACCTGGCTTCTACTCGTTTGCTCTCTTCCAACGTTCATCCGCAGTGCGAAGGGAACTCTGTATTCTTCCTCATTCTCTCTTGATGACATCTCACTGCCACTGATCTAGTCTACTGTCCTGATAACCCATACCATCGCCTTTCAGCCACCAGAACTACTGCAAAGCAACAATCGTGTCGACACATTCCACCAGCTCTCAATAAACAGCGTACCCGCCCTGTGTCTATCATCAGTCACGGCCTCCACTCCGTTCGAGGGAAAATGCACTCACATCAGCCAAAATGTTCGCCCCAGTAACAAACCCACTCGCCTCACTCGCCAAGAAAACAGCCAACCCGTTCAGCTGATCCGGCCTCCCCAACCTCCCCGTCGGTGTCATTGCACTCCAATACTTCTTCTGTCCCTCTAGCAACGCCTCCCTGTTCAGCGCTGTGCCCATAGACCCCGGCGCAATACTATTCACCCGAATACCATGCAGTGCCCACTCAGCAGCCAGTGACTTCGCGTGTTGGGTTACGGCTGCTTTCCATGCTTTGTAGGCGCATTAGCCGGCGATGGAGGAGAGGAAAATTAAGGAGCCGCCGCTTTCGCGGGAGATCAAGTGTTGGGCGCAGGCTTGAGAGACGAGGAAAGAGCCTGTTAGGTTTTCGTGGATGATTTAACGGAAGAGGGTGCCGTCGTAGGTTTCAGCTTTGATATTGGAGCTGGAGATTGGTACATGAGCATTTCAATGCCCAAGTTTGATCGAGAGGGTACTTTACTCGACGACGCTGGCAGAGTTGATAACAATATCTACTGAACCTAGGTCTTCGACCACCTCGTTTACAACTTCTGCGATAGCGTTCTCATCTCGTACGTCGACTCTGTAGAATTGAACGGGAATGCCAGTGCGTTCGTGAGGCTCTGCAGCCGCTTGATCACCGAAATCTTGCTTGACATCGATTAGAGCGATAGCCTTTGCTCCAACTTCCGCCAGAGCTTGTGACATGTTCCATCCCAGTCCTCTGGCGCCAGGATACTCAGTCTTTGCGGCGGAGTTTGCAAAAGATGCAAAGCTGTAGGAAGACCAAGATACTTGGTAGGAGAATATTGATTCGCATAGAGGATGGCACATACATTGAAAGAGTCAGAGCAGGTACATTTCTTCCAGCAAGGTCCACAGGCATTCAGAGACAGAGTCTCACATACCCTGTCACAACGGCTACCTTTTCTTGCAGTACAAACTTCCTCATAGTATGCAACATCTTCTTCGCCAATTCATTGTCAAAAGCCATAGCCTTCCATCCAACATCTGGGGCAGCAGCCGACACAAGGGATGATTTGGCGTCATTGACCGCGAGCACAACTCGCTCTGGGTTATGCGGATTATCTGTTGTATAGGAGGCTACCGGCACTTCTTTCTTACTTTCTGCTCGTAAGAAAGAGGAGTGTGCTATGCCACTTTTATCCACTCGGACAGCAGCTGCTCTAAGAGGGAACTCGTTGGATTTGGGCCTAGTGGCTCTTGGCAAATAGTCTCAACTCGATAGACCTTAAAAAAAACAACAACATCCATTCTGATTCTCTACGGAACTCAACGGCCAGAGATCTTGGGAGAGTGACCATTTTTTGGAAAGTCAAGAATGCAAAATACTGTCATGGAGATGGTTATGCGTTTACAGAAAGTCGAGGACTTCTCAAGCTCGACAACGTGACCTTTCCTTGCCGCACGCGCGAAAGCTTGACATCGGAGGATTCCTTACCGCAGGAGTTTTAGAGGTCGCTATATATTTGAAGTGTAGTCTTTATGATTATCTACGCGATTTGAAGGAAGGTCTGACGAGTTGCTCTATCCAGACTGAAGTCCTTTATAGCCTTGTCTGATTCTAGTCTGTTTTGTATCTCATGATATGCTTTCCAGCAATATTTACTAGGTACTTGAGATGGCCCATATCTAGATCATTCGCCGTCAAGAACAACAGCCACGCGTAATATCTGTAAAGAATAACATTTATCCAAACTCCTTCGCTTGCCGAGTGCATAAGCCATCTGACTACAGGACGTGCGCACCTTCATGGGTATCGTCGCTTTACACAGCTTCCACGTAATTACTATGAAATGTCAGCACGATGGTACCATACGGAAATATCAGAAAGATCGCTTCCATACCTAGGAAAGATTCCCGTTCGATCCCCAATTTTGCCTGTCCACCAGTCTGAAGCATTCTCTGTTCTTTTCGTAATCTTAATAATCTCGCCCTTCCTGAAAGCGAGATCGCCCGGCTGATCTGCATCGAATGTGAACAGAGCAATAGCTTGATCTTTCCCTGCCGCCAAAGCAGCTGGCTTAGGCTTGAACATTGGTTTCGGCGCCGTGGGTCGACCCGGCTTTGGTGATCCGTTGAACGAGTAGTCCTCCCCTATCGTGTTGGTACGACTTTGGCCAGCACTGTTGGGTTGGCGATCATAAACATCGTCGTTCCATGTGCTTGCTCTTTTTGGTGCATCACTGTATTCGTAGTCATTTGCGCCTACTGTCGTGCTTGATCGATTCGAGCGCACGCCTTCGTTGTAGCCAGCTCCTTGACGACCTTCCCACACAACATTGTCGTGGCTCTCGTCGTATATTGGGATGTCGTTGTACATCTCATCTGACGCTGCTGGTGTAACACCGGCAAACGCTCTTGAGTTCAGAACACGCATGAGGGGCTCTGCCGCTGGTGGTGGGCGAACGCCACCCTCCAGGAGCTGCCGCGCTGTGATTCGGCTATTGTAGAGCTTCTCGTTCGCATCGCGGCGCTCGATGAGGACACTGCCTTCCAGACTGACACCAGCAAAAAGTCCTTTCGTCTTCGAATACGAAAATACCCCCGCCACGCCCTTCAAACTCGCCGCTCCAGCCGCTTCTGCATTGCGCCCAATCGGTCCCGCAGCAATTGACACATTGCCTCCAAGTGTCAACGAGCCTTTTTGTGAGAATGTACGCACGGCAGCTGCATCATTGAGAATGAAGACGAAGTCTGTAAGTTCAAACCCTATCTGCCCGCCGAAGCCTCCACCACCTGTGGCGATTGCTGAGGGAGCTGACCAGGTACCATCGGAGAGGCGGGCGATGACTATGCCAGAGCCGAAACGGCCTGATCCTAGGAAGCCGGCTTTGAGGACTGTGATGACTGCGAGACCCTAGAGAGTGGAATTTGAGCCTTCGTCCTCGGCCCTGTACTCGAGGCTATGGAGGCGTACCTTTGCATGGGCTAATACCTGTGGAGGTATGACCTTGTCGGGGCCAAAAGCTTGCCGTGGGTCTACGAAGGAGGCCAGGACCTGAGGCGTGAGATGTTAGTGAACGACGTTAAGTTTGACTGTAAAGGCAATGAGCTTACCTTGCCAGCTTTCTTGCACTCACTGGCGACAGAACTAGGGAAAGGGTTATTGATTCCGAGGGGCATTTTATCTACAGCAATAATGCTTGCAAGAAACGGAACGTTAGGAGATGGAGTGAGTGTAGGTATGTTGCTATTATATGTGCTTAATACTTGAATGCTCCGCCATGCCGTCCGCGTGGAATCAGCCGAGTGCCAAGCTTGACGACACCTCCTCTTAACAAAATTAAATTCAATGAGGGAGCGCCTAAGCTAGCCCAGAAGCTAGCATCTAAGTTGCCCCCAAAAATCATTTAATCCGCTAGAATAGGGATCCCCCGGGGCGGCTCCGGGGTTGCCCTTAGGCGCACATTGAATCTTATTTTGGTAACCTAAGGGCGTAGTTGCTTCCTTCTTTCGTGTTGCTGCCAAGACCAAGCAGAGCTATGTCCGAGCCGCGACGAAGCTTGCTTCACAGTCAGAGTCGCCAGTCTTTGGGATCTTATCAATGCGCTCTAGCGCGAGTTGAATGACTGCTAGAGGACTGGACTAAAGCGACATATTATTGAAACTCCAAGCCGTAACACAGGCTTCAAAGCACAAAGGTCCGCTCTACTATAATTCGTTTGGTCCGGGATCAAGGCGCTTATGCTAGATTTATGGAAGTCGTGCTCTCCATAAAAGATTGGTATTGCTCCAATTCTGATCTGACGATTCGAAGATAGATAAAGTACGATGAAACTGGAATATAGAGGGTAAAGAACTTATAGAATTTCCTACTCTAAGATAGGAACGCCCACGACTCGTTCCCAATACTGATCCTTCCAATGATGACTCGTAATTATTCTATGCTTATAGCACCGGGGAATGTAAGCTGACCTGGATAGTATGAATTCCGTACACCATTTGTCATTATACTACATCATTGAAAGCCACCCTCCGGCCAACGCGCTCTTAAACGCCATTCTCTCCGTTGTCCTTACTTCTCTGCCGTCTTCGTCGTCGATTTCTTTCGAAACATTCCAATCATCGAGTCCATAACGCTGCTGCGTCTCCGTCTTGTACCGTTTCCCTCCACAGTCGTCCCGATGATTTTGAGTTCCGAAGGCTTCCTGCAAAAGTATGAGCAAAAAGAAGAGAGGAGTAGACAATGGGGACAAGCATACGTAAATTGCCTCTGCCATGTATTTTATAGCTTCTGTGTTGCTCGGCGATTGCTTCGTTGGGTGATACTGCTGTCTCTGGGGTCGACATGGCGAGGGATAATGTCCTGCAGTGAACTGTCCAGATTGGCTGTTCTGAAGCAGGAAATGGGAGTTGGCTTAGCAGGAGAAGAGAGAAATGGAAAGAAGTGGCTTTATATTCTAGGCCAACCGCGAAGTAAGGCGACTAAGTGAGACTTACATTACTAAAATCCTGTTCTAGGAATGAGTGACGAATGAAATTGTGGCACCGCAAGCCACGATCGTGTTTCTGCATAGTAATTATCAGATTGCCCCTACCCCAGACTCGCCAAGCGGGGTAAATGATCATCCCCATGAGCGGGATAGAAACACAGGAAAGCTCCTTGATACGGAAGTCACACGACAATTAGTTGATAAGTACACGGTGCTGACAAGACGACATTCCAGGCGGTTCTGACTTTGGTATTATGCCATTTCTATGCATCTGCCCTTCGAGGTGCCTCTATGGTCTATTTCGTCTGTCTCATCTATGCCCAAAGGCTCGCATTACCTTAGCATTTTCACGTCTATCAGCCCAGTCAAGCCAATCAGCTGGTTGGAAAGCCTAGAAGGCACCGATCCAGGCCCTATCCTTCTCTTTCCGCTGTAATTTGAAGTAAGTACCGCAGTCAGTAACATTCCTCTTCAACCATGCTATCATCACACCTTCGCTTGTATTGGTTCGAAACCCCCATTTTCCCACGTCTTCGATGCTGTGTCTCTCAGCTCCATACGCTCTGTCTTGCCCAAAGGCTTCTCCGTGCCACGTCTCAGCTCTCTTGACTGCTTGGTCTCGACTATAGAAGCATTGTCGCCCTTTTCGTCGGCAAAATGGTAGGATCGGTATTCGACATTGGCCCAGCCGGTCCCTGCAACATATGGATCAGTGCCGCCTCCCAACAATTATGTCTGGAAGTGGCGTACCCGTAACCTTGTTGAAGTCCGTCCAATCCTCAGTAAAATAATGCAGGAAATTCCCGTGTGTTACCAACACGATCTCCTTCTCCGGCCTACTCTTCAACCACCTCCTCGCCTCCCTCGCCCTCTCCTCGAGCTTATCCGCATTCGGCGCCCACTTCCCCGTCTTACTGTTCCACCCTTCCTGCACCCTACTCAAATCCACCGGCTTGCCCTTCATCTCCTCCCTCAAGACCTCAATATCAGAGCCCGTGTCAGCTGGTACATCTGACGTCTCTTGCACTTCGGGTAGGGCGATTACAGGCATTCCCTTTCGTATCTGAGGAGTGAAGCCATTCAGGGTGGTTTTAAGAGTACGCCGGAGCGGAGAGGCAACTAGGAGATCGATCCGCGTGTGATGGGGAAAAGAGCGGGAGAGGTGGGCACATTGTTCAAGGCCATAGGAGGTTAGGTCAGGGTCAGGCATGCTACAGTTTTCGACGGATAGGTTGTGGTAACCTTTACAGGTCAGCATTGATGATGCCAGCGTCGATGCACTCTAGTAAGCTTACCCTGGGCGTGTCGGACGCAGTGTATGATAGGCGCCATGATGACGGCGTTGTTCGACTTGTGCAGGTCCCTTCACTATTTGAAGGCGTGGGTTTGTCAACGCTTTGAGGTCTACTTGATGAATTGTAAAGAGTGACAAGAACAACTCCTCCTAGGATGCTGGGAATTGGAAGGAATGTAGAGTAGTGCTTTCGAATGAATGTGTTTAAAAGTAACCACGCATACTATACGGGCTCCACGCCCCGCGGTGCTTATCGTCATGGGTTGAAGATTTCTATACTTTACCTAGTATTTCTTACCGAACCTCCGGAAGCAGAAGTCAGGGCCCCCGTCAGGCGAGGCAGGTTTGCCGAAATGTCACCGTCCGAGGGGTCCTCGGGTCCAGCAACTCTACCGAGATCGATATCAAGAGAACCTTTTCGGATTCTCTCATTTTCGAAGGATTTCGCAGCAGATGGGTGAGTCCCAAGTGAGAAGTTCCACTGGGCCCTGTCGACGCCAAGTTGCCCAGGCGAACAAGGCCTCGTGGGAGAGAGGAGTGGAAAGGAGAGGTTTTGGCAATGGTGGCGCACTCGTACCACAGCCTAGCAAATTCCTACTAACGAGATACCTTGTGTGAATGCAATGCTCAATGTGCATCGAATGTAGACAGAAAGACCTGTCTCCTCGCACAAAATGACAAGAAATGTATGGCCTTTTGCAGGGGCGCGACGACAGCAAGCCGCTTAGGCCGCCGAGGCGGAGCTCTCCTCCTTCTATCTCTACGCTTGTCTGCTATCTGGTATCTTCAGGCAAGCCAAGTTCGCGGAAGTCAACCCTGTCACTGCTGGCCGTTGTTGGTATCCCTAGGCGTTGTGGGTTTAATATAATTGGACGTCAGCCAATGGTCAAGACGGTCTCGATCTTTTCAGCTAAATCTTGCCACTACGAGTACCACTAATTCTCCCCTGGCTCAATTCGGCTTCGCGGCTCCGGCTTCTTCAGGCCACGACCTCGATTCAGTCAAGATCCAAGTTTCACATTAATAACCGTCAATTGGCGACGACCACCTTTTCGCAAAGGATCACAAGCCTTAAGCTCGCCCACCAAGCCGGACTCTCCTCCATCTATTATTTAGTCTATACTCCTCCCCAATCTTCAAGTATGTCTGTCAATTGGCATTTTTGTTCAAGGCATACTGCTCGCCGCAGTGCCGTAAGTTATGTCACTGATTTGAGACATTTTTTAAGTCATGGAGTCCCCTCGCTATTATATCTTCTCGCCGCGACTCTGGCTCTGATAGCTCTAACGGAATACGCTATTCGACGCCTACCTGCACACAACGCCAGTGGTATTGTGACGCCCATACATGATAAAGCATCAGCAGAGGTCAGCTTAATCATAAAGGTAAGAAATACCAAGTCAAATCCTTAGGTGGTGAGATCTTATATACATCTAGAGATGATTTAGTGCTGAGTAGAGCCTGTATAGAAGCACCGACCGCCCTAGGAGCGCCTAAACCGACCACATTTCTGCCGCTTGATAATGCTGCTGCGACGACGACTGCCGCACCCAACCCTGACGTATTGCTCCCAGTAGCAGCGGCAGCAACCACCCTTGCACCTGTGCCATCAGTCTTTTTCCAGTTGATCCAATCGACGAAATTTCAACGACATTTGCCCCTGCACCATCCGTTTTTCTTCCCGTGGACACAACTACACCCATACTAGAGCCAACGCCAGCGCAGTCTGTCTTCCTCCCCTTTGACCCAAGTCCAGCTGGCGCCACAACGTCAGCATTGCCCGCCCCTGTCTCTTTACCAATTAATAGTGTTACGCCTGTGTAACTCATCTCAGTCCATTTTCATTACCAAGCTGTTTGCGTCCTGGTGGGAACCCAACTACTCATGGCCTGATGATTTCTTTCTGTATCAGGACGACGACCGCTAGTGAGATCGCTGTTGGTGCTCCTGCTCCCATAGATCTCTTGCCTCTTGGAATTTCGGCCAGTCCCACGATATCCGCCTCTCATGGTGTCATACATATAACAAGCCCCCCAGCATCGGTATCTGGATCTAATTCGACAAATATTATCAATGAGAGGTGGCTGCTGGGGAAACCTATGCCATCGAAGCTGGAGGGGTCGTTAGTGTAGGTGGACTTACGTTCAACACAGCGTACCCCACAACCGCTACGCTGCCAGACGGAGATGTGGTCGTAGTGGGACCAACAGGAGCTGTCTCCATCCAGGAAGCAGCAGATAGCGCTGAAGATCCCACGAAGCAACCCATCAGCGTCACCCCTCGAGACTACCTCGTTTGCGCGTTCGTCCCCACTATTCTCGTCGTTCTCTTCAGCATTCCATGGCACCTTTTGGTCTCTGCCATCAAAGAGATAGAGCCTCTCTATCAGCTACACAGTGCAGATGGGGCGTTGGCCGAGGATTCTATTGCACTGGAATACCGAGCGCCGATTAACGCTGTCGCGACGTTCGTCGCCATTCGCAAAAAGCATTACTTAGTAAGGTAGTCCGGTCTCGTGTCGCTGATAATCCTGGTCCTTGCGCCTCTTGCTTCTGCAACGGTGTTCATTGAATTCATTGGCGAGGGCATATGTACGGCAATTTCAGGGGACCAGGACTGCGTTCCTGAGTTGACCGTCTATTCGGTGGTAGCAAGAGTAGTCTAAGGTATCCTGGCATTCGTCACAGTCATAACCTTTGCTCTCGCTATTGCGATTTGGCAAAGAAGAAGTGGACTCTATGCCAACCCACTGAGTATCCCCGGGGTAGCAACCTTTCTCCAAGACCAACGCCTCATCGAGGATTTCCGTCGACTCAACGCATACGCGCCAAGCTCAAAGGACATTGGGCTCGCGCTTCGAGGTAACCGCTACCGAATTGGTACCTATAACGAAGTCGTCGATAACAATTTATATGGGATGAGCATTATTCACCGGTAATGCCGTGCCTGTCGATTCTCGCTGCACATCATCTCTTGGTGGCAAGAAGTACGCTGCGGTAGCATTAACTGCCGTTGAGGATTTCACTGGCCGTAACAGGCGAAATCCGGGCTCACGTCCCTGGCTGCATCCAGCGAGTGTCATTGCCTTGCTCTGTTCGTCTTGGGACATGAAGCTCTGGTCATCTACTACAATCGAGCCGGTCCTGATACAGGATTCGAGAGATCTATGGACAGTGAGGCCTCCGGTGTCAGCTTTCTCTTCACTGCTATTGGTGTCATACTCAAAATGTACTGGAACTTGATCGATGACGCTATGTCATTCTCTTGCTCCTTGATTTCATTATGAGAGACATGATGCTCACAGGAAATCAGTAGCTTGAAACCCTACCACCAACTTCTTCACGGCAATGCTAAAGCCAGTGACTCCATCCTGCTAGCTCCCGGCTCGAACCCCTTCACCAGTTCCTTTCGCTCTCTCGCCCACAGTCACTTCTTCAACGCCTACATCAGCCTCGTCGCAATTCTCTGCGAAGCCCTCATCGTCGCTTTAGCAAACGTCCCCTTCAAGCTCGGCACAGCATTCAAAGCCTACATCGCCGCGACTGACAGTCGCCATCTTACTCGTGATGCTTATTGGAATTGTATGCATACTCTGCAAAAAGAAAACACCAGGCATGATGAGACGGCCTGATACCATTGCTGCTGTCATATTGAGTCTGTGTGGTAGTTACATACCTGGTGATTTTGCTGGCATGGCTACGATGGGAAGTCATGAGAGAGATCAGATTGTCACAGAGAGGGATAGGAGATATGCGATGGGGAGTATGGTGGGTGTGGATGGGATGGAAAGGGAGGGAGTCGATGAGGGGTGGTTTATTGGACACCCGGATAGGCTTGAGTGATTGGTGGGTCTTCTTTACGGTTCACGACCAAACTGTTATCTGACTGCTATTTGATACCCACTTGCTGTTCTTGCTGTTCTTGCTCATACTTCTATGCAAGCGAAGTCTGACCTTGTTCTCAACTATTTGCGTTCGTCTGAACTTATTCCCTCTTGCGTTTTCTCAGCCTGGAGAGTCTTTCTGAATCTACTACATATATATTTGCTCGTAGCGTTCTAGCCTTCCGCATCCTCGGGTTTTGTCGTAGCTCGTTCCGTTTTCATTCCTCGGAATGATGTGTGGATCAAAATTGCTTTGTTCTATGCAGACCACACTAGCGTCCCTCGATGTTGTATTGGTTTTCCGCTTTCGACAACATTCCACAGGATCGCGAAAGAGTCATTGTTCCACTCCACCTCGAATGCGGAAGCTGGACGCTCAACATATATCTAACAGCAATGCACATGAAACGTTCCCATTATGGGATTGCTCACACGCATTACCACCGACAATTGCAATGGACCCCCTTGTAGGAGACCAATATCCGGAGATACTAGATGGAGACTGGGTAAACCTTGGTTACCATGCAAGGCCAGTGGCTGGTCTCTACGATTTGGAAGCACAGCCTAAGAAACATCTACTTTTCAACTACTCTGCCTGGTCGGATCCTCTGGGCTCCGTGCGAGATAATCAGAGAGTCAACACTGTCTTCACGGAGGACGATTACACGCGACTGTGTAGTTACGCTGAGCCTGTATTCCAATTAGCGTCACGGATGCTCGAAAGCCCGGGAAGCCTGGACCTTTTCTATTACATCCTGTATAGCGATCGGAAAACTTTACCGGAACAGTACAATCATAAGGGCGAGCCATGCAGTGAACTACGCTTGAAGGACATGGGGAAGGGTCACAGGCGAGAGCAAGCCAGAGATGCTTTAGAACGACTCGCCGATTCTCTGGCTTTCGAAATAGACGACCCACGGGACGATGAGAGGATACGGGGTACTCATGCTTGGACTGCCGCCACTACCGCCCAATTAAGAACACGCCAGGGTATCAACGTCAAAAGTGACAAATCCAACGGAAAACCCGGTATTGCAAGCATCATCCATATCAACAAAGCCGACCTGAGAAGGCTGGAAGGGTTCCGCGCTAGATGTGATCAAGCACCCAGGCGCGGAGCCGACAACTTGAGACCTGTCCAATTCAGGCTCCAATTCAAGATTGCTAACACCTTGTGCCATGAGATCACCCATGCCCTGGAACATGCTAGGAATGATACCTTGTTCACATACCGCATAAACGAACAGCTTGCGCGTTACGACCTGACGAGGAACTCTATTGGGACTGTCACTCAAGTCAACGAGCCCTATTTTGGGAAACAGAGCCTTGCTGAACTTGGAGCCTGCTGGGAAAATCATGTTTTCGGAGGGAAGATACAGCTAGGAGCAGAACCCGAGTATCCACTGATCATCACCAAATGGCCGTCCTTCATCGCCGACATGGACGTGCCACACCGAAGAGGCTTCAAGGGAACCGCAACGAACTATATCGTCCCGATGCATTATATATGCAACTTACACACGCAGGCTTTTTGGGATAAGACTACATGGACGCAGATTGGAGATCATACAGCTTTGCATATCAGGAAATTGATTGGGTGGGGAGTTCCTAAGCCGGCGGCGCTGAAATTGGACGAAACTTGGGACCCGTACGAATCTGAAGAGGGTACTAATCGTACGACGGCTCACAACAACAACCGAGTCAGCAGGGAAATCAAAGATGAGCCTGATCCATCGTGCTGTCAGGCAAATGATAAGACTGCATTGCCTGGATAAGGATGCTGTAGTGAAGAGAGTCTGGCTTGTTTTCTTTGCGTTGACTTGCTCTGGTTTTGGTCACTCAAAGTGAATGGAGAAATGCCTTCTTCTCTTGAGTTTGGTTATATTGGCTAGCAAGCAGTACTCGCCGTTGATGGTTTTGGGAATTGTTGTTGGGATCTGTCCTCATTAATGTTAGAATAATCTTCAATGCAACGGAGAACGACCAATTTACAATGCCAAGGGTCAACTTTTCGGTGTGCAATCTGTTTGCGGTTTCATTGCTTTGTCTGTGTTGGGCCCTTGGCCACATCCGTCGTTATAGGGCTTGTTCTCGACTTCGAGAAGCTTTCAAATTGCCGCAGGCGAGGTTTGGCTGTGACTTTCATGGCCACTGCTTGGAAAGCGGACTCGCCATGCACATATATATATATGATAGAAATTTTCGAGGATCAACATGGTAATTCTCTCGAGCTACACGTAGTACCACAGCCAATAGCTACTATGGACACCGAATATGAACTCCAAGTCATCACAGAATCAGACTAGGAGAAGATTGGGTGCTCCAACAGTATAAACATCCAACGCTACGACTTTGGTCCAGACTTCAAGAGACATCCAAAATTTGAAAATCGAAATGAGTTACGAAAGAGATGCGTTAAAGAAGGCGACAAGATTACTGTAATAGTCTTGGCCGAAGGAGACGTACGTCGAACGAGAAGTAGATCTCAAACCTTTGTTTCTCTTAGCATCTGCAATGCTCCAAAGTCCAGCCAGTCTGGACATGATCTATCACTTTGCGTATAGTCCTCGAAAACCCATTCTAACAAAACTATGGTAGTCAACAATGCTCCGAGATCCTCGCACGCTAACGACGCCAAAGGAGCAAAGACGCCAGCTCGCACGCCAAGCCCTGCAACGGCGCGTAGCTTTGATGGAGTCTAAAATGGAATACGAGAGCCACTCCCTGGACATGAAAGGCGTACACGGGTCAAAAAGGTGACGCCCGTTAGCGCTAATGACGGAATCAACATCTTGAAAGACGACCAACCTCCAAATGGAACCGCAAGCGTCACTCGCATCAATGATGACCTGAACAAACTAGACCAATTACGTGCCGAAAGACGTAATTGCAATCGCGACAGCTCCCCTCGTTCACGACGCTATTCCAATAACGACATGGCTAAAAAATTCAGGCTTCAACTCAAGCTTGCAGGCACATTTTGTCGTGAATTGTCCACGCCGTAGGGTTTGGCGTGGATGAGGAAAATCTTGATCTTCTGCTCAAAGAGAGGGCCAGTAAGAACACGGACCCAAACTCTTCTTAGCGGCGCTTCGGAACCAGCAAGCCATATCTTGCAAGAGACCGTATCGCGGAGCTCGAATATGCATGGGGAACCCACGTTTTTCGGAGGAACCGTGCACATAAGTCTCACACCAGGCTATTCCCTCTCGTGTAAGAAGGCATCTCCTACCCAAATCATGGAGACTAATCAAGCAGGAAATACAAGAGACCTTGCACGCCATGCGTCGTGTCTATGTTGTGTTTTTGCGACCTAAGAGGGCAGGAATGCTGGGATCACACCTGGAAAAAAGGCGACACGTCGGCAGTCTACATCCAGAAGGTGAAAGGGTACAAAACACGCTTGAGCAATTACGACAATGAAGCTGTGCAAGAGGAAGATGAAACATGGAACCCGGCCGACATGGAAGGGGGATATTGGAAGGAAGACGAGGAGACGGCTCGGGTTAGTAGCCTGTGGCGCAAATCAGGATGGGATGGTCCCATGTAAATTAGGGTTTATTGTCTAGCAAATGTTGTATGATACTCATGCATTGGGTGCGTTTGGTTCGATCACTTCTTGGGTCTGACTGTTGTTCTCTTACGAGCAAATCCTTGCCTCTTAATTAGGGTTATGTCAATTCATTTCATCTATCTCTCTTGTTCGACTCGGTGTCACATGCCATCGACTACCTATACTCATACCAAAATCCGTCGAGTCTCCCGCATTCCGCGGTCTACATCGTTTTCATTTCCTGAATGACCTTGATACAAGGGTACTTTGGTCAATGCTGTACAAACCCATTTTGCCGAATCCGGCGGTGCAAGATCGGTCCTCCTACTTTAATTGCTAGTTCATACCGATATATACAAGTGCTGCTGGAGAGAGTGCTCGACTGGTAGTAAGGTAGAGGGACTGGGTTAGGAGATTTGCGCTTGGACGAGAAGTCCTCCGGGCGCACAAACGGGTTCCAGCGCACAGTTCGCTTAATTTGTATGGGGCTCTCACCAAAATCTAATTACCTATTTATACCCCACTATCGTCGCCATAAATGGAGAGCGCGGTATGTATATAAATATGTCGTTTATCCACTCTGTTTATACCTCCCATACGTCGCTGTCGCTCTTCCACCCCAGTATTCCGCCCTATACTATTGGTTGAATTGACTCAAGAACGCCGCGTTGATAATCCGCTGCTCCTGCGACTCCCGCTCGTCTATAGAAGAGGTCACCCCCTAACCGTCCACTCGTAGGGCTAGAGCTTATGCACCCCTAAGAGGGCACCCTAGAGCCCGCTTTCCGGGTACTGAGCTGGAATCTTCCGGGTACAGGTCTTCTCGCCTAAGCAACTCGTTCTAGGGCAACTTGTCCGGGGTCTACGGGCTTCAGCCCTACGAGTGGACGGTCAGGGAGTTTAGACGGTTAGGGGGTGACCTCTTCTAAGCTTTCGTACGAAAACTACGTATTCCTAGAAGCCTCAGCGACAGTACATAATAATACTCTAAGGACTTACAATACGTGTAATCGATATATAAGTAAAAAGTCGTAAAGTTTTGAAGTATTTGTAATAAGTGGTTGTCAAGTAAATATCGAAATTCGTAAAATCGGGTTTGGATTTCCAATAATACTCTAAGGACTTACAATACGTGTAATCGATATATAAGTAAAAAGTCGTAAAGTTTTGAAGTATTTGTAATAAGTGGTTGTCTAGTAAATATCGAAATTCGTAAAATCGGGTTTGGATTTCCAAGGGGTAGAACTAAGCCAAATTTTTGGAGTTTTGAAAGGCTTGGCCCACGGAGATCTGGGGGCGCATTCAAGGCACCGACGATGGGGACGGATAGGGATAGACCTCATTTTACTAACGATAGACCCCCTTATTTATAAACCCCTCCCTATATAGGCTTAGTCTAGCCCTAGCCCTAAGATCTATACTTAGCGAGCTAAAGTTTTCTTAATACTTCTTCTCTAACTTCTCGACCTTAAAATCTTATTATTTATTATTAAATAAATTAAATTAACCGACGTCGTACCCCCTACTCTCTTTCGTATATAGAATAACTAGGAATCGAAGTTAGTAAATATTAAATAATTATTCTACGTCTAACGTCTTCTATAATAATTTAGAGATAATATTAATTACTTTATCTAATATACTTTATTATAATTTATATAATATTATATTCGGTATATTAATATTTATTAGGATATTTATTTATTTTATAAATATACTATAACTTAAAGGAGGGGTAGAATAATTTTTAATATATTATAATCGCGGTTTAAATTTACCGCCGATATATAATATTTATACCTCGTTTAAAAAGTTAATTATCGTATTAAATAAATACGCGAAAAAGTAAAGATACGCGGTAGTTAGAGCTAGAAGTAAAAACGACTATAATAATAAAATCCGGAAGTACTAGCTTCGTTATAATATATACGATAAATCGAAAAAAAGAGTCGAAGAGAGTAATAAAAAACGAAAGCGTACGTCTAGAAAAATAAATTATTAATAATTTAAAGCTACCCTTAAAAAAGAAGGTATATAACGTCTTAAAATAAAAATTAATTTATATAATTATATTATTATTAAACTTATAATATATCCGTTTTAACGGAAGTTTATAGTATAAAATTTATCCTAAATTATTAACGAGACTCGACGGTAATTATTTATTTATAAAATTATAAATAAATTACACTATATAAACCCTATAAGGCTAGTCAATAAAAAAGATATATATAATATATATATTAGGCTTCGAGACGTAAAATTAGAAAAAAGGACTCGATTTTAAATCTAATTTAATAAACCAAAATAAAAAGAATAATTATAAATATACTATATATTAAATAACGATAATATTTTAGAAGGTTTAATATTTTTTTATTATAAATTTAAAACTTTATTAAAATCTTATAATTACGTTTTTTTCTTAAATATTATATATAAAACGAATAAATATAATATACCCTTATTAATTATTATTTTAATAACTATATATAATAATACTTTTTATATAATCGGTTTCGTATTTCTTCGGAAAGAGATAAAGGAATAATTTATATAAGTTATAAATATTTTCAAGAAGATATTAATAAATTAATAAATTTTAAATAAAGATAAATTAATTTATTTTAAAGAATATATAGGACGTAGAAAAGTCTTCCTAATTAACGATAACGATAAATTAATCGCGGTTATTAAAAACGTCTTTCCGAGGGCTATTTATATATAATATTAATAATATATATACGGTGCGGAATAGGGAAGAGAATCGGCCTTTTTTACTCTATTCCCTTCCCTTCTTTAGGGAAGGGATTTTTTTTATACTAATATTTGTCCTAATTTTTTAAATTCTCTTCCTCGATTTTCGAAAAAGTTAAAATTCTCTTCCCTGTTCCGTAGCGTAAATATATATATAAAAATATTAATAATCGAGTCGATAAAGTTTTTACCGGTGATTTTAAAGAAGTATTATTATAACGATTAATATAATATAAAGTCCTTAAGGTTAGTAGCGAGATAAAATTTATTTAAACCGATAATAAATTATAAAAAATAAAGTAAATAAACTAGGAAGAAGAGTTATACTCGTATATATACCGAGAATATCTAGCTAGTTATAAGAAAACTAAAATAATTATTTATTAAATTAACCGTATATCGTATTTTAGGAAGAAAGCGATATTAATAAATAAAAATAAATATTAAAAGTTTAAGAAAAGCCTAAATATATTTATTAACGATTAATAAATTATCGTCGATAAAGTTCGAGACCTTATCGAATAAAAGTATTTAAAAATTTATATTATATATAAAATTAGAAAGATTAATTTATTATTAAAATATAGGATCCTATTATTTAAATATTTAATAGAATATCTTAGTTTACTAGCGATCGACTTTATATATTAATAGTATAAAAGAATTAAAAAGAGTAGTTCGATATATATACTATAATATACTAGCGTCTTTAAAATAATTATAGGACTACTATATATATACGAGTAATAAGAAACTCTATATATTTTAAAATCGTTATTAAGATTTAAATATTATTATAATTAATAAAAGTTTAATTTATTAATATACGACGACGTTTAAATTAAGTCTTTAAAATTAATATAAGAATCGAAGTTAATTAAAAAAAAGCCTAGACAAATAAAGCGAGGGATATTAATATATAATATATTTATAAAACGAAAGTTTTCCCGATTCGAGCTAGTTATATATAAAAGAGATTATAAATAAGATACTCGTAAATAAGATTTAATAAAAGTACGTAAACGAGACGCTTAAAAAGCTAAATACCGGGATAAAATAATTTAAATATAACGATTTATAGAAATAAATCGTAAGAGGTAAAAATAAAATTAAAAAACTAAAAATAACCGGCCCTTAATTAAAGCGATAAGATATCGAGAGTAATACTATAAAGTTATAAAATTAAAGGGAAAAGGTCGGGGTAAAAAGCGGCGCTAATTTAATAAAATTAATAAAATAATAATAACGATAACGATAATATAAAGGGTTAATTAGGCGGACGAGTTATTTAAATAATAATATAAAAGATTTGAAAGAATATTTATAAGGTAAATTATAGTCGTTTTTACTATTATAAAATAAAGAAATAATATTTATTTAACGATAATAAGATATAAAAACGCTTAAAGAAAAAGTTTTAAATTTTATCTTTAGTATATTTTTATAGTATATAATTAACTTATAAAACGTATATTTAGTAATTATATTAATATTCGAGTAATACCTCGTCGTCGCTAAATAGTTACTCTCGCCTTAATAGGAGGATTTTTATAGAATATTAATATTTTATTTAATCCTACTTTACCTTAATTTATAAATTAAATTTAGACTTAATTTATATTAAATAAACGATAACGTTATTATCTATTTTATAATTATATTCTATACTCTTTCTAAGCTTTAGTTTCTATTATTTATAATATAGATACTGTTTACTTGGGGTACGGAGAAGGCTTTAAGAGATCGGGCTAACGACGGCGAGTAGGGTAACGGTAAAAGTAACTAGTACGGTAGATATATTATCGATAACGGCGATGACGATGGCGTTAAGTATGGGCGACGACGAGGTAGTTATTATTGATATCCATGGGGTCTATAGAATGAGTCTACTATTAATAAAATGGGGTCTATCCCTATCCGTCCCCCCGACGATGACTATGCTACGCCGAAGATGTCCCCTCCCGCGCCCGCTTTTGCTTCAACTTCTGACCCTACTACTTGTCGAGACCCAAGGCATCTCATTGCAAGCTGTTATTATTGATACGATATATCGAGTATACCTGAGTCGCAAGCATTTCAGTAATTCTCAATCGACTAGACTAGAGAATAGCTGATCTTCTCCCGGCGCAAGCGACTTTCTGTAGGATATATCTAGATACCTTATAAAAGACGTTTCATATCTATTCATAGGACGACATCATTGACTTATTCTCGATGTATCTGAAACCAAACGTCAATTATGAAGCGTTTCGCGGGTATTGCGTTTCAGCTCTATACATGGCTTGACTACAACCGCACCGCCATTCGCGGCAACATTAACGAACGATTTTTGATATAAGATATATGAGACCCACGAGATCACAAGACGATTTAGTAGCAACATTCGCTTTCTGGATCTCGTGTCTTATATTCGTTCATTGAACCTCATCGACATATCCTCGTCGACGATCGCAAGCATGCGGACCTTGCAATTTTCATTCTGGGCAGGAGCGCTTTCAACGTTGCATACAGTAACCGCACAGAGTGGGAGGCGTTATTCTCGTATCGAGACTAAGCTGACCGGTTCTTTAGCCTCCCCCGGTGTCACCAAACAAGGCCGCTATAGTATCTACCAATGCGATGCCAACACTACTCTTGTCTAACAAGATCTGGATCTCCTATGGGCAGCTTTGCTACCAGTCGTTGCAAATACGCACTTCGGAAGCGCAAGTCCTACCTACCAAGCATTTTTCAAAGACTCTATCTACGATACTCTCGTTGACGAGATTATATCCAACGTTACCACCGGTGCTCCCCTTCTAAAGAAAAATAGTCCAACTCCTCAATCGCCCCTCATCGTCTGTATTCCAGGACCCAATATTCTAAACATGACTATTACCGGCGTTGAGACAGACTTGTACGACGGCTGCAAATCGGGGGCATCCGTATTCTACAAGACTCAAACTAATTGGATATTCCTCTACCCATTTTTTTTCGAGGTTATTTAACAAGCGACTACACTAGCCGCCTTTTACCCTGCTATCACAAATAAACAATTCGAAGAAAACGGCCAAGAGGGCAAATTAGTACAGAACCAAATATGGATTCTTATACACGAGATAGTTCATTTCTACCTCGATAATTCGCCAGGGCCAGCTATAAGTAGTATTTATAAAGCCTACGACATTAACGCAGCGTTCGGTCTTGTAGCCTCGGATACAATAAATAACGCTTAGAGCTATATTTGGTACTCTATATATAAGTCTCTTGCCTTTCCCGTAGGAATGTCTTAGACGAGCGACCTTTCGAGACCCATCTAAATACTAATATCTGTGCGTTCAGTTATTAATACTTTATGCAGAAATTTCCCTACACCCACGAACGACGACCCTCGGAAATATAGGGGTAGATATTTGTCTTAGTATAAAGCGCTTGACAATGATATTATACCGACAAATAATACTATAACTATTAATGGTCAGACCGGATAAAAGACGGACGTAGAGTTTCAAAGGAAATTAGTTATTACTATAATAAATATAAGTATATTCTACTCTCTTAGACTAGGAGAGTAATTTATACCCTATCCCTCGTGTTATTTAGTCTTATTGTAGTACTTTTTAATATTATATATATAACGCCCGCTTCCCCGTAACTATGATATATCGCTTTTTATTCTTTAAGTACTATTTCCCTTCTACGATTATTCACCCCTAATCGGCACTACAGAATTGATATACCTCATGAGTATAGCGGTAAGCTGTGACCGACGCTTCCGAAAGTCACTAGAATTATACCTTTCTCTCTAACTCGAGTTATAGCAGCGGTGGCTTTCGTTAAAACACTATCTCTAATGTCATGTATATCCTCCATATATTGATTGTACTACTTGAGAAACCTTGGGTACCTAGTGTCGCGGACTCGGTAAATACTATGAGTCGATCATTCGTCGGTATAGTTACTTCGTGTCGTCTACTCTGTCCCTTTCGCCCTCTAATCGTCTCATTCTCCACTATCCCCGTCACGTGCGCTATGATCTCTGACCTCAATACCTCTAGAGAAGATTTCACAAGCGATCTTTTCTAATAACTTTCTCTAAATATACTTTACCTTGAAACGAGCGACTAATATACTAAGAGATAGACGGTATTCATTATTACTAGATATACGGTATAGATAATATATAAAAATTTGGCTCTAGCTTCGTCTATTATAGAGAGTTACTATATATATTAAGAGTAACGGAGACAATAGCGGAGGATTAAGAAATGAATATTACTAGGGTAGTCGTTTAATTAAAGTAATATATTATATATAGAGTTTGTTAGTACTACTCCGATATCGACTACTAAATCGACTAAAGTATTTAAATAAGGGTCAAGGCCGGAGTAGAAACTCGGGACTTGAATCTAGAAAGTATAAACTCCTTCTCATTAATAAATCTTTCGGTAGAGTTTTCGGTAGGGTTTTCTGGATTAATAAAGATATATACCGTAATTATATAATTCATGAATTAAGTATATAGTATTATCTCATTATATACTCTTTATTTTAAAGAGCCGCGATAGTTCTTCTTCCGATTATTAAAAAGATAGTAATCTCTTAGATAGTCTATTAATATAACCCTAGCGAATTAATATTTATAAAAAATATACTTTAAGTCCGCTTTACCCCGCCGTCTTTTTTTAGTAGTATTTTTAGTAGAGCCTTCTGAATTTAAAAATATATACGCGGTTATTATATAATTAACGATTTAAAGGCGTAGTATTTACTTATTATATATTATATATTATTATTCGTATTTTCCCTTCACCCTTTTACCCTTACTATAAAAGAGATATAATTTCTTAGATAGTCTATTAATGAGCCTAAAGTGAGAAATATTTAGTAGATATTATACCCGAAGCGCTCTCTTTACCGACCTTGTCTTATTAGCTTCGAGGGTAGTATTTATCTATTATCCGCTTTACTACTATCGTTTATCTATTATAGAACTTGGTCTTTATCGATCTATATATACCTTCCTATTTATATTCTAGTTAATCTCTATAGATCGCGTAAATAATAAATAAAGTAAATTATAATACTAGTCTAGTAGTAATATATATATATATATATATAGTATCCCCGAACCTAGGTTAGTATATAATTACTAGTTAATTTAACTACCGCCGCTTTACTCCCCCGCTAATAATTATTTCGTCGATATACTCCCTCTTTACTTCTTTATACTCCCTCGCTATTCTCCTTTACTCCCTCGTTACTTTTTCATACTTTTTCTCTACTCCTCTATACTCCCCCTTAATTACTTCTTACTCTTTAACTAGTAATACCTCTTTATAAATTTATACGAGAGTATTTATTTAGCTCGTTTTAGATATTAATTAAAAAGAAGTTAATTATAACTTTATCGATCGCCTATTATATTATCTTCTACTCTTATTCTTTTATTCTTTTATTTTTAGTCTTCCTCTTTACTTCTAACTACCTACGACCGGTAGTAATTTATCTATATATTAAATACACTATTATATACGTTATTATTTTATATTTATTTTATATATTACGGTCTTTACCTCTCTTCGCTCTATACGTTTTAATAACTAGGGTATTTTTATTCTACTATAATTCTCGCGCCGACTTTAACTTTAATAATATAGAAAAAAAGAATTATAACGTAGTTCTTTAATAATACGAAAACGAATAATCTAAAGTCCTTAATCGAGGTTAATATTAATAACGATAAAATATCTAAATACCTCGAGTTTAATACTAGAATTAATTATAACCGGATACTAGTCCTTTAAAATAAATAAGTCTTTATATCTTCTTTTATTAACGAAGTATTATATAACCTTTATTAACGATATTTTATCTCGGTAGACTAGGTACGTTAGAAGAAACCCTAATATTAATTCTTATATTATAAAAATAGTAAAATACTTTATAGAGAGTATTATATACGGTTATAATACTAGTAAAAAGGAGCCGTCTATATATATTATATTTTAAAAGTAGATAGACTTTAGCGCCGGTTAGAAGCGGCGGCCTAATAACGATAAAATCTCTTTTAAGGTATTAGAATTACGCTTCGGATTAGTGTAGGGTAGGGTAGAGATCGAGGTATAATCCCTACCCTAGCCTAGCGTGGAGATCTATTGGCGTGGGGCCTAGGGTAGGGTAGGGTAGGGTAGGGTTTTACTAAGGGATCCCTACTACGCCAAGGCGGATTTCTAATAATTATTCTAATAACGCTACTGCCCCTATAGATATACGCACTCATGATTGTTACTACTCTTATAGATATACGCACTTATGGCTACTGCTACCTCTATAGATATATATACTCATAGCTACTACTACCCTTATAGATATATATATTTATAACTACTACTACTGCTACTACCCCTATAGATATACGTACTTATAACTACTACTGCCCCTATAGATATACGTATTTATAGCGCGTACTCATAGCTACTACTACCTTTATAGATATACGTATTTATAACTACTATTGCCCCTATAGATATACGTACTTATAACTACTACTACCCCCATAGATACGCGCACTTATAGAATAAACACTCGGACTTAATAATTATTCAAGTTAATATTAAAATTAAGACTATTATTAGCCTAAAGTTAGATATAACCGAAAGTTTTATTAAAGACGTAGTTTAATTTATTTATTTTAAAATTAAGGGGACGCTTAAATAATAGTCTAGTTTTAAATCTAAAACTAACCTTTTTTAAATATTTATTAATACGTTTTAATATTAGTGTTTTCCCTTAAACTTAATATTTTATTCTAAAGAATATTTCGATTTAAAATCGGTTGAAAGATAAAGAGTAAAGAATAATAATAAATATTAATTATAATAATTATTATAATAATCGTCTCTTTATAGTATAATCTATAATATATCTTATTATTAA
>JAABUS010003142.1_pt1 | contig 27828 bp, 20 predicted proteins | sample 5560161 | NCBI WGS metagenome assembly JAABUS01 (sample SAMN10711885, study PRJNA513376) | rock metagenome | isolation source: Antarctica rocks | place: Antarctica: Victoria Land, Trio Nunatak nord | collected 2016-01-04
ATGCGGCCATGGCAGAAGCTCCTCGCGCGAGCAGGTCACCTACGCCCGCTTTTGCTCGCGCACCAGAGCCTCCCGGCCCCGTTTCCCGATGCTGGCCTCACCACCCCGGAACCCAATAAGAGCCACCACGGATTATTTCGTTGCAGGTGCTACCCGACTGGCATCGGTCCGGCGTCATTCGCGTTCTTGCGGGCTGCGTTCGCCGGTGTCCACGTCGTGGCACTGTCGTGATGACGCTGCCACGATCTGCCACAAGGCTAGGGTCTCCGGCGCCGCATGGAGCACCAGTGCACGCCGAAGCAACTGCCGCGCGGTGCGGGCATCATCTCGAGACAGGCAATGCATGGCCGCGTCGACCAGGGCCCGGCCTTCGCGTTCCACCCGTTGCGCCCTCTGAAGCTCGGCCCGGCACCGGCGGCAGGTCTCCGCGCCGTTGAGGGCGGCGCGGCAGAGCGGACAGCGATCCACCGATCACGTCTCAAGATAGAACAGCAGATCCTGCAGTTGCTGGCGTCCCTCCTCCAAGGCCGTAGCATCGCCGCTGCTCCGGGCATCCCGGATCGTCTCGATCAGATCGATGATCTCCGCCCGATCCTCTTCGCCGGCGCCATCCAGCTTGGTGCTGGCCTTCGACAGCAGCGCATCGAGGGCCGTGCCGTTGGCGGCCTGCGGCTCCGCCCCCTCTTCGCGATCTTCGAACAATGCGCCAATCCGCTCACGCGCCTCGTCGAGCTGCGCCTGATCATAGCGCGACATCGCCTGTTCGATGGTGATCCGCTGCTCGAGGCCCGTCTTCTTCTCGCGCGCCGAAACCTGCAGGATCCCGTCACGGTCAAGCGCCAGCTCAAGGATCACCGGATTCCCCGCTGGTGCCTTGCTGAGGCCGTCGACCCGGAATTCCCCGATCTTGAGGTTCTCCTGGGCATCCTTGTTCTCGCCCTGGTAGATCCGTACCTCCACCGTGCTTTGCCCATCGGCGATCGTGCAGAACACCTCACTCCGGCGCACCGGGATGGGCGTGTTCTTTGGGATGATGGGAACAAAGCAATAGGGATACAGGTCGTCGTCCAGCTCGCCCAGCGCACTCGTCCCGAACGTGTAGGGCGTGACATCGACGAGCACCGCGGAGACTTCAATGCCGGCCATGGCGGCCCCCTGGATCGCCGCCCCCATGGCGACGCACAGATCCGGATCAACCTCGCCGCGCGGCTCGCGCCCGAACGCCTCGATCAGGCGGCGTCGGATCAGCGGGGTCCGGGTCGCACCGCCGACCAGCAGGATCTCGTCCACCTGTGACGATGTGAGGTCTGCCGATCCGAGGGCGACATGAATGGCTCCAAGCGTTTCCTCAATGAACGGCATGATCATCGCCTCGTACTCGTCGCGGCTCAGCTCAAGACTGAGGTTGACCGGCTTGCCGTCCTTCACGGCAAGGTATTCCTCCTCGATGCGCGCGTAGGGGTGATCAGAGAGGTGCTTCTTCGCTGTCTCGGCACTGCGCAATATGCGCGCCATCGCCTGCGGCTGGTCGGACACACTCACCCCGTGCTTGAGCTTCAGATGCTCGAGCACGTGCGCGACGATCTTCTCGTCGAAGTCATCGCCGCCGAGCTGGTTGTTGCCGTGGCTGGAGATCACCTCCACCACCCCGCCCTCGATCCTGACCACCGAGACATCGAAGGTGCCGCCACCGAGATCGTAGACCAGGATGCGCTTGCCCTGATGCTGCGCGGCCTCGTAGACGAGCGCCGCCGCCGTCGGCTCATTGATGATCCGCATCACCTCCAGCCCGGCAATCTCGCCGGCCTCACGGGTCGCCTGCCGCTGCGCGTCCGAGAAATACGCCGGCACCGTGATCACCGCACGGCGCACCGGACCTCCCAGCCGGAGCTGCGCAATCGCCTTCAGGCGCGACAGGATGATCGCCGAGATCTCCTGCGGCGCGTAGTCGCGCTCGCCGAGACGCACGAGTGCGTCGGTGCCCATCCGCCGCTTGATCGAGCGGACCGTGCGTTCGGGGTAGAGCATGAACTGGTTGCGAGCCTCCTCACCGACCAGCAATTCGCCCGTCTCGGAAAGGCCGACCACCGAGGGCAGGACCACGCGGCCGCGTTCGTCGGCGAGCACAACCGGCCGGCCATCCTGGTAGACGGCGATCTCCGAGTTGGTGGTTCCGAGGTCGATGCCGACGATGGTGTCCATCATGCGCGTTCTCCTTGTCCGTCGGCGTTCTTGCTGACGATCACGTCCGCGGTCCGCAAGACCTGGTCGTCCCACAGGAAGCCGGTGCGGACCTCCTCAAGCACCGTCCCGTCCGCCGTGGAACGGGCCGCCGACGTGGCGACCACGCGGGCGCGCCGCGAGTCGAACGGCAGGCCGACCAATTGCATCGGCACAACCCGGCGGTCGAGCAGCACCTGATCGAGGCGGCGCAACGTCATGCGCAGGCCCTCTTGCCAAGCCTCATCGCCCGACGCAGGTCGGCGCAACAGTCGACCAAGCCAGCCGGGACGCGCCGCCGAGGCTGACTTCAGCGCCGCAAACAGGCGGTCGCGCAGGTCGATGACGTCCAGCAAAAGCGGGCGCAGCGCAGCGTCGGCCTGGTCGCGCGCTGCGGACCGTGCGCGGTCCAGTTCCTGCTGTACGCTGGCCTGGCTCGCCTGCAGCATGTCGAAGACACCACGGAACTGATCCAGCGCTTCCTTCACCAGGCGCGATTCGGTGCGGACCTCACTGCGCAGGCCGGCCACCTCGACGAAGATGGAATACAGGTCGGAGGTTTCGGTCTGGGGCTCCGGCGCGGCCGTCTCCGCGGTGTCGAGACAGGCCTGGAACCGGCTGAGCAACGCCTGCTTGATGCTGTCGTCCACCTTGACTCCTGTTTTGAAGGAAGGCCGACGGCAGAGCCCCTGGCCATGCTCATTGTTCCGTTGCGACCTGCATGATCCCCTCGGCAATCAGCGCTGCCACAGTCCGCTTCGCCGCTCGTGCGGCCAGCGGCGACGCCGCGTGCAGCGCCGCCATGCTCAGCCGCGAAAGCGCGGCCTCATTGGTGCGCAGCAGCGTCATCTCCAGCCGCTTTCGCTTATCGCTGAGTGCTTCATACGCCGCACGATACTCCTGGAACCGCTCCGGTTCACGATCGGGCGGAAACTCCCGCACCAGAGCGAGATAGCGGCGCCGGATCTCGGCATCGTCGGCTGCCTCGTCCACGCCGAGAACGGTGAAGGGATCACGCATCAAAGCCGATCCTTCCGGGCTGCCGGACCACCCGTCGCCCGCGCCACCATCTCCTCGCAGAGCTGCCGCATCATCGGCTCCGGCAGAATGGCGCCGAGCTCCGAGGCGCGGAAGCTGTCCATTGTTTCCTCAATCGCCGCTGTTCGCCCGATCTCCCCGACCCGCCCGCGTAGAGTGTCGGCCGCCCCCTTGGGCATGCCCTTGAGCACCATCTGCAGCAACTCCATGATCTCGGCGTCGTCGATGGCGTCCGCGAAGTCATCTGCCGTCCGGGCGCTGCGGGACGATCGGGGCAGATCCAGGCCCAGGAACTGCGTGATTCGTTTGACGGCGTGAAAGTCTCGCCGTTCGGAGGCCGCCTGGGCCATTGCGTCCAGCTCGTTCGTCTCGGCCATGGTCATCGCGTCGCCGTTGCCCCGGGTGCGGGCCGCAATCTCGTGAAACCGCCAGTCCGGGTTCGCCGGCTCCCGCCGGCGCGCCGCCCGCGCGTAGGTTCCCAGCAGCTCGAACGCATCGAACCGCACGAACACGTCGGCCAGGATCTGGAACTCTGCCGGTGACCAGATGATCCCGGCCCCCTGCAGCAGCCACGCGTGCATCCCCAGCAACAGGCCCGACAACGCGCGCTTGTTCTCGCCAGCACCCACCTGGCCCAAGGCGGAGACGATCGCCATGACCGACTCCTTCGTCGGTGGCGCTTGGCGCGCGCGCGCCAACTCCTTGCGCAGCCACAAGGCATCGCCGCCGGCGCATTTCATCAGTTCGGCCTCGAGCACCGCGCGGAACCAGCCGGCAACGCCGCCGCCCGCGAGCGTCACCCCCTCGCGCAGCCAGGCATCCGCCTGCTCCTTCTCGCCACTCTGCAACGCAACCAGACCGCGGGCGATGCGCAGCCGCCCGCTCGGGGCATCCGGACGGTCCCACTCGGCCGCCTGCGCCAATTCCTTGGCGGCAAGGTCGGGACGCTTCGCGCGCATCTGCTTGCGGGCATGGGCGAGCTGCAGCTCGATCATCTGCCGGCGCACCCCGGGATTGATTGGATCGATCGTCAGGAGCCGGCGGGCAAACCCGGCAGCCTTCTTATAGGCCTGACGCGCCACCGCGGACTGGGTCGCCTGAAGCAGGATCTGGCTGTCCTCGGGAAAGCGCTGCGCCGCCTCCTCTGCCAGGCGGTGCCAGTCCTTCTCCCGCCCGTCCGTTCGGTAGTATGTGATGCGCTCCAGCACGGTGGGGATGTGGTCAGGATCGGCATCGCTGCTGCGTTCGAGATAGAAGATTTCGGCGTCGCTTTCGTCATCGCCGCCCTCGATCTCCGGATGCATGGTCGCGAGCCGCGCCAGGTGGCGGTAGATGACGCCCGACGCCAACCGCGATGTGCGGTCTTCGGCCGCACCGGTCAGCCGGGCGGCAGGGAACCAGGAACGCTCCGCGGATCGCCAGTCGCCCCGCGCCTCTGCCGCCAGCGCCTGGACACGATACCGCTCCAGTGGCGACAGCGGTCCGAAGCTCCTCTCGAACTGCGACACGTGGTCGGGAACCTGCGGCAGGAGGTTCAGGCAGGCGCTTTTGACCTCGGTCTGCAGCAGGTCGGTCTGCTTCAGCAACCAAACCAACAACGCCGCCGGGCCACCGCGTGCGGCCGTCGACAGGCGGCCGAGGGACTGCACAGCCGCCGCTGGCAGGCCGCCGGTTTCGGCTGAAAAGGCCTGCTGCGTCGGCGTCAGGCGATGCCATGCATCGACGTCGAGCCCGGCTCCCGCGCGCACCGCCGCCTCCACCGCCTGACGGAATGAGAAAAACGGCGAGGCCGGCTCGATGGTCTCCAACAGTCGCTGGGTACGCTCGGGATCTGGCGGAAGAGTGATCAGGCACTTGAGCAGCAGGCGGACCGGCCGGAAGGCGGAACGCAGCGAGATGCGCTGCAGGTGCCGGTCCACCTCCTCCGCCGGTGCGCCATCGACCCAGGCGGCCAGAGCCTCACGCGACGCGCCCGCCAGTTCGCGCCAGCGTGCTGCTTCGGGTGAATCGAGGCGTGTCGGCGCCGGAAGCAGCGGGACCGTCACCAACAAGGCGGCAGCCAAGGCCTCGAGGGCCGCTTGCTTGTCGGCCGGCAAAGCACCGCTGACGACAGAGTGGAACAGATAGGCCGCCGCCTTGGGCTGCTGCCCTTCGCGGATCAGGCATGTCACGTAGAGGTGGGGATCGCGCAGCGTGCCCGCCTGGGTCAGGGTGTTCTCGAGGACCATCGTGGCCTCCTTGAACATCCCCTTGGCGGCCAGGGCGCGGGCCCGACCGCAATAAGCGTCGGCCAAGGATTCTGTCCATTCCGGTCGCGGGTCCTGCCGGACCAGCGGCTTGAAGAGCTCGATGGCATCCTTGAACCGTCCCTGCTGCAGCGCCTCGGCGGCGCGGATCGGCAGGGTGGCCATCGAAGCTGGAGGGGGCGCGCTGCGCCGCTGGGGCTTCGTCAAAAGTGGCTCCTCCATACAGCCTGCAAACGCGTCGTCCTCATGGTGCGCTCAGCACTATCACGCCGACTTGTGCGGCGATGCGGAGCAGGTCGCGCGGCATCGCCTCACGCGCGGGGGATATAGACGCCACGGGACGTTGTTGCACAGAGCGCGTCGCCACGGACAGGTCGGACCGGTGGCTGGCCGCTGGGGCCACAGAAACGGTGGGCCGGCTGCTGTACGACATCGCGGCAGCGGCCAACCAAGGTGCCAAACAAGGTGAAGTGCCCGCGATTTCCTGACGTTTTCGTTCAGCACGAATGCCCAATGTCCAGGAACAAAGTTGTCCTGATCACCTGAGCCAAGGGTTATCCCGGACGCAAGCTGCGCAGGCTCTTGGAGGTGCAGGACGGCGACGCGCTCCGGTTGCTTGACCTGGATGCGGCAGGCACGCCCGGCGTGGTGGCCGCCGCCCGCTCCGTCTGCGGTCTTTCTGACTCCTAGGCGAGGTCCCGGATGCAGCGCGAGGCTCCACGCCATTTTATCTCGGTTACCCTCCTTATGGGGCGGTCCGCACGGCCGTCACCCACTCGGCTGCGGGGTCCCGTGCGCGCCCTGTCAACCGCCTCCCGCGGCCCCCCGCGTCAGGACGGATGGGCCGTGCTCGCCCGGATCGTCGCGAACGTCCCGGCTTGGGCAAGGTTCACCTCGCCAAGCTTGGCAAGTTCGAGGCTGGCCACGAAGGTGCTGGTCCAGCCCGATCGCCGCCGCATCCCGTCTGGCGGCCCGACGCGCCCCGCCGCCGGTGTGGTTCAGATCCGGGTTACACGCGAAACGCGGAATCCCTTGGTCGGCGCGGCTCTGGCCACCTTTGGTGTAACCCATAAACCGTCCGCTTTGAACCACGCCGATAGTCTCGCGAATCTCGTTACGGCCTCCAACTTTGTCCCTAGACCCTAACCCTATCTGCCGTATACCGGGCGCAGCGTTCAACAAGGGACTCTGATGTCCAACTTTCCTGTTGGACTCAGCTACCGGGTGGCCGTGCCGAGGTTTCTAGGTCTGATCCATAACAGCGCCAGCGCGGTCTTGCCGCTGCCAGGTGAACCTCCGCAGACGGCTGTGGCTCACGACAAACAACCCTTTGTCGTGAGATGCTGGACCGCGCGCCGAACCGGGCACCTTCCCTCACGAAAACCCCGTAGCAATTAGTTGACGAATAACCTGCTCTGATCGAGGTTATCGTGAACAGGTTGGGGACCGAAGGATGACGGAGCTGGTTGGCTACGCCAGGGTGTCCACCCGTGAAGAGCGGCAGGTGTTTGACCGCCAGGTGGACGCGCTCAAGGCTGCCGGGTGCGAGCGCGTCTTTGAGGACCGCCGTCAGATGACCCCAGTTGCGCCCGACCCGGATGCACAGGCACTCGCGGGTGAACTCATCGACCACGTTCAGCATGCGCAGCTTGCGCCCGTCCCGGGTCCGGTCCTCGACGAAGTCGTAGGCCCAGACGTGGTTGGCCCGTTCGGGCCGCAGCCGCACGCAGGACCCGTCGTTCAGCCATAACCGCCCGCGCTTGGGCTGCCGGGCAGGCACGCGCAGGCCCTCACGGCGCCAGGTCCGCTCCACCCGCTTGTGGTTGACCCTCCAGCCCTCGGCCCGCAGCAAAGCCGTGACCCGCCGGTGGCCGTAGCGCCCATACTGGCGGGCCCAGTCGATGATCGCCACAGTCAGCGCCGCTTCGTCGTCAGCCGTTTCAGGCGCCTTGCGCTGCGTCGAACGGTGCTGACCCAGCACCTTGCAGGCAAACCGCTCGGAGATGTCCAGCTTGGCCGTGACGTGCGCAACGCACGCCCGACGACGAGCGGCGCTCAGAAGTTTCCCGACGCGGCTTCCTTCAGCACCAGCTTCTCCAGCGTCAGGTCAGCCACCGCACGCCGCAAACGCCCGTTCTCCTGCTCCAGCACCTTCAGCCGACGCACCTGGTCCAGCTTCAGCCCGCCATACTCGGCACGCCAGCGGCAATACGTCGCCTCCGTCACCCCGATCGCCCGAACACCCTCGGCCACCGGCTTGCCCTGTCCCACCAGCACCTCGACCTGCCGCAGCTTGGCGACGATCTCCTCCGGCTTGTGATGCTTGCGCGCCATCCCAGTCCCTTCCGTGTCCACACCGAAGTCTCACCTCCGGCGGCTCACTTCTATGGGGTCAGGTCAGGTCGACGGTTGCGCCCCTCGACGATAGGTTGGGCATGTCCTGTTACCCATTTTGTCGACAATCGTGTTGCAGATTTGGACGTGGCGGCCTACGGAGGTGCGAGAGAGCCGAACGGGACCGGGCATCGGCCCGACACCACGACGGCTCGTTGCGGAGGAAACACGTTGGCGTTCATCGCCCGCCTTGTTGCGGTTCTCGCCCTCTCGGGCCTGATATCCTGGCCGGCATTCGCGCAGCAGGCGCCCAAACCGCTGCGTCTTGCCCTGCTGACGGACATGTCCGGTCCTGCCGCCGTGGATGACGGCCCGGGGTCCGTTGTTGCAGCCCGTATGGCGATTGCCGACTTCGGCGGCACCGTGCTAGGCAGGCGCATCGAGCTGCTCGCCGGGGATCACCAGAATAAGCCTGACATAGGGCTGTCCATCGCCAAGAAATGGTACGACCAGGACGGCGTGGACATGATCCTGGATGCCAACAACTCCGCAGTGGCCTTGGCCGTTCAGCAACTGACCCGGGTCATGAACAAGGTGTTTTTGATCACGGGCGGGTCCTCCTCCCTGTTGACAGGCTCGGCGTGTTCACCGAACGGGATCCAGTGGCAGCCGGACACCTACTCGCTCGGCCATGCGGTCGCCTTGTCGGCCCTGCAGGACGGTGGCAGGAGCTGGTACTTCCTGACAGTCGATTCGGCTCTCGGCCAGGCGCTCCAGCGGGACACAGCGGACGTGCTGCGGTCACACGGCGGCAACGTGGTGGGAGAGTCGAGGCACCCGTTCGGCACGTCCGACTTCGCTGCGCTCCTGCTCGACGCCCAATCGTCCGGCGCAAAAGTGCTGGGTCTGGCGGACACGGCCGGCGACCTGCAGAACGCGCTCAAGCAGGCCCATGAGTTCGGCCTCAACCAGCAGATGCAGCTCGTGCCGTTGTTCATGCTGATCGTCGACGTTAACAGCGTCGGGCTGGAGCAGATGCAGGGCGTGCGGTTCGCGGAGGCGTTCTATTGGGATATGGACGAGGCTTCCCGCGCCTGGTCCCGGCGCTTTTTCGTTACGGAAAAGCACATGCCGACCTCGCAGCAGGTCGACGCATACCGCGCCACGTTGCACTATTTGAAGGCCGTGAAAGCGACGGGCACGACGGACGCAGCCACCGTGATCGCGCGCATGAAACAGACGCCCATAGAGGACGTGCTGGGATACGGCGGAACGATCCGCATGGACGGTCGAGTGCTTCGTGACATGCTTTATGTCCAGGTGAAGTCACCGGCAGATTCGAAATATCCCTGGGACTACTACCGCGTCGTCCGCAATTTGCCAGCAGACCAGCTGTATCGGCCCCTCACCGAATCGGACTGCGATTTCGTGAAGGCTTCGGCGCAACCGAAATAGGGGATGCGTGCATGCCGCACGGCCAAAGTATTCAGCCCGCATGATCCCGATCCTGGACGCCACCCCACGATCCCGGTCGGCCCACGCCGAGCTGCTAGCCGAACTCCGTGCCCGTGGGTTCGCGGGTGACCTGTCCTCGAGCGCGGCCGACCGCGTCGTGTTCGCGACCGACAACTCGGTCTACCAGGTTGCTCCGCAAGCTGTCGCTTTTCCGCGCACCACGGATGACCTTGTGCGGATCACCCGGGTGATGGCCGAGCCTCGTTTCGCTGCCGTCGCCATCGCACCGCGTGGTGGCGCGACCGGAACCAACGGCCAGTCACTCACGGATGGCCTCGTGGTGGATGTTTCCCGGCACATGAACGCGATCCTGGAGGTCAATCCGACCGAGCGATGGGTCCGGGTGCAGGCGGGTGTCGTGAAGGACCAGCTCAATGCCGCCCTCGCCTGCCATGGCCTTTTCTTCGCCCCGGAACTGTCCACGTCCAACCGGGCCACGATCGGCGGGATGGTCAGCACGGATGCGTGCGGTCAGGGATCTTGCCTGTACGGCAAGACCAGCGATCATGTCCTGGAGCTGACGACAGTCCTTGCTGATGGCACGGTCTGGCATTCCACGCCTTTGAACCAAGCAGAGCTGGACACGGTTGCCGGTCGGCCGGACTTGGTAGGCGCCATCCACCGGGTGATGCACGCAATCGGACGTGACCATGCGGCGCTGATCGCGCAGCACTTCCCGAGGTTGAACCGCTCCCTGACGGGCTATGACCTCGCCCACATCCGTAACCGCAACGGCCTATTCGACCTCAACAGCATTCTATGCGGATCCGAAGGCACGCTCGGCCTGATCGCTGAGGCCAAGCTGAACGTCCTACCAATTCCGGCCGACGCCGCTCTGGTTGTGATATGCTATGGCAGTTTCGATGCGGCGCTGCGCGACGCTCCGGCGCTAGCCGCCCTGGGCGCGGCGTCGGTGGAGACGGTCGACAGCCACGTGCTCGGCTTGGCGCGGGAAGACCCTGTTTGGGACGACGTGGGCGCGTTCTTTCCGGACGAGGCGGATGGCCCCTTCCACGGCGTAAACATAGTCGAGTTCGTCGGCCATGCGCCCGGGCAGGTAGAGGCGTTGTTGGCGCGAGCTCTAGAAGCGCTCGACGGCAACGGCGCCGGGCGCCTCGGCTACGCCGTGGCGCGGGAGGCGGTCGAGGTCGAGTGCATCTGGACCATGCGCAAGAAGGCGGTTGGCTTGCTGGGCAACACGCCCAGCAACAAACGGCCGATCGCTTTCGTGGAAGATACGGCAGTACCGCCAGAACGGTTAGCCGACTACATCGCCGAGTTCCGCGCGGCGCTGAACCGGCGTGGCCTGGATTACGGTATGTTCGGCCATGTGGACGCCGGGGTGCTGCATGTCCGGCCCGCTCTCGATATGAAAGATCCGGCGCAGCAAGCGCTGATCCGCGAGGTCACCGAAGAAATCGTTGCGCTCACCAGCCGCTACGGTGGCCTGTTGTGGGGCGAACACGGCAAGGGGATACGCTCGGAGTTCTCCCCCAGGTTCTTTGGCCCGCTCTACCCGTTCCTGCAGCAGATCAAGGCAACCTTTGACCCTCGCAACCAATTCAACCCGGGCAAGATCGCGGCGCCGGAAGGCAGGGAACTGCTGCGGGTCGATGGCGTCCCGTTCCGGGGCGCGCTGGATAGAGCAATCCCGGCCGCAGTGCGCAACGGCTTTGATGAGGCATTGCACTGCAACGGCAACGGCGCCTGCTTCAACTGGGACCCGGACGACGCCATGTGCCCGTCCTGGAAGGCGACACGCGAGCGGCGCCACTCGCCCAAGGGCCGGGCGGCGCTCATGCGGGAGTGGCTTCGCCAGTTGGCTGAGGCCGGGTCCGATCCCTTGGCAGAAGCGGCCGCGCTGCGGAGATCCGGTCGGCGCTGGCGGCCTCGCAGCCGATCGGGACACCATCCCAGCGACTTCTCCCATGCGGTCAAAGAGGCGATGGACGGCTGCCTCGCCTGCAAATCCTGCGTCGGCCAGTGTCCGGTCAAGGTCGACGTTCCAGGCTTTCGCGCCAAGTTCCTGGAGCTGTACCACGGTCGTTATCGCCGGCCTATGCGTGACCACATCGTGGCTCGGCTAGAGGGCATGGCACCGAGGCTTGCGTTGGCGCCGCGCCTAGCCAACGCAGCGACCAAAGTGTCCCACCCAGTCCTGCGCGGCCTGGGCCTGGTCGCCACGCCGGCGCTGTCGAAGGTGAACCTCCGGCGTGCCCTGCGGGAACGGGGTGTCGCGACCGCCACCCCGGCCGCATTGCGCGCACTGGACGCAACCGAACGCACGAGCAACGTCGTGATCGTACAGGACGCGTTCACCAGCTTCTATGACACGCCCGTGCTGCTGGCCCTGATTGATCTTCTGGCCGCTCTCGGCTTTCGCCCGTGGGTGGCGCCGTTCCTGCCCAACGGAAAGCCGCTGCACGTGCACGGCTTCCTGGGCCCATTCGCCCGCGTTGCCGCCCGCAACGCCGTCATGCTGCGCGACCTTGCCGAAGCCGGGGTGGAGCTGATCGGGGTCGATCCGTCGATGACGCTCACCTACCGGTCAGAGTACGTGACGGCCTTGCCGCTGGGCCAGGCACCCCGAGTGCTGCTACCGCAGGAGTGGCTGGCCAGGCGTCTCCGGTCCTCAACTGTCCCGACGCTGTCTGGCCATTACGAGTTGCTGCCCCACTGCACCGAGCGTACAACCGCGGGAGCTTCGCTGCGTGACTGGCAGGCCGTGTTTGCCCGGTTCGGTCTGACGCTCGACGTGGTGCAGGCCGGTTGTTGCGGGATGGCGGGCACTTACGGGCATGAGGCCGAGCACCGAGCAACCTCCGAACAGATCTACGGCCAAAGCTGGGCCGGGCGCGTCGCTGGGAGCAGGGGGAGAACAACCCTGCTCGCCGACGGCTACTCATGTCGTACGCAAACCCACCTGACAGGCAACCAGAACCTGGCTCACCCGGCTCAAGCCCTGCTCGCAGCGCTGGCGGCCCAAGGCAATCCCGCCACGGCCGGTCTCTGGCACGTTGCGCGTCAGCGATGCAGAGAACAATACCTATGAGCAGGTCCACCGCCTCCAACAACTCTCCTGGCTCTTCGCCCGGCGGCAACTCATACGTCAGTCGCCGCCCTTTGCTGCAGAGTTTGGTGCCCGCGCTGCTTTTCCCGAGCCTTGCGCCAGGGATCCGGCACGCCCAGGCCGCCCCAACTTCCCCATCAACGACTAGCCGCGAGGACACCGTGAGGCCGTTCACAATCAGCGTTCCTCAAGCCGTGCTGGAAGACCTGCAGGCTCGACTGGCCCGGACCCGGTGGCCTGACGAGGTTGACGGCGCCGGCTGGGACTATGGCGCCAACCGCGAGTACCTGCAGATGCTCGCCAACCGATGGCAGCAGGGCTTTGACTGGCGGACCGAGGAAGCGAAGCTCAACCGCCTTGCCCAGTTCACCGCGTCGGTGGACGGCATGGACCTGCATTTCGTGCATGTGGAGGGCAAGGGGCCTAACCCGACGCCCCTGCTTCTGTTGCACGGATGGCCGGATTCATTCTGGCGTTTCCAGAAGATCATCCCTCTGCTGACCGACCCGGTCAGCCATGGCGGCCGGCCGGAGGACTCGTTCACCGTCATCGCGCCGGACATTCCCGGCTTCGGGTTCTCAAGCCGGCCAACGAAACCGGGCTGCACGCCGGCCGTCGTCGCCGGGTTGTTCGCGAAGCTGATGCGCGACCTGCTCGGCTATGACCACTATGTAGCGCACGCCGGTGATTATGGCGCGACGATCCTCGAACAGATGGCACTGCTGCACCCGGAGGGGCTGGCCGCAGTCCATCTCACCAGCCTGCCGCCGCAGCACGTAGCGACGCTAAATCCCGCTTCCCTTTCCGACGAGGAACGGAGCTTTGTCCGGGCGTCGGCAGTTTGGGACCGCGCAGAAGGCGGCTACGCGCACATGCACAGCTCCAAGCCGCAGACTTTGGGCTACGGCCTGAACGACTCCCCCACCGGATTGCTGGGTTGGATTACAGAGAAGTTCCATTCCTGGGTCGATCCGCACACCCCGCCGGACCAGGTGATCACCCACGACGAGCTGCTCACGAACGTGACGATATACTGGGTGACGCAGACCATTGGCTCATCAGCACGCATCTACTACGAGAAGGCGCACCATCCGACACCCGAGCCAAGCTATGTTTCCGTGCCGACTGGCTTTGCGGTGTTCGGCAACGACCTTGTGCCGCCGCCGCGGTCGGTCGTGGCCCGGTTCTTCGACGTCCGAAGCTGGACGGAAGATCCGCGTGGCGGACACTTCGCTGCGCTCGAAGTTCCAAAGTTCTTGCCACGCGGCTCCAGGATTTCTTTCGCCCTTACCGGAGAGGATAGTTCGCCATCTGCCACCATCATGCACCGAAAGCGGAACCCTGGCAGGCCCGTCAGAGGCGGTGCCGTTTAACGCTCGGGCCAACCTGAGACCATCGTCCGCCGCCCCGAGCTCGACGATGCAAGCAGATCGGCGATGGGACGGGTCAGTTGTCCAGCCCCCATTGAGTGGTCCGGGCAGAATGTTAGTGCAGCATCGTAGCTGGCGGCGGAGGTGACCCGGTCGGCCCGGGACGGCTGGGCGGCGTCGGCATTCCCGACAGCAGGACCTCCGGCGCGGGCGGCCGGTAGCCCAAGGAGGAGTGTGGGCGCATCGTATTGTAATGCCCGCCACTGCTCGATCAGGACCTTGGCTTCGAGGAGCGTGTTGAACACCTCCGCGTTCAGCAGCTCGTCCCACAGCTTGCCGTTGAAGCTCTCGACATAGCCATTCTCCCTGGGACTGCCCGGCTCGATAAAGGCCGTCTTGGCTCCAACGCGGGCCTGTCAGGAATTCTGTGTGAGGGGTCGATTGTTGACCGTCTCAGCTTGCGGTGAACCTGTCGCCGAACATGACCGCGAACTGGGTCTTGGCTGTGAGCAGGCGCCGAACCGGGACCCCGCTGGAATTCGGTCTAACGCATTGGACCCAAGCGGAAATATGCCGCAAGGGTGGGGTCCCGGCCGGCGCCGGCCGGGACCCTACCTGCCATCCACTTTTCATTGCGAAAACAGCATATTGCGTCCGCCTTCCGGAGGGGTCCCGGTTCGGCGCTTGTTCACAGATCACCGGCGCTGTTCACAAGCGAAGCGTCGTGCCTGTTCAGCTTGGCCATCGTGCGCGCCCGATTTGTAGTTTGCCTGTTTCAGCAGCAGGCCGCCTGCGTCAGCGGAAATGGTTGACTTTGAACGTGGCCAGGGCTGGCTTCATGTGCTCGACGCAGAGCGTCGCCAGCTTCTCGTTCATGCCTGACGCGATGGCCTCGACCATCCCATCATGCTCATCAATTGTTTCAAGGATGCGCTGCATGTTGCCGGTTGCGTAGCACCGGGAATGGACGGACGCTGTCTTGAGCCAGAAGCTCTGGATCATCTCCGCGAGGAAGGCGTTGCCGCACGCCGCATTCATGGTCTGATGGAACTGGTCGTTCAGGCCTGCCGCCCGATAAAGGTCGCCCGCGTCGCAGCTGCGCCTGTACTCGTCGTTGATGCTGCGCAACTCCGTCACCAGCACAGGCGAACCTGGCAACTCCATGCGCATGGCAGCTTCCCGGTGAAGCAGGCGGCGCATGTCGTAGAGCTGGTCCATCTCCGCGGCTGTGTAGTCGCGGACGACAGCGCCGCGGTTGGGGCGGCGCACAACCAAGCCTGCCCGGTCCAGCTCCTCAAGAACGGCACGGATGACATGCCGCCCGACCGCGAACCGGGCGCTCATCTCCTCCTCCACCAGGCGCTCCCTCGGCTTCAACCGGCCGAACACGATGTCCTGCTGGAGCGAGCGGATCACGGGCAGCACCTTGTCGTCCGGTTGCGGTGCGGCGTCTGCGGTGAGTTGCTGGGGGAATTGCACCATGCGTCGATCCTAACGGGTCCCGATTTCTACAGCAAGATTGTTGACAATTTAGACGCCAATTCTGATAAAGCAGGAGTCGAGGCTTGGCGCAGTGGGGGCAGCGGGGATGAGCAGCACAAGAAGCGTCCCCTCCGCGGCTCTCCGAACCCTGTTCCCTGCCACCCGCCTCTTGCCGGCCTCCGCGCATTCCCCGCAGCATTCATAAAGGGTTCGTCCATGCTGGATACCATAGGCGCCAATGCCACCGTCGCACACCGGTTGGCCGAGGCGTTCGCCCGCCATGGTGTGACGGTGACGTTCGGCCAGAGCATCCCGAGCGCCTTCCACCTGGCCTCGCCGCACGCAGGCATCGAGCAGAAGCCTTACCGGCAGGAGAACGCAGGCGGCGCAATGGCGGACGGCTACGCCCGCATCTCGCACAAGGTCGGGATCGTGACGGGCCAGAACGGCCCGGCGGCGACGCTCCTCGTGGCGCCGCTCGCGGAAGCGCTGAAAGCGTCCGTGCCAGTGATCGCACTGGTGCAGGAGGTGCAGCGGGACGGCATGGACAGGAACGCGTTCCAGGATCTCGATCATATCCGGCTTTTCGACGGGGTGGCGAAGTGGGTGCGCCGGATCGAGCGGGCGGACCGGCTTGAGGATTACGTGGACATGGCATTCGTGGCCGCAACCTCCGGACGGCCTGGCCCGGCCGTTCTGCTGATAGCGCCCGACCTGCTGGCGGAGGATGCCCCTCCGCCGTCACCGCGTTCGGCCAACCTGGGAACCTTCCCGCTGGACCGCACGGCCGCGGACCCGGCGGCCGTGGAGGCAGCGGCCGAGCTTATTGCGGCCGCAGAGTGCCCGATCGTTGTCGCGGGCGGTGGCGTCCACCTTTCGGGCGCCGCGGCCGAACTGGCCGCATTGCAGGAAGCCGCGCACCTACCGGTCGGCACCACCAACATGGGCAAGGGCAGCGTGGACGAAACCCATCCGCTCAGCCTGGGCGTGATCGGCAGCTACATGGCCCTGGGCAGCCGGACCCATGGGCTGCGTCCGCTGGTGGAACGGGCGGACGTGATCCTCCTAGTCGGCAACCGCACCAACCAGAACGGAACTGATAGCTGGAAGCTGTTCCCCCCAGGCGCGCGATACATCCACATCGACGTGGACCCGATGGAGATCGGCCGCAACTACGAGTCCCTGCGCTTACAGGGCGACGCGAAGCTGACGCTGGCCGCGCTGACGGCTGCGCTGGCCCGGCGCGACCTGTCCCGCCGGGCGGGCGCCCGCCCGGCCCTGGAGGCGGAGATGCGTGACGCGGTGGCGGACTGGCGGCGCACGGTGGCCGGGGTGTCAGCCCGGGACGGCGGCCCGGTGCGGCCCGAGCGGATCATGGCCGAGCTCGACCGCCGGATGCAGCCGACGGACATCGCCGTGGCGGACGCAAGCTACTCCTCCATCTGGATCAACAACTACCTCACCGCGCGCCGGGCCGGTCAGCGGTTCATCACGCCGAGGGGCCTGGCCGGCCTGGGCTGGGGCCTGCCGTTGGCCATGGGCGCGCAGGTTGCGGCCCCGGACAGCCGGGTGGTGTGCCTGGTCGGTGACGGCGGCTTCGCGCATTCCTGGGCGGAGCTTGAAACCGTCCGGCGCCTCGCGTTGCCGGTAACGATAATCCTGCTCAACAACGGCATCCTCGGCTTCCAAACGCACGCGGAGGACGCAAGATACGGCGAGCACACGGTCGCCTGCGACTTCGCGCCCGTGGATCATGCCGGCATCGCCCGGTGCTGCGGCGTGAAGGCCGTGCGGGTGGAGACGGGCGAGGCGGTCGGCTTGGCGCTGGACGAGGCCTTCGCGGCGCGCGAGCCGATGCTGATCGAGGTGATGACCGACCCGGCCGCGAAGCCGCCCATCACCGTCTGGGCCGGCAAGTTCTCCGAGCCGTTCTGAGGTCCGACATGGGCGTCGAGCGCGCCGTCAACATCGCCGACCTGCGCCTCCAGGCGAAGCGGCGGTTGCCGAAGGTGATCTTTGAGATCATCGACCACGCGTCGGAGGACGACCTCGTGCTGGCCAGGAACATGGAGCGGCTGCAGGCACACACGCTCGTGGCGCGCGTGCTCATGGGCGTGCCGAAGCGCGAGCAGGCGACCACGCTGTTCGGCCGGGACCACTCGACGTTCTTCGGCATCTCGCCGATGGGGATCATCGGCATCATACGCAAGGACGTGGAGCTGATCCTGGCGGAAGCGGCCCACGACGCGAGGATCCCGATGATCCTATCAGGCGCCAGCGCCCACGCGTTGGAGAAGGTCGTGCCGAAGGCGCCTGGCACGGTCTGGTCGCAACTGTATGCGGCGAGCGACCCGAAGATCACCGAGGACCTAGTGCGCCGCGCCGCAGACGCCGGCGCCACCGGGCTGGTCTGGACCGTTGACCTGCCCGTTTATCCGAAGAACGACCGTTCGATCCGCAACGGCATCGGCATCCCGGCGCGCCTGAGCCTTCGGGCCAAGCTGGAAGCGCTACTCCATCCCGGCTGGATCAGGGAGTACCTGAGCGGCGGGATGTCACGGATGGGGCACTGGGAATGCTACGTGCCACCCGGGTCGTCATCGGCCGACGTGCTGAAGTTCTACCTGTCGCAGAAGAACAGCATGCAGACCTGGCGCGAAATGGAAACGCTGCGCCGGCTCTGGCAGGGGCCGCTCATCGTCAAGGGCATCATGAACAGCACCGACGCTGTGCAGGCGGCCGAGCTGGGGGCGGACGGGATCATCGTGTCCAACCACGGCGGCTACGGGCTGGACCGCGCGCCGGCGTCCATAGACATGCTGCCGGGCATCGCCGCAGCCGTCGGCAAGCGCGTGACGGTGATGTTCGACGGCGGGATACGGCGCGGTTCGGACGCGGTGATCGCGCGCTGCCTTGGGGCGCAGTTCGTGTTCGTGGGCCGCGCGGCACTTTACGGCGCGGCCGCCGGTGGCTTGGCCGGGGCGGCCCGGGCCATCGAGATCCTGAAGGACGAGATCGACCGTACCATGGGGCTAATGGGCTGCGCGCACAACGCGGACCTGCGGCCCGAACTCGTGCGCCAGCCGGCGTGACGTGGCGGCTTTTGGAGTAGAGCGATGAGCAAGCTGTTCGAACCTTTCGCCCTCGGCAGCGTGACGCTGGCCAACCGTGTGGTAGTGCCGCCGATGTGCCAGTACATGTCGGTGAACGGGCTGCCAGCGCCGTGGCATGAGATGAACTACGGCACGCTGGGCATCTCGGGCGCTGGGCTGGTTATCGTTGAAGGGACCGGGGTGGAGGACGTCGGCCGCATCAGCCCGCTCGATCTCGGCCTTTATAACGACGAGCAGGAGGCGGCGCTGGCTGCCATGCTCGGGCGCATCCGGACCTACTCGCCGGCCAAGTGGGGCATCCAATTGGCCCATGCAGGCCGCAAGGCGTCCAGCCAGCCATTCGACGTGCCGTACCCGGCGCCGCCGGAAGAAGGCGGGTGGATGCCGATCGGCCCCTCCGCGATCGCCCACAGCGACCGCTGGCCGACGCCCACCGCTATGTCGCAAGCCGAGATCGACCGGGTCGTGGAAAGCTTCGCCACCGCGGCGAGGCGCGCCGGGCGCATCGGCTTCGACGTAATCGAGGTGCATGCCGCGCACGGCTACCTGATCAGCTCGTTCCTTTCGCCTGTTGCCAACGCGCGGACGGACGGCTACGGCGGCCCGCTCGCCAACCGGTTGCGTTTCGCGGTTGAGGTCGCGACGGCCATGCGCGCGGCCTGGCCCGCGGACAAGGCGATCGGCTTCAAGGTGAACGGAACCGACTGGATCGAGGGCGGCATCACGCCTGAGGAAACCACGGAGTTGGCCCGGGCGCTGCGCGGGTGCGGGATCGACTTCGTGACGGTGTCGAGCGGCGGCAACGCGCGCGGCCAGACGCTGCCGCCCTTGGTGCCCGGCTACCAGGTGCATATCGCCCAAGCTATCAAGGAAGGCTCGGGCATTACGACCATGGCCCTGGGCATGATCCTGAAGGCCGAGCAGGCGGAGGCCATCGTGGCGAACGGCCAAGCGGACCTGGTGGGGATCGCACGGGCGACGCTGGACAACCCGCGCTGGGCGCTTCACGCGGCACAGGAACTGGGCGCCGAGGTCGGCTATCCGCGGTCGTGGTGGCGCCTGGCGGGGCAGCACTGGCCGGGCTACAAGCTGGTGCGGCCATTGCCGGAAGCGGCGCAGTAGCGGCCGATGAAGCTGCTGGCCGACATCCACGAGCGCAACGCCTGGCTGCGCCCCCGCTCGCCCGCCATCGTTTACGAGGGCGAGGTCCACACTTACGGCGCGTATTGGGACCGGATCAACCGGATCGCCGACGGTTTGCACCGGGGCGGCGCCCGCCACCAGGACCGGGTCGGGATGCTTTCGATGAACCGCCCGGAGTTCCTGGAAGTTTATGGCGCCTGCGAGCGGGCCGGCTTCATCGTGTCCACCGTCAACTTCCGCCTGTCCGCGGCCGAGATGCTTCACATCCTGGCGGACAGCGCCCCGCACACGCTGATCTTCGAGGACCAGTACGCGGACACGGTGGGCGGGCTGCGGGCATCCCTAGGCGTCAAGCGTTACGTTTGCCTGGGCGACGCCCCGTTCTGGGCGGACAGCTACGAAAGCCTAGCGGAGGGATCGCCGGACGGCCCGCCGAGCCGGGCGGCACCAGACGACGCCGCGCTGATCATGTACACCAGCGGCACCACCGGCCGACCCAAGGGCGTGCTGTGCCACCAGCGTGGCGAGGCTGGCTGGGCGGACCAGATGTCCGGGCTGATCGGCACGCGCGGCGACACGCGCCAATTGCTTATGATGCCGCTCTTCCACCGCGGCGCACGCAGCCAATACGTCGCCTCGTTCTGGCGCGGCGGCGCCGTGCACATCCACCGCAAGTTCGATCCGCCGCACGTCGTGCACACGGTCGAGCGTGAGCGAATCACCCATATCCATGTCGCGCCGACCATCCTGCGGGACATCCTGGACGTGCCCGGCATTGCGACCCGTGACCTGTCGAGCATCGAGATCGTCCTGTGCTCCGCCGCACCCACGCCGGTGCCGCTGCTCAAGCGCGGCCTGGCGCTGCTCGGTCCGGTGTTCGCCAACGGCTACGGCGGCACCGAGTGCAACGCGACCTACCTCGCCCCCCACCAGCATCACTTGGAGGGCAGCCCGGAGCAGGTCGCACGGCTCGGCTCGGTCGGCCAGGCGGCGGTGGACGTGGACCTGCGCATCGTTGACGACGCCGACGAGACATGCCCGCCGGGCGTGCCGGGCGAGGTGGTCTACCGGTCCCAGACGGCGCTCAGCGGTTATTGGAACAACGGCGCGGCGACGATCGAAGCGCTGCGCGGCGGCTGGTACCATAGCGGGGATGTCGGCTACCTGGACAACGAGGGCTACCTGTTCCTGGTGGACCGGAAGAAGGACATGATCATATCCGGCGGCGAGAACGTCTACTGCCGCGAGGTCGAAGACGCGCTGGAGGATCATCCAGCGGTCTTGGAGGTCGCCGTGATCGGCGTGCCCGACCCGAAGTGGGGCGAGGCGGTCCGGGCGGTCGCCGTGCTCAAGCCAGGGGCGGCGCTGACCGCGGAGCAGCTCATCGCGCACGCCCGCAATGGGATCGCCCACTACAAGTGCCCGAAAAGCGTGGTGTTCATCGACACGTTGCCCCGGCTGCAAAGCGGGAAGGTCAGCAAGGTCGCGTTGCGCGAGCGCTTCGGCGCGCCCGCAGCCGCCACACCGAAAGTATTCCAAGGAGTCGGCCATGTATGACGATTACCGACATCTGAAGATCGCGCGCCGCGGCGCGGTCCTCACCGTCACCATCGATACGCCGCCGCTGAACGAGGTGACGAAGGAGATGCACACCGAGTTGGCGAGGCTCTTCCCCGACATCAACCGCGACGGCGAAACCAAGGTCGTCGTGCTGACCGGCGCGGGCACGAGGGCGTTCTCCGCAGGCGGCGACTTCAACGCCATGAAGGCCCACCTCACCCAGCCGGGCGGCACCATTCAGTCCATGCGCGAAGCGGTCGAGGTCGTCCAGGGCCTGTTGCGGCTCGACAAGCCGATCATCGCCCGCATCAACGGCCATGCGATCGGCTTCGGCGCGACCCTCGCGCTGTTCTGCGACCTGACATACGCCGTGGAAACCGCCAAGATCGGCGACCCGCACGTCGCGGTCGGCTACACGGCGGGCGACGGCGGCGCCCTGATCTGGCCGCAACTGATTGGCTATGCGCGCGCCCGCGAGTACCTGCTGACCGGCGATCCGTTGACTGGCAAGGCCGCGGCTGAAATCGGCCTGGTCACCCGCGCCGTGCCTCCGGAGCGTCTCGACGAGACGGTGAACGGAATGGCCGATCGGCTGGCCGCCGGCGCCACCTTCGCGATCAACACAACGAAGCAGGCGATCAACATGGTCCTTCGCCGGCAGTTCGACGCGATCCTGGAGGCGCATGTCGGGATGGAGCTGATGTCGCACTTCACCGCTGACCATGCCGAAGCCGTGAACGCGTTCCTCGACAAGCGCCAACCGGCCTTCACGGGGACATGACGGCGCGATCCGCACATGAGCATGTCTTATCTCCGGCCGCCGGAAAGTTCCTCGGTAGCCAGGGCGCCTTGAGCCGGAACTAGCCCGCGACAAGCCGGGCAAGGGGGAAACATGGTTGGCAAGACTGGATTCTTAGAATGAGCGCCACCGTTGCCCGGTCGAGGACCCTGGCCGTCGAACCCGGCGTGCTGGTCCTGGCGGCGCTGATCGTGTGCGCGCTGGCCGTGTTCGTCGTCTATCCAGCCCTGCGGGTGCTCGCGACGCCGGATTGGGCCGACGCGCGCAGCGTGCTCACCAGGACACGCACGCTGCAGGCTGCCTGGCACAGCATCGTCATGGCATTGCTGTCCACGGCATCGTCCACCCTGGTCGGCTTCGCGTTCGCCTTCGTCGCGACCCGGCGCGACATGCCGTGGCGTCCCGCCTTCCGCATCCTGGGCCTCCTGCCGCTATTCGCTCCGCCCTTCATGGTCGCCTTCGCCTACATCCTAATGTTCGGGCGCCAGGGGCTGCTGACCAACCACCTGCTCGGCCTCCAGCCGAACATCTTCGGCTGGCCCGGGTTGTGGCTGTCGCAAACGGTCGCCTTCTTCCCGCTTGCCGCGTCCATCATCCAGGGCGTGCTGGAAGGCGTGCATCCCAACGCGGAACAGGCTGCGCTGACGCTGGGCGCCACGGAAACCGCTGCGCTCCGCACCGTGCTGCTGCCGCTCGCCTGGCCCGGGATCGTGGGCGCCATGCTCGTCGTCGCCATCACCGTGCTGGCCGACTTCGGGAATGCCGTCGTCATCGCCGGCAACTACCCGCTGCTGGCGACCGAGGCCTGGTCCATGATGGACGGGATGGGCGACCTGCAGGGCGCGGCGGTGGTGGTGTCCATCCTGCTGCTGCCGACGGTCGTGCTGTTCGTGGCCAGCCGCCTGCTCCTGCATCGCCGGGAGTTCGCGGCCAGTGGCGGCCGCGGTGCGGCGGTGGACCAGATCGCGACGCCGCGGCTCGTGAAGTGGGCCGTCCTTGCGGTCTGCACGGCCGCAGGCGCGCTCGTGGTGATCCTGTATGCCGCCATCCTGCTCGCCGGGCTGACCACCCAGTGGGGCGCGGACTGGTCGCTCACGCTGCGGCACTGGTCCGAGACGGTCTCCCACCGGGACGCGCTGGGGCAGAGCCTGCTGGTGGGGGCGCTTGCGGGCTTGGTCACAGCCGTCGTGGGACAGGCCGCCGCGTTCGTCCAGTCTCGGCCGGTCCCGCTTCGGGGCGTGGTCGGCTTCCTCGCCGTGCTTCCCGGCGCGCTTCCTGGGGTGTTTATCGGCGTGGGATTCCTGCTGGCGTTCAACGGACCGCCCATCGAATTGGCCGACACCATATGGCTGCTCGTGCTGGCGCTTGGGTTCTGGCACCTGCCGCAAGCCTACCAGGCGACATCGGCGGCGCTGGCCCAGGTCCACCGCAGCATCGAGCACTCGGCCCGGGACCTTGGTGCCAGCGAGCTGCGGCTGATCGTCGATGTCTATGCGCCGCTGCTGTCGCGCAGCCTGCTGGCGGCGTTCCTGCAATCGTTCATCCGGTCCGTGTCCAACATCAGCGTCATCGTCTTCCTGATCTCGCCGGGCCAGGTGCTGGTGACCTATGTCATCCTGCAGCAGATCGGCGGCTCCGACTGGAGCGGCGCGGCGGCGCTCACCACGGTGCTGCTCGCGGTCACCTTCTGCTGCGTCGGCCTCGCGGAGCTCGCGCTCCGATGGGTTGGCCCGGCCCGTGGGAGACCGGCATGAGCGCGCAGGGTGCGGTCGAGCCGCACGCGCGGCTGATCGACTTGTGCAAGCGGCTCGGTGCGCTGATGGCCGTCGATCACGTCTCACTCGACATCCCACGCGGTGGCATCACCACCCTGCTTGGGCCGTCCGGCTGCGGCAAATCGACCACGCTCCGCTTGCTAGCAGGGCTGTATAAGCCCGATGCGGGCGACATCACGCTGGACGGAGTTAGCATCGCCCACCTGCCGCCCAACCGTCGGCGCATGACGATGGTGTTCCAAGAGTACGCGCTGTTCCCGCACCTCACGACCGCAAGCAACATCGGTTACGGCCTGCGGCGGCGCGGGATGCCGACCGGTCCGGCGAAGACGCGCATCGGGGAGATGCTGGAGCTGGTGGGCTTGTCAGCCGCGGCGGACAAGTACCCGCACCAGCTCTCGGGCGGGCAGCAGCAGCGCGTGGCCCTGGCCCGTGCCCTGGCGGTCGATCCGGAGGTGCTGCTGCTGGACGAGCCGCTGTCCAACCTCGATGCCAAGCTGCGCGTCAGGCTCCGCGAGGAGATCGTCCGGCTGCAGAAGGTCCTGGGCAAGACAATGGTGTTCGTCACCCACGACCAAGAGGAGGCGCTGTCGATCTCCGACCAGGTTGCCGTCATGGACTCCGGGCGCATCGCGCAGCTCGGCAGGCCAGAGGACATCTACGCGCGCCCGGCCACGCGCTACATCGCCGAGTTCGTCGGCCTGGCAAACTTCATCGACGCCAAGGTGACCGCGCCCGGGCGGGTGGAGGCGCTGGGCCAGATGATTGCCATGCCGACCGGCGACCTCATCGGCCGGGTCACGCTGATGGTCCGGCCCGAAGCGCTTTCAATCGCCGTAGCTGGGACCTGCGTGGCGGGACCGGCGCTCAAAGGGCATGTGGTCCAGCGCGCGTTCCTCGGCAGCACCGCCCGCTACTCGGTGCAGACGTCCCACGGGCTGTTGACGGTGGACGACGGCGCGCTTGCCGGCCGGCCCACCGACGAGGACGTGACGCTCGCGGTCGCGGCGGAACGCCTGCACTTGTTGCCAGCGTAGCCGATGAACCTGGAAGGCCGCATGATCGAACACTCCAACGTCACCGTTCGCGGTGCGAAGCTGCACGTGGCGCGGGCCGGGCGGGGACGGCCGCTGCTGCTGTTGCACGGCTGGCCAGAGTTTTGGCTGACATGGGAGCCGGTGATGACCCGGCTGGCCGCCCGCTTCGACCTGATCGCACCGGACTTGCGAGGCTTCGGCAGCAGCGACAAGCCGGATAGCCCCTTCGGACCGGACGAGCAGACGGAGGACCTGGCCGCGCTGATTGACGCGCTCGGGGTTGGGCCGGTCGGGGTCGTGTCGCACGACGTGGGAGCGACGATCACCCAAACGCTGGCCCGGCGCCACCCTGACCGGATTGCCGGCCTGTTCTTCTTCAACTTCATGTACCCCGGCATCGGCAAACGCTTCACCGCGCCCGGCCACCTGCAGCATGTGTGGCACACCTACTTCAACCAGAGCGACCTCGCGCCCGAGTTGTTGGCCACCTCGCCGGAAGCCGTGCGCCAGTTCTTCACCTATTTCCTGCGGACGTGGGCGCATCGGCCGGAAGCGTTCGACGATGCGGCCCTTGATGCGTTCGTGGCCAATTTCCAGGCGCCCGGCAACCTTGCCGGTGGGTTCGCCCACTATCGCGCCGTCGCCGCGCAACGCCGGGCGGAGGCGGCCGACAACTCGCTGGCACCGACGCCCATTCCGCTTCCAACCTGCGTGCGCTGGGCACAATGCGACCCGACGCTGCCGCCGGAGTGGGCCGACCGGCTGGGCGACTTCTTCCCCGACCTGGATTACGCGCCGTTCCCGGATGCCGGCCATTTCCCGCACCGCGAACAGCCGGACCGCGCGGCCGCGGAGATCGGAGCGTTCTTCGACCGGGTGGGAGCGCAGGGCTGGCGGACGTGAGCGTCGGCGCCCCCGTGGCGGAGGGCGTCCGGCCCGGTCGGAATTGGGTAGTGCCCGCGCTGGCGTTCTTATGGTTCTACAACGGCGTCAACTTCCTCGCCTTCAAGGTGGGCGTGGACGCGCTGCCTGCAGTGTTCCTGGCGGCAGCCCGGTTCACCGCGGCGGGGGTCGTTCTGCTGCCAGTGGCGACGTGGCGCGTCCTGGTGGCTGGACGCCCGGACGCGCGCGCCCTGCTCACGGCGGGGCTGCTGGGCGTGGTCATGCTCGTCGCGGGCCAAGCGCTGGCAATCTGGGGCGTGCGCTATCTGCCCGCCGGCACCGCCTCGGTGTTCGGGTCCACGCCGCCTCTTTACCTGGCGCTGTTCGCGTGGCTCGTCTTTCAGCGGCCACTCGGCCGGCGGCAACTGGCGGGAGTGTGCGTCGGATTCGTGGGCACGGCCCTGCTGGGGTGGAGCTCGGCGGCAGGCGGCGGCTTCAGCCCGCTCGGCGCGGCGGCGATCCTCGCCGCGACGGCAAGCTGGGCCGCTGGATCGCTGGCCGCGGGCCGGGTCAGCCTGCCGCGCGACCCGGTCGTCAACCTGACGGTGCAGCTCCTGACCGCCGGGACGTTGCTTTGCCTGCTATCCTGGCTGACCGGCGAGGCCGCGAGTGTGCGGCTGGGAGATGTCCCGGCCCGTGCCTGGGCGGCGCTGGCGTTCTTGACCATCGTCAGCACCTTGCTTGGCTACAGCGTGTTCACTTGGGTGAACCAGACCGTCTCCAGCACTCTCGCGAACAGCTACAGTTATGCCGCGCCGGTGATCACTCTCGTGCTCGCGTCGTTGTTCCTCGGCGAGCGGCTAGCCTGGTCCGAGGCGGGCGCCGCCGCCGTCGCGCTCGGGGGCGTGGCGCTAATGGTCAGCGGCAAGGACCCGAACCGCCAGGCGGCGGTATGACGCCGTTCAAGGTCGAGTGGAGTGACGCCGCGCTGGGCCGCCTGCGCGATCAGGTCCGGCGCTACTGCTTCCCGGCTGCGCCCGAGAGTGCCGGCTGGCGCTACGGCTGCGACCCAGACTTCCTGCGCTCCCTGTGCGCCTATTGGGCGGATGGCTTCGACATGCGGGGAGCCGAGGCGACGCTGAACCGTTTCCCGCAGGTGATCCACCGGGTGGGGGACATCGACATCCACGCCGTGCATGTGGTTGGTGAGGCCGGCGGGCGGCGCCCCCTGCTGCTGACCCACGGGTGGCCCGGATCGGTGTTCGAGTTCTGGGAGGCAGTCGAACCGCTGGCGTTCCCGTCCTGCTTCGGCGGCAGTACGGAGGATGCATTCGACTTGGTCATCCCGTCGCTACCCGGGTTCGGGTTCTCCGGGAAGCCATGCACGCCGATCGGCGCCCGCACGACCGCGCGCTTGTTCGACACGCTGATGCGCGAGGGCTTCGGCTATTCTCGCTACCTCGCCCAGGGCGGAGACTGGGGTGCGGCCGTGACGGCGTGGCTCGCGCTGGAGCACGCCGGGTTGGTGCGCAGCATCCATCTCAACTCCGTGCTGGTGACGCCACCGGGCGAGCCGCAGACTGTGGAGGAGAAAGCCTGGCGTGCCGCCCGCACCGCCGCCGAAGACACATTCGGCGGCTACCAGATGCTGCAACGCACCCGGCCGCACTCGTTGGCATACGCCATGGCGGACAATCCGGTCGCCCAGGCTGCCTGGATTATTGAGCGCCTACACGATTGGGCCGACTTGCGCGACCGGCCGTTCGAGGCGGTGTTCAGCAGGAATCAGGTCTTGACGGAGGTGATGACCTACGTCCTCAACGACGCCTTCGCAACGGCCGGTTGGTTCTATGCCGCCGCGCCCATGGAAGGCGTGAGTGCGATGCCGGAAGGGCAACGGGTGCGTGTCCCGACCGCGGTGGCGGCGCACCCGGATCCGCGCGCGCCGTTCCCGCCTCGGACCTGGGTGGAGCGGGGCTACGACGTCGTGCGCTGGACCGACTTGCCGCGCGGCGGCCATTTCGTTGCGATGGAGGTGCCGGAGCTGTTCGTGGCCGACGTGCAGGCGTGGGCGCGCAACCTGCCGCCGGATTTGCCCCTGCCAACTCGGCATCGGTCTTTGCCATAATTGTTGACAATAATGGCAACTTAAAGGATGCTCTACCCTGTTTCCAGGGCGGCGCAAAGTCCGGCAAAGGAGAGAACGTGATCAAGTCTAGACGCGAGGCCATCAGGATCGCCCTT